>Ga0065707_10001088_pt1 | contig 10159 bp, 6 predicted proteins | sample SwiRhicommuniRL3_FD_59094 | JGI IMG/M metagenome (GOLD analysis project Ga0065707, IMG submission 59094) | Switchgrass rhizosphere bacterial communities from Rose Lake, Michigan, USA - RL3 v2 (version 2) | ecosystem: Host-associated > Plants > Roots > Rhizosphere > Soil | place: East Lansing, MI... | reverse complement strand
CGGAGCCGCTACCCGAACCACCGCCGGAGCCAGCACCGGATCCACCGACGCCAGACGCACCGCCAAAACCACCTGTAGAACTACCGCCCGAACCGCCGCCCGAGGCACCACCAGAACTGCCGCCAGGGGTGCTGCCCGACCCTTCACCCTGGCCAGTGCTTGAACCACCTCCGGCGGGAATAAAGGATCCGGCAACTTCCGTCCACGAGGTTTGCAAAGTTTCGCCGATATTTGTGTCACGGACACCTAGCCAAAAGGATAGGGCGACAAGAAGTACAATCAGGGTGTATTCAACTTGTCCCTGACCTTTATGGTTTGTGAGTTGTTTCTTGAAGTCTGACAAGGTGTACATATCTGGAGTTCCCGCTGGAATACTCAGAGCTTAGCAAGCCGAAGACCAATTCTATCGACTGCCAACTAAGGCGGATTAGGTACGTTTTTCGCGCGAGCAAGCGGAAAATGTCAGGATTTCGAACCCGAAAATTGCGGGGCGGGCGTTGGCGCCGCGATTTTCCGGCTATACAAATTGTCAAAGATGACATGCGCAAAATTTTGCCAGAAGATCTTGCCAGGCGAAGAATGACCTAATCAGGGTATCCCAGGGAGTGTTGGTTGAACGGCTGGAATTCCTCCCCTGTGTGCCCAATTTTCTCAATTATGCGCTAACAGCACATCATTGTTCCAGGAATCTCGACTTCGGATGTTCAGAAAGTCGAGTTAACCTGGGAACAGCGGACCGGGGACAATCCTCTCCAAATTTCCAGCGGCATGATCATAGTCTATTGATATAACGTCACATAAGGTCACGCACGTCACCGGACTTGGGCTTGAACGAAAGTGAATGCTCCGCGCGTGGTCGGTTATGCCTTTAGGCAATGTTTACTGCGTAAGCAAAGTAATCCAATCCAACGACAGTCATCCGTTCAAATCACCATTCGCCCGGGCGGTTCGGAACATTCGTATATGCTTTTACGTCGAAAGCGCCGTTTTTCCGCCGCGGATAAGGATCCCGCAATAATAGGCTGAACGTTTTCCAGCACGCGATCGTATCCCTATAGATAACGGCGGACGCATTTGCCGGTTCTACCCTGACCAACGTCTCTTGATAAATCAGTCACTTGGAGTGAGCCGGTCGCATGTTTTCAACTGGCATAGTCGCTGCTCTATCGACTGAGCAACAGGTGATGGCTGAGAAGGACATCGAAGCACGGAGCAGCAGCACAATATTCGGAGCGGATCGAAAAGCACAGTCGTCTTCGAATGGCCGGCTGAGAATTGGCGGGAGGAGAATATGACGGGCTTAACCACAAGGACCTATGTTCGGGAAAACGATCCCTTGTCATCCTCGGAGGATTGGAGCCGAACCGTGACGGAAAAAGTTGGACGTCAGATGGACCAGACGGAACGCATGAATCGCCTCAAGAGGTTCCTTTCGCCGCAATTGGCGGAGGACGTTCTCAAGTGCGACGACACTGATCTGTTCAAATTCCACCGGCGCGAGATCACGGCTGAATTTCTCGACTTGCGCGGTTTCACCGCTTTTACAGATCGAGCGGAACCGGAGGAGGTTATGGAATTACTGCGTAGCTACTACGCGGTTGCGGGCAAGGTGATTTTAAAGTTTGATGCCACTCTCGAGTATTTTGCCGGCGACGGAATGATGATCTTCTTCAACGACCCGGTGCCATGTGAAAATCACGCGGAGAAAGCTGTGCGGTTGGGCATCGAGATCCGCGATAAAGTAAAGGAGCTGCGTGTTGGATGGCTCAAGAAAAGCTACAATTTGGATTTAGGAATTGGCCTGGCCACCGGTGATGCGGCTGTCGGCAATATCGGCTTCGAGGACCGAATGAACTATGGAGCCGTAGGTAAAGTAATCAACCTGGCTGCTCGACTTTGCGGAGTGGCCAAAGGGGGGCAGATCCTTACCACTCAGAAAACGCTCAGTAAGGTTGAAAATCTGGTCGAGGCCGAGTCGATTGAAGAGCTGAATCTCAAAGGCTTCGACCGTTCCGTGAGCGCGTTTAATATTTTGAGTCTCAAACAGGAGCCCGATTGTTTGAAACACATGCGGCCGAATCCGATTCCGCGATCGCTCCCGCGTTTGGTTGCGTCCAGGCTTTGAAGGATTAGGCGCTATGCGCTAGGCTAGAGACCGCATGCGAAATCCCCAGCTGTCATTGCGCCTGGCGCGGCCCGCAGAAGCTACCCCGATCGCGAATTTGTCGCGAGATTTGATCGAGTACGGTCTACGTTGGCGTTGGACGCCGATGCGGGTCGCGGCCAGCATTCGGGCGCCCGACGTCAACGTGCTCGTCGGGTGCGCTCGTGAGGAAATCGCCGGCTTTGCCATCATGCGCTATGGCGAGGACGACGCGCATCTTGACCTGCTCGCCGTGGCGCTGCCATACAGACGAGCGGGTGTCGGGCGCAAGCTTCTTGAATGGCTCGAGCAGTGTGCCGTTGTGGCGGGCATATTCAGCGTGGCCCTCGAAGTTCGCGCCGCCAACGAAGGAGCGCAGCTGTTTTACCAGCGCTTGGGCTATCGGCCGCTGGTTCAGCTTCCCGGCTATTATCAGGGTGTCGAAGCCGCGATTCGCATGGGCCGAGATCTGTCGCGTCGGTCGCTGGAGGAGCGAATTCAAGGGCCGCAATTTTAGGCCGTTGGCATTGGGTTCTTGTATTTCCTATCGCGTGACGCAATTCGTTGTGACGCTCCAATTCCAACTACATTTGTAGATCGACCAAACCCCGCTGTCTGAACCGGCAATCCTCGCAACATCAAATGAGTTAGTTGCGTGGGCCACGGCTTTGATTTTTGATTGAGGAGCACGATGACTCGGAGTGGCGACAAGTATGTACAGGGTTTGCGCGATGGCCGCGTGGTGTTGCTGGACGGCGAGCAGGTTGCCGACGTGACGACGCATCCGGCCTTCTGCGCCGCTATACGCACAGTCGCGCAACTCTACGATCTCGCCCACGATCCGGCCAATCGCGACGTGATGACCTATCCTTCGCCACGTGATGGCCGGCAGATCAACAAAGCCTGGCTGGTACCGCGCAGTCGCGAAGACCTGGTGGCGCGGCGTCGCACCGTCAAATTCTGGGCAGATGCGAGCTATGGCTTGCTCGGGCGCTCGCCGGATCATGTCGCGTCATTTTTCGCCGGGTTCGCCGGTGCGGCCGCGTTTTACGCGCGCGGCGGACAGCACTTCGCTGACAACCTTTCACGATTCGCCGCCAAAGCTGCGGACGAGGATCTCTACGTCAGTTACGTCATTGTCCATCCAACTATCGACCGCGCCAAACCGGCACATCAGCAGTGCGAGCCATATCTTTACGCCGGTGTCACTGCCGAGCGCGACAACGGTATCGTCATTCGCGGCGCGCAGATGCTCGGCACCGGCTCGGTGATGTCCGATTATATTTTTGTCACGGTGATTTTGCCTCTCAAACCGGGAGACGAAGACTATGCAATTTCCTGCGTCGTGCCGAACAGCGCGCCCGGGTTGAAGCTCTACCCGCGCCGGCCCTATGCCCTTGGAACGACCAGCGTCTTTGACTATCCGCTGTCAAGCCGCTTCGACGAGACCGATTCGCTGGTGGTGTTTGACGATGTCTTTGTGCCCTGGGAAGACGTGTTCATCTACAAGAATATTGAGCTGACGTCGGGTCAATTCAGCGTGACGGCGGCGCACGTGCTCGGCAATACCCAGTCGCACATCCGGTCATGGGCCAAACTGCAGTTTATCGCAGGGTTGGTGAAACGCTGTATGGATCTAAGCGGCCGTTCGGCCGCGAGTGAGACCATCGCACAGCTGGGCGATATTGCCACCCGAGTGTCGCTCGTCGAGGGCATGATCCTCGGCGCCGAGGCCGCGGCGGAGCCCGACCAGTTCGGCGTGATGCGCCCAAAGGATGCCTTGCTCTACGCCAGCCAAGTGTTCCAACAGGCGCTGTATCCGGCGCTGCTCAATCAAATCCGCGGCATTATGGGTGGCAGTTTGATCCAGCTACCGGCGACGGTGGGCGAGTTGCGCGCGCCCGCTTCGATGGCAGACATTGATCGCTACGTGCGCTGGCCGAAGGCGGGCGGAGCCGAGCGGGTAAAGTTATTGAAGCTTTTGTGGGACGCCATTGGCTCGGAGTTCGCCTCGCGCCATCTGCAGTACGAGATGTTCTACGCGGGCGAGCCGGCGGCTATTCAGGGTCGAGAATTTCGCAACTTTGACTGGGCGGCTGCGGAAGCATTGGTCGATCGCTGCCTCGCGAGTTACGACGTCGATACAAAAATGCCGTGATCGTGTTTCGTGATTGTAAGCGGCGGCGGAGATTGGCAGCCCAGCCAAAAAGCCGCTCGGTCAAAAGCTTCAAATCGTTTGATCGCTTCACTTCGTTCAAAGCGTTCGGCACAAGCTGCAGCTACCTCCGCTTATCTTTCGCCGAACCGGTTTTTCTCGGCGTCGGGACCGGCGGCGCGGATGCAATTACGCATCAGCCGTTGGGCTGCCGGCCGATTTCCGCTTCGATCTCGCGCACGGCGTCAGGACAGAATTGGGAAGCGACTTTGAGAAGCTCCTGACAGTCCGCGTAGGTGCAGTCGAATTCATACAGCCCACCCGTGGCGTCGCCTGGCCTGGTGATCATAGGAGCTCCGGCGAGAACATCGTGCACGAGAGTTCCGGGTTGCGTGCTGTCGAGCAAGCATGCGCGAGACTCGGTCTTCAATCGAATAATCATGGATTCAGTCTATATCGTGGAATAGCAATATTAAACGGGACAAAACGAAATTTAGAAAGGGATGAGGATTTCCATGGTTTCGTCTCCGGAATATTACCCGAGGCGGTTATTTAGATACCGAGAAGTTCAGCGCTTCCTACTTTGTGTTAATCTAAGCCGAAGCTATGCGACAGCCGGATTTACCTATCTTTGAAATAGAGAGATCGCTGCGCGAAATCCTAACCACGCAGAAGCGCTTGGTTCTCACCGCGCCCACGGGCTCGGGAAAATCGACTCAGGTGCCGCAGATGTTGCTCGACGGCGGTTTGCTCGGCAACGGCCAAGTTAAGGTGTTGCAACCGCGCCGGTTGCCGACGCGCATGCTGGCGTCGTGGGTTGCGCAGGGTCGGGACGTAAGACTAGGCGGCGAGGTGGGCTATCAGATGCGTCTCGAAAACGCCACGTCTTCGGCGACACGAATTTGTTACGTGACCGAAGGTGTGCTGCTGCGACAGATGCTGGCCGATCCCGAGTTGAAGGGCGTAAGCGCTATTGTGTTCGATGAGTTTCATGAACGGCATCTCTACGGCGACATCACGCTGGCGCGCTCTCTGCAGATCCAGGCATCGACGCGGGCCGATCTCATCATCATTGTCATGTCGGCGACGTTGGATGTCGTCACCGTGCAAAAGTATCTCGAGCCCTGCGTCGTGCTGTCCTCAGAAGGCCGCGCGTATCCCGTTGCCGTCGAATATTTAACCAAACCCGCCGGCGCCGCACCGGTCTGGGAGCTCGCGGTCAAGGAACTGCAAAGACTTGCGCACGAGGATTCCCAAGGCGATGCGCTCGTTTTCATGCCCGGAGCATACGAAATTTCCCGCACGGTGCAGGCGGCGCGCGATGCGCTCGGTTCCGGTTTCGTTGTCTTTCCCCTGCACGGTGAATTACCGCCCAAGGAGCAGGATGCGGCGGTGGCGAAATACGACCGGCGCAAAGTCGTCGTTGCTACCAACGTTGCGGAGACTTCCCTCACCATCGACGGTGTGCGCCTGGTGATCGACAGCGGCCTGGCGCGGATTCCACGCTACGATCCCTATCGCGGCATCAATACTTTGCTCGTGGAAAAAATCAGCCGCGCCGCCGCCGACCAGCGCGCTGGACGCGCCGGACGCACCGCTCCCGGCCGTTGCCTGCGGCTCTGGACCGCGCATGAGCAACACGCCCGCCCCGCCCAGGAAATTCCAGAGGTCAAGCGCCTGGATCTAGCGGAAGTCATTCTCACGCTAAAAGCGAGCGGCGTGAACGATGCGAAGGCATTTCGTTGGCTCGAAGCGCCGGACGCTCGCGCGCTGGCGCGCGCCGAGTCGCTGCTCGCCGACCTAGGGGCGGTTGACGATCCGACGGGCGAGATCACGGCTCTCGGGCGGCGCATGCTCGCTTTCCCAGCGCATCCGCGCTACGCGCGCATGCTGCTCGCGGCACAAGAATATGGCTGCGTGCGGCCGATCGCCCTGATCGCGGCGCTGACCCAGGGCCGTGATTTGCTCGCGCGCCGACAGGGTGCGCATGCCGACGACGGACGCGACGAATTGCTCGATGGCGAGAGCGAGTCGGATTTTTTTGTGCTCATGCGGGCATGGCGTTATGCCGAACAAAGTGGTTTTCAGATCGACCGCTGCCGGCGGTTGGGCATAAACGCGCAAGCCGCGCGTCAGGTCGCGCCGCTCTTCGAGCAGTTTTTGCGCATCGCGGCGCAGGAGGGTTTGGACATCAGCGAGAAGCCGATGAATCGCGCCGCCGTGCAGCGCTGCCTGCTGGTCGCCTTTCCCGATCATCTCGCCAGGCGGCTCGATGGAGCCTCACGGCGCTGCGAATTAGCCCACGGGGGGCGCGGCACGTTGGCGCGCGAGAGCGTGGTGAAAGCGCCGCTCTTCGTGGTCGCCGAGGTGCGCGAGGTGGAAAGCATCGGCGGCAGGGAACGGAACTTGAACGTCGTGCTCAATCTCGCGACGGCGGTCAAAGAGGAGTGGTTGAGTGAAATGTTTTCGCAGGGCTTCACCGAGACGCGCGCGGTCGTCTACGATCCCGCGCTGCGGCGCGTCGTAGCTCGCGAGGAGAGACGATTTCGTGATTTACTTTTGGCAGAGAAAGCTTCCGACAACTTGCCGGCGGACGACGCTGCCAAAATTCTGGCCGCGGAGGTCACCGCGGGCCGCCTGGTCCTCGAAAACTGGAACGAATCGGTGGAACAATGGACCCTGCGCGTCAATCGGCTGCGGGAATGGATGCCGGAGCTGGAATTGCCCGCCATCGGAGAAGACGACCGGGGCGTTATGATCGAGCATCTCTGCCACGGCGCGTTCAGCTACAACGAAATAAGAAATCGTCCCGTGTTGCCGGTGGTCAAGTCATGGCTATCACGTCAGCAACAAGGGTGGGTCGATGAGTACACGCCCGAGCGAATTCAATTGCCGAAGGGCCGTATGGTGAAAGTTGTTTATTCCGTCGATGGCGCGCCAGCAATTGCCGCACGGATCCAGGATTTGTACGGCATCAAGGACGGCCTCTGGATCGCCAACCGTCGCGTCCGGGTGCGCATTCAAGTCCTTGCCCCCAGCAACCGGCCGGTGCAGATCACCGAGAACCTTGGCGACTTTTGGCGCGATACATATCCAAAGTTAAAGCAGCAACTGCAGCGACGGTATCCGAAACACGAATGGCGATGATTTTCACGACGGCCGTGTGCGAACTCATTCGGAGGCGCAGCCATCCGAGCATTAGAGCACGCTAAGTGATAAATATGAAAATGGCATACGGACAGCCGAGATTAGAAACTGCCTTCAACCGGAATTATCATACTCGATTGCCTAGAAGATGAAAATTTCTTCTGCTAAATTCGCCTCGACCATACATTCAGTAAGCTATTAACGATTGTCCTCTTTCTTCTATGACCAATACCATTTCAGAAGCCGCACAGGTTAAGATCATTCAAGCCATCGCCAAAGAGCTGAATGCCGGCGGGCACCAGATCTCCGCAGCAGTGGCGTTGCTCGACGAAGGCGCCACCGTGCCGTTCATCGCGCGCTATCGCAAAGAAGTCACGGGTAATCTGGACGACACGCAGTTGCGCAATCTCGAAGAGCGGTTGCTGTATCTACGCGAGTTGGAAGATCGCCGGGTGGCGGTTCTGGCCTCCATCGAGGAACAGGGGAAGCTCACCGACGAGCTGCGCCGATCGGTCGAGGCCGCGCCGACAAAACAGGAGCTCGAAGATNTCTATTTGCCCTACAAGCCCAANCGGCGCACCCGCGCGCAGATGGCGCTCGAGGCCGGGCTGGNGCCGCTGGCCGATGCGCTTTTCGCCAATCCCAGTCTCGACCCGCAGCAGGAGGCGGCGAAGTACCTCAATGAAAAGCCCGCCGCCGAGAACGGCGTGCCTGATGCGAAAACCGCGCTCGACGGCGCGCGTGATATTCTCGTCGAGCGTTTTACCGAGACGGCGGAACTGCTCGGCAAACTGCGCGCGCGCATGTGGGAGCAAGGCGTCATTACGTCTAAAGTGGCCAAAGGAAAAGAGGCCGCCGAAGCGGAGAAATTTCGCGACTATTACGATTACTCGGAAACGATCCGCACCATCCCATCGCATCGGACGCTGGCGCTGTTCCGCGGCCAGGGCCTTGAGGTGCTGGCGGTGAGTCTAGGTCTCGGCGCCGAATTGGAAGCGGCTGTGCCCCATCCGTGCGTGGCGATGATCGCGATGCATTTCGGCATCGAAGACAGGGGCCGCCCGGCGGACAAATGGCTCGCTGAGGTTTGCCACTGGGCCTGGCGCACGAGAGCTCACGGGCATATCAGCAGCGAGTTGCTGACGCGATTGCGCGAAGCGGCGGAAGCCGAGGCGATCAAAATATTCGGCCGCAATCTGCACGAGTTATTATTGGCCGCGCCCGCGGGACCGAAGGCCGTACTCGGTCTCGATCCGGGCATTCGCACCGGCTGTAAAGTTGCGGTGGTCGATGCGACCGGTAAAGTGCTCGAAACGACGACCATCTATCCGCACCAACCGCGCAACGACTGGCAGGGCTCGCTCGCGACGCTCGCGCGCCTGATCGTACAGCACAACGTCGAGTTGATCTCCATTGGCAACGGCACCGCCAGCCGCGAGACCGACAAGCTCGCGAGCGAAGCGATCAAGCTGATTGCAGCGAAGATGCCGGACGTAAAAGTAAACAAAATCGTCGTCAGCGAAGCCGGCGCGTCGGTCTATTCAGCGTCGGCGTTGGCGGCGGCCGAGTTTCCCGATCTCGATGTCAGCTTGCGCGGCGCCGTGTCGATCGCGCGCCGTTTGCAGGACCCGCTCGCCGAGCTGGTGAAAATCGATCCCAAGTCCATCGGCGTCGGCCAGTATCAACACGACGTCAACCAGCGCGCGCTGGCGCGTTCGCTCGACGCAACCGTCGAAGACTGCGTCAACGCTGTCGGCGTGGACGTCAATACGGCTTCGGCGCCGCTGCTTGCGCGGGTCTCGGGGCTGAACGGCGCGCTGGCGAAAAACATCGTCGCTTATAGAAACGCCAACGGCCCGTTTTCAAATCGCCGGCTGATTCGAAAGGTGCCGCGAATGGGCGATAAAACTTTCGAGCAAGCCGCCGGTTTTTTGCGCATCAACGACGGCGACAATCCGTTGGATCGCTCGGCCGTCCATCCGGAGGCTTATCCGGTGGTCGAGCGCATTCTCTCGCGCCTCGACAAGCCGATTCACGAGGTAATGGGACAGCCGGCGGTCCTGAAAGGGCTCGCGCCCGACGACTTCACCGATGAAAGCTTCGGCGTGCCCACGGTGCGCGATATTCTAACGGAATTGGAAAAGCCCGGCCGCGATCCGCGCCCCGAATTCAAAACCGCCGCGTTTCGCGAAGGCATCGAGTCCCTTGCGGATTTATCGCCCGGCATGATCCTCGAAGGCGTGATCACCAATGTCGCTGCCTTCGGCGCGTTCGTCGATATCGGCGTGCATCAGGATGGGCTCGTGCACGTCTCGGCGCTGGCGAATCGGTTCGTTAAAGATCCGCAGGAAATCGTCAAGCCCGGCCAGATCGTAAAAGTGAAAGTGTTGGAAGTGGACGAAAAACGCCAACGCATCTCGCTCACCATGCGGCTCGATGACGCCGCCGGCGCCGCGCCGCGGCCGAAAGATGCGCGCTCCGATGCAAGCGGCGGCACTGCTGCCGGCCAACGCGAGCGGCGCCCATCTGAATCGAAACGTGCCGAGCGCGTTGAACCGAAACCCGGTGGCGCGATCGCGCTGGCGCTGGAGCGCGCCAAACACAAGAAGTGATGAGCGGTGCGGGAGCTTTAACGGTTACGAGTCTCCAATCGAAAATTCGCGCATAGGAAAAGGTCCGCTGAAAGTACCGACGGTTAAATAACTCGCGTTCGT
>Ga0065707_10001170_pt1 | contig 10166 bp, 7 predicted proteins | sample SwiRhicommuniRL3_FD_59094 | JGI IMG/M metagenome (GOLD analysis project Ga0065707, IMG submission 59094) | Switchgrass rhizosphere bacterial communities from Rose Lake, Michigan, USA - RL3 v2 (version 2) | ecosystem: Host-associated > Plants > Roots > Rhizosphere > Soil | place: East Lansing, MI... | reverse complement strand
CGCCGCAGCGGCCCTTCAGACATTCATCGTGCCCTACACGCGCGCTCGCGGGGGCCCCACGCCCCGCTCCGCCCGCGTGGCTCATGCGCTGCGCTCATTGGCAAGTCCCCCACTACGTCAGCTTCGAGATCAGGTCGAAGATCGGCATGTACATCGCGATGACGATGCCGCCGACGATGCCGCCGAGGACCGCGATCATCAGCGGCTCCATCAGCGTCAGCAGTCCGGCCACCGCGGTGTCCACTTCTTCCTCGTAGAAGTCGGCGATCTTCGACAGCATCGCGTCGAGCGCGCCGGTCGTCTCGCCGACGTTGATCATCTGGACGACCATCGACGGGAACACGTTGGTCTCGCGCAGCGGCGCCGACACGGTTTCACCGCGCTCGATGCTGGTCCGCGTCTTCTGGATCGCTTCCTCGATGATGGCGTTGCCCGAGGTCCGCGCCGTGATGTCCAGGCCGTCGAGAATCGGCACGCCTGACGACAGCAGTGTCGACAGCGTGCGGCAGAACCGCGCCACGGCGATCTTGCGCAGGATCATCCCCAGGATCGGCGCCTTCAACAGCAGGCCGTCGATCATGTAGCGGCCCGGCGGCGTCTCGTAGTAGCGATTGATCGCGTAGCCGATGGCGCCCATGCCCACCAGGATGAACGGCCCGTAGGCGACCAGGTTGTCGCTCGCCGCGATGACCACGCGGGTCGGCAACGGCAGCTGCGCGCCGAGGCCGGCGAACAGCTGCGCGAAGGTCGGGATGACCTTCCACAGGATCGCCGCGACCACGATCGCCGCGATGCAGATGACCGCGATCGGGTAGATCATCGCCGACTTGACCTGCCCCTTCAGCTTGACGTTCTTCTCGATGTAGACCGCGAGCCGCTTGAGGATGGTGTCGAGGATGCCGCCCGCCTCGCCGGCCGCGATCATGTTCGAGTAGAGGGCGTCGAAACAGCGCGGGTGCTTCTTCATCGCGTCGGCGAGCGCCGCGCCCGACTCGACGTCGGAGCGGACCTGGAGGATGACGTCCGAGAAGCCCTTGTGCGGCTCCTGCTTGCCCAGGATGTCGAGGCACTGCACCAGCGGCAGGCCGGCGTCGATCATGACCGAGAACTGCCGGGTGAAGATGGCGAGGTTCTTCGACGGCGCCGACGCCCCCTTCTTCGCCTTGGGCTTGGCCTCGGCCTTCGCCGCCTTCGCCGGATCGATCCGCGTGACGACGATCTGTTCCCGGCGCAGCGCCGCAATGGCCGCGTCGATGGTGTCCGCCACGCGCTCGCCGGTCACCGTCTGACCGCCGCGCGTCCGTCCGCTATACGCAAATGTAGGCATGGGGCGTTACCTTGTAGTGAGCGTTACCGAGTCACCGGCCGGTTCGGCAGTCCTGCGCCGGGGCGCTGCATTCCCGCGCCCGCGACGACACCGGAGCCGCGCGAGATCATCTGTTCCAGCTCGTCCTTCAGCGACGAGGCGTTCATCGCCGCCTCCAGCGTGATCAGCCGCTTGTGATACAGCGTGGCGAGCGACTGGTTCTGGGTCTGCATGCCCGCCTTCTCCTGCCCGGTCTGCATCGACGAGTAGATCTGGTGCACCTTGTCGTCGCGAATGAGGTTCCGGATCGCCGGGTTCGGCACCAGGATCTCCAGCGAGACCACGCGCCCCTTCCCGTCCGCGCGCGGCAGCAGCGCCTGACAGACGATGCCTTCGAGCACCAGCGAGAGCTGCGTCCGGATCTGTCCCTGCTGGTGCGCCGGGAAGACGTCGATGATTCGGTTGATCGTCTGGGCCGCCGAGTTGGTGTGCAGCGTCGCGAACGTCAAGTGGCCCGTTTCCGCGATGCGCAGCGCCGACTCGATGGTCTCGAGGTCGCGCAACTCGCCGATCAGGACGATGTCGGGATCTTCACGCAGCGCGGCGCGCAGCGCGTTGGCGAACCCCTGCGTGTCCTGGTGCACCTCGCGCTGGTTGACCAGGCAGCCCTTGTGCGCGTGCACGAACTCGATCGGGTCCTCGATGGTGAGGATGTGCTCGTGGCGCTCGGTGTTGATCTTGTCGATCATCGCCGCGAGCGTCGTCGACTTGCCCGAGCCGGTCGGACCGGTGACTAGGATGAGGCCGCGCGGCCGGTCGGCGAGCTGCGCCAGGACCGCCGGCAGGCCAAGCTCGTGGAAGCCCTTGATCTGCTCCGGGATGACCCGGTAGACGGCCGCGACGGCGCCGCGCTGGTTGAACACGTTGCAGCGGAAGCGCGCGATGCCGCGGATGCCGAACGAGAAGTCCAGCTCGAGCGCTTCCTCGAACCGCTTCTTCTGCTGATCCGTCAGCACGCTGTAGGCGAGCGACTTCGTGTCCGCCGGCCCGAGCGGCGGCAGGTCGAGCGGCTTCAGATGCCCATGCACGCGGATCTGCGGCGGCGTGTCGGTCGTGATGTGAAGGTCGGAGCCGTTGTTCTCGACCAGCGTCTGCAGCAGTTCGGGTAATGTCGCCATTCGTATCCTTATGCCCTATGCCCTGCCCTATGCCGAGGCCCTATGCCCTCGGCCCTACTTGACCGTCTCCCGGGCCACTTCCTCGATCGTGGTGACCCCGTCCATGACCTTGTGCAATCCGCTCCGGCGGAGCGTGATCATCCCCTCGTCCACCGCTTTGCGTTTCAGCTCGAGCGCCGATGCGCCGACCAGGATCAGTTCGCGCAGTTCGTCGCTGATCTCCATGACTTCGTAGAGACCGACGCGTCCCTTGTAGCCGGAGTTGTTGCAGCGCTCGCAGCCCGACCCCTTCTTCGGGATCACCGTCTGCGCCTCTTCCTGCGTGAAGCCGGCGTCGACGAGCGCCTTGGGATCGTGCGGCGCGTCCACCTTGCACTGCGTGCAGAGGCGGCGGACGAGACGCTGCGCGCAAATGAGGTTCACCGAGCTGGCGACGAGGAACGGCTCGATGCCCATGTTCATCAGGCGGCTGATCGTGCTCGGCGCGTCGTTGGTATGCAGCGTCGACAGCACGAGATGGCCCGTGAGCGACGCCTTGACCGCGATTTCCGCGGTCTCGAAATCGCGGATTTCGCCGACCAGGATGATGTTGGGGTCCTGCCGCAGGAACGAGCGCAGCGCCGCGGCGAAGTTCAGGCCGATGTTCTCGCGCACCTGCACCTGGTTGACGCCGACGAGGTTGAACTCGACCGGGTCTTCCGCGGTCATGATGTTGGTTTCGGGCGTGTTGATCTTGGCGATCGACGAATAGAGCGTGTTGGTCTTGCCGCTGCCGGTCGGCCCGGTCACCAGCACCATCCCCCACGGCTTGCTGATCGCGAACTCGAGCTTCCTCAGCGAGTCCTGCTCGAACCCCAGCTTCGTCATGTCGAGCATGAGCTTGTCCTTGTCGAGCAAGCGCATGACGATCTTTTCGCCGAACAGCGTGGGCAGAATCGAGACGCGGAAGTCGATTTCCTTGGTGCCCCCGTCGGCGTCGCCGAAGCGGATCTTGATGCGGCCGTCCTGCGGCAGGCGCTTTTCCGCGATATCGAGCTTCGCCATGATCTTGATGCGCGAGGTGATCGCATCGCGGAACTTCATCGGCGGCGCCATGACGTTGTAGAGGATGCCGTCGATGCGGAACCGGACGCGGAATTCCTTCTCGTACGGCTCGACGTGGATGTCGCTGGCGCCCTTCTGGATCGCCGACATCAGCATCAGGTTCACCAGCCGGATGACCGGCGCCTCGCCCCCCTGCTTCTCGAGCGTCGAGACGTCGATCTGCTCGATCTCCTCGAGCATCTCTACGTCGTCGTCGGCGATGTCGCCCGCGGTCTCCTCGAGCGCGCGCGTCACCATCTCGAGGGTCGCGGCGTTGTTCAGGTTGGCGGCCTGCTCGACCCTCGGTTCCTTCTTCTTCTTCGGTTCGACGATGCGGGGCGCGGCCGGCGCGCTGGCGGGGTAGTAGCGGCTGATCGCGTCGGTCACCGCCGTCTCGGACGCGACCACCGGCTCGACGTTGTAGCCCGTCATGAACTTGATGTCGTCCATGGCGAACACGTTCGTCGGATCCGTCATCGCGATCGTGAGCGTGGCTCCCGATCGGCTGAGCGGCACGATCTGGTACTTCTGGGCAGTCTCCGACGGAATCAGCTTGACGATAGCTGGATCGATCTCGAACTGCGCCAGGTTGATCGAGGGGACGCCGTACTGCTTCGAAAGCAGAGCGGTGATCTCCTCGTCCTTGACGAAGCCGAGCTTGACGAGGTTGTAACCGAGCTTGCCGCCACTCGTCTTCTGATAGTTCAGCGCTTCCTGCAACTGCGCAGGGGTGATGCGCTTCTCTTTCAGCAGCAGCTCGCCTATGCGGACGGGCATCGTCTGGAGATTTTGTCGACTCGTCGTAGTTCTTGCTGGGGGAGGTGTTTATCCTAGCGTATTGACACTTTTTGTCAAGAAAAATCTGCCGAGGTAGAGACTTTTTGTCGCCTCAGAAAACGAACCGGATCCCGACGCCCCAGCCCCGGTTGCCGTCCTCCGATCCGAGCGTGACCTGGCCGTCGGCCATCGTGCGGCCATAAAAAGCGTAACTCCCACCAAAGCTGTAAGTTGCCGCCGACGGCGCCGGCCCTCCCGCGGCGTTCCAGCGGTACCCGCCGCGCAACCAGAGCTTCTTGACCGCATGCGCCTCCCCGCCGAAGGCGACGTCACGAAGATCCCCGCGGGGGATCGCCGTTTCGGTCAGATCGACGTCGGCCGTGACGATCGACTCGCGGGTGATGTTCAGCGCCAGCCCGAGCCGGATCTGCCGGTCGAGCTGAATGAGCCCGCCAGGCGCCGTGAACTTCGGCTCGAAGAGATTGCGCACGGAGACCCCGATCTTTCCCACCGATCCGGCCGCCATCACCCCCAAGTCGGCGTCGAACTTGTTGGTCGAAAACGTCGCCGCCTCCCCCTGCACCAGCTTCCACGTCGTCCCCACCGAGATGCTGCTAGTGAGGGAGTGGACGATGGTGAGTCCGGCGTTGTGGGTGACGAAGCCATCTCGGCTGCCCAGGAATTCGCCCGTAGCGGTCCGGTAATACGAGAGCCCCACCGCCGGGGTCACGAGGGCGATGGCTCCCGCCGTTCCCTCGTCGAAGGTGTTCCGATCGATCATGAGGCCAAAAAAGGCGCCCTTGGCCAGGCCCGCGGGATTCCAGAACACCGCCGAGGCGTCGTCGGCCACGGCCGTGAACGCTCCGGACATGCCGGCGGCGCGGACACCGACCGGGGGTCCGGGCGGGGCCGGCGGCAAAAACGTGTCCTGCGCCGCCGCGACGGCGGCGACTGGAACAAAGCCGAGGGACCAGATACTAATAAGGAAGAGGAATCGCATCCGTGCAGCTTATCGGAACGCGGCCCTAACTCATACACGGCGTGAGGGTTGAGTGTCCGGTTCCGGAACTTTTGAACGCCCCGCCTCGTAGTGAGCGTGGTACAATCTGCAGTTCCCGGTCACTTCACTGAACGGTCGAGAATCGCATTTCGAGGCCACCCTTATGACCACGGCGACAGCTGCGGGCCAGACGCCGGCCCCCAAGAACCTCCTCGCGCGCTACATCGGCATCATCGTTTCTCCGAAGGACACGTTCGCGAGCCTCGTCCCCGCGCCGAAGGTGTTCGGCATGCTGGCCCTGACGGCCGTGCTCGGGGCGTTTTTCACGGCGCTGCCGATGACGACCGAAGGCGGCCGCCAGGCCCAGCTCGATCAACAGGTCCAGCAGATGCAGTCGATGGGCTTCACGGTCACCGACCAGATGTACGAAGGGATGCAGAAGGGCGCGCCGCGCATGCCGTACACCACGGGGGCGGCGGTGTTGTTCTTCACGCCGATCATGGCGGTGATCATCGCCGGCATCCTGTTCGCCATCTTCAACGCCGCGCTCGGCGGTGAAGCGTCGTTCAAGCAGGTGATGTCGGTGCTGGTGCACGCCGGCGCCGTCTCGACCCTGTCGAGCGTCCTGTCCGGCACGGTGAACTACCTGCGCGGCGGCGCGATGACCAGCGTCGCCAATCTCGGCGCGCTGCTGCCGATGCTGCCCGAGAAGTCGTTCGCGGCCAACCTGCTCGGCGCGGTCGACATCTTCCTGATCTGGTACATCGTCGTCCTGGCCATCGGACTTGGCGTGCTGTACAAGCGGCGCACACAGCCGATCGCGATCTCGCTGCTGTCCGTCTACGCGGTGATCGCCCTCTGCATCGCGCTGTTCAAGAGCCGCGCGGGAGGCGCATGAGTCGTAACAAGAAAATCCTGATCGGCGCCGGCGTCGTCATCGTCCTGGCGGCGGTCGTCTTCGCCAACATCAAGTTCAAGCGGCAGGAAGGCATCGCCGTCAACGTCGAGGCGCTGCAAAAGCGCGACCTCCAGGCGATCGTCTCGGCCTCGGGCAAGATCCAGCCGCGGACGCTGGTCAACATCAGCGCCGACACGATGGGCCGCGTGACCGATCTCAAGGTGGAAGAAGGCCAGCGGGTGAAAAAGGGTGACTTCCTGCTCCAGATCGATCCGCGCAACCTGACGACCGCGTACAACCAGACGCAGGCGTCGCTGGCGGCGTCGCGCTCGACGATCGACCAGTTGCGCGTCGCGCTCGACGGCACGAAGACCTCGCTGAAGCAGGCCGAGGAGACGCTCGCGCGGCAGCAGCAGCTCTACAAGCAGGGGCTGACGCCGAAAGAGACGCTCGACAACGCCGAGAACCAGGTGCGGATGCGCCAGTCCGAGGTCAGCTCCCAGGAGCGGCAGATCGAGACGCAGCGCATGCGCATGCAGCAGGAACAGGCGTCGGTCGAGAACGCCAAGCTGAACCTGAGCAAGGTGCGCATCGAGGCGCCGATTACCGGCATCATCACCCGCCGCAACATCGAAGAGGGTGAAACCGTTGTCATCGGCACGATGAACAACGCCGGCACGGTGCTGCTGACGGTGGCCGACATGTCGGTGATCGAAGCGGAAGTGGAAGTGGACGAGACGGACATTCCGAACGTCACGCTGGGGCAGAAGGCGAAGATCACGATCGACGCGATGCCCGGCAAGTCGTTCGCCGGCAAGGTCACCGAGATCGGCAACAGCCCGATCCAGGCGGCGGGCACCACGTCGGCGTCGCAGGCCACCAACTTCAAGGTGAAGGTGACGGTGGACGACGAGATCCCCGACGTTCGCCCCGGGTTCACGTGCACTGCCGAGATCACGACGGCGACGCGCCAGAAGGCGATCGCGATTCCGATCCAGGCGACGACGGTGCGCGAAATGATCGTGGACCACGAAGGCAACATCGTCCGCGACGAGACCAAGGGTCCGCAGCGCGGCGGGCGCGGCAGCGTGCAGGCGGCGGAGCTGAAGCCCGGCCAGGAGCGCAAGGAGCTCGAGGGCGTGTTCGTGGTCCGCGACAACAAGGCGCTGTTCTCGCCCGTGAAGACCGGGATCGCCGGCGAGAAGTACTTCGAAGTGCTCTCGGGCGTGAAGGAAGGCGACCAGGTGATCGTCGGACCGTTCAGCTCGGTGCGCGAGTTGAAAGACGGCGCCGCGGTGAAGGTCGAAGCCTCGAAGGGATCGACAGGAGCGAAGACGTAGGGCGCGCCTGTGGGCGCGCCACGGTGTAGGGCGGGTCTGTAGACCCGCCATCAACAGTGTAGGGCGGGTCTTGAGACCCGCCATCAACAGATGCTGCAGTTCATCGAGTCGATCGGCATCGCGCTGCGCGCGATCTGGGAGTACAAGCTGCGATCGTTCCTGACCGTGCTCGGGAACATCGTCGCCGTCACCTCGATCATTGCCGTGGTGTCGCTCGTCCAGGGTTTGAACGGCTACGTCACCGACGCCATCGTCTCGGGCGTGGGCGCCGACAACTTCACGATTCAGCGCATGCCGCCGATCCGGACGCAGGCCGACGAAGACCGGGTGCGCAACAACCCGCGCATCACGCTCGCGGACGCGTCTGCCATCAGGCGCTTCGGCGACAACATCGGCGCCATCTCGGCCCAGGCCAACGCCGGCGCGACCATGTCGTACCGGACCGAGTCGGTTGACGGCGCCCAGGTCACCGGCGTCTCGCCCGAATACGTCAACTTCTCCACCTACGACGTCGAACGCGGCCGCCTGATCAGCCCGGTCGAGGTCAAGACCAGCCGTCCCGTGGCCGTCATCGGCTGGGACGTCGCCGACAAGCTGTTCGGCGCCGCCGATCCCATCGACAAGACGATGTCGATCGCCGGCGAGCACTTCCGCGTCGTCGGCGTGCACAAGAAGAAGGGATCCGCCTTCGGCAACTCGCAGGACAACTTCGCGATCATTCCGCTCGGCAACTTCCGGAAGCTGTTCGGCTCGCGCGGGTTCGGCATGCAGCTGCTGGTCAAGCCGAGGACGCCCGAGGTCGTGAAGGCGGCGATGGACGACGCCACTGTCGCGCTGCGGGTCGAGCGGCGCCTGCGTCCGAAGGATCCGGACAACTTCGGGATGTTCACGTCCGACACGTTCCTGAGCATCTACAAGACGGCGACCAGCGGCATCTTCGCCGTCCTCATCGGCGTCGTCGCGCTGTCGCTGGTGGTCGGCGGCATCGTCATCATGAACATCATGCTGATGGTGGTCACCGAGCGGACGCGCGAGATCGGCCTGCGCAAGGCGCTCGGCGCGCGCCGCCGCGACATCGTCTGGCAGATCCTCACCGAGTCGGTCACGCTCTCGACCTTCGGGGGCATCATCGGCACGATCCTGGGAGCGATCTTCGCCATCATCATCAGCAAAGTGTCGCCGCTGCCCGCCTCGGTGCAGGCCTGGTCGGTGGTGACGGGCATCGGCGTCACGGCACTGGTCGGGCTGTTCTTCGGGCTGTATCCGGCGATGCGCGCGGCCAGGCTCGATCCCATCGAAGCGCTGAGGCGCGAATAATGGCGACCGTCCGTACCGGCCTCCTGTCCGAAATCGTCGTCATGTCGATCGACACGCTGCGCGCCAGCAAGATGCGCTCGGCGCTCACCGTGCTCGGCGTCGTCATCGGCATCACCTCGATCGTCGGCATGACGTCGCTCATCCGCGGCTTCGATCAGTCGCTGCGCGAGTCGATCGGCCAGCTCGGTCCGAACACGCTCATCGTCCAGAAGTTCGGGGCCCTCAGCCTCCTCGGAGGCGGCAAGAGCTTTCTCGACGTGGCGCGGCGCCCGAACCTGACGATGGAGGACGCGCGGGCGATCGAGCGCGAGTGCCCATCCGTCGCGCTGGTGGACGTGTGGCTCGGCGCGCAGGGCAACCTGCAGTCGCGCATCTACTACAAGAGCGAAAAGACGAATCGCGTCGGCATCATCGGCGCGACCGAGAACTGGTCGGCCGTCAACTTCGCGAAGCTCGAGGCCGGCCGGCTCTTCATCCCGGCGGAAAACGAGCATCGCCGGGAGGTCGTCGTCCTCGGCAACAGCCCCTGGCAGGCCTTGTTCCCGAACGTCGATCCGATCGGCAAGCAGGTCCGCATCGGTTCGACCCAGTTCACCGTCATCGGGGTGCTGGGCAAGCGGCCCAGCCCGGGGAATCTCGGCGGGGCGGACGATTTTGCGGTGATCCCCTACGGCACGCACGAGAAGCTGTACGGCCGGGTCCTCAAGGGCTCGGCCAAGATCAGCGCCAGCAGCTTCAACCCGGCGGTCTTCCGCACCGCCATGCTGGCCATCGTACCGCGCGAAGGGATGCGCGAGGCCGCCATCAGCGAGGTCGAGTCGCTCATGCGAAGCCGCCACCGCCTGAAGCTCGACGAACCGAACGACTTCGATATGGCCACGCAGGACGCCATCCTCAAGGTGTGGGACCAGATCAGCCAGGCGACGTTCCTGGCGCTGGTCGTCATCTCGTCGATCGCGCTGATGGTCGGCGGCATCGGGGTGATGGCGATCATGATGATCTCGGTCACCGAGCGCACCCGCGAGATCGGCGTGCGCAAGGCGCTCGGCGCGCGCCGCCGCGAGATCCTCTGGCAGTTCCTGATCGAAGCCGTCTTCCTGACGTCCGCCGGCGGGCTGCTCGGCATCATCTTCGGCAGCTCGATCGGCCTCGGCATCCACGGCCTGACCGGCTTCCCCGTCTCGCTGCCCTGGTGGTCGTTCGCGCTGGGGATCGGCTTCTCCGCGAGCGTGGGGATTTTCTTCGGCTTGTTTCCCGCGTTCAAAGC
>Ga0065707_10083159_pt1 | contig 10167 bp, 9 predicted proteins | sample SwiRhicommuniRL3_FD_59094 | JGI IMG/M metagenome (GOLD analysis project Ga0065707, IMG submission 59094) | Switchgrass rhizosphere bacterial communities from Rose Lake, Michigan, USA - RL3 v2 (version 2) | ecosystem: Host-associated > Plants > Roots > Rhizosphere > Soil | place: East Lansing, MI... | reverse complement strand
CTGCCGCATTCGAGCGCCGGCGCATACCCACCCGCGACTTTGCCTCGCGCAAGAGCAGGAAAGTCGCAAAGCGATGGATGTCAGCAAGAGCGAGATGCGCGCAATGAGTGCTCTGCTCGACGTCCGCGGCCTCAGCGTGACGTTCAATACCCGCGCCGGCCCGTTCAAGGCGGTGGACGACATCGACGTCGTGGTCGAGCCTGACGAGGTGCTGGCCATAGTCGGCGAGTCGGGTTCGGGCAAGTCGGTGGCGATGCTGGCAATCATGGGTCTGCTGCCGTGGGTGGCCAGTGTGAGTGCCGAACGCATGGTGTTCGACGGTCGCAACCTGAAGACGCTGACGCCCAAGCAGCGCCGCGACCTCGTCGGCCGCGACATGGCGATGGTGTTCCAGGAGCCGATGTCGTCGCTCAACCCGTGTTTCACCGTTGGCTGGCAGGTTGGCGAAACGTTGGCCACGCATTTGAAGCTCGATCGGCGTGCGCGCCGCGACCGCGTGGTCGAGTTGCTCGAGCAGGTGGGCATTCCGGATGCGCAGCGCCGCACGTCGGCGTTTCCACACCAGCTGTCCGGCGGCATGAACCAGCGCGTGATGATTGCGATGGCGCTGGCCTGCAAGCCGCGCTTGTTGATTGCCGACGAGCCGACCACCGCGCTCGACGTGACGATCCAGGCGCAGATCCTCGAGTTGTTGATGCAATTGCGGCGCGAGCACGGCATGTCGCTGGTGCTGATCACGCACGACCTCGGTGTCGTCGCCGAGGTGGCCGACCGTGTGATCGTGCAATACGCCGGGCGTCAGGTCGAGACTCAGCGTGCCGCTTCGTTGTTCACCCATCCCCACCATCCGTACACGGCAGCGTTGCTGGACGCGCTGCCCGAGCGCGCGCCGCGCCAACGGCTGGCGGCCATTCCGGGCGTCGTGCCCGGCCAGTGGGATCGGCGCGGTGGCTGCGTTTTCGCGCCGCGTTGCAGGTTTGCGAACGACCTGTGCCGCAGTGTCGAACCCGCGCACGCCGACGCGTCGCTCGGCCTTGCGTTGTGCCACACGCCGCTGGTGAATGGCGCACCAACCAGTCGGTCGGTGGAAGCGGCATGAACAACGACAGCAAAAACGACTGCGCGCCGGTGATGCAGGCGGTGCAGCTGCACCGCCACTACCGCGCGCGCCGCGGTTTGTTCGGCCCGGCGCACACCGTGCGCGCGCTCAACGGCGTGTCGTTCACGCTGGCTGCCGGCCGCACGCTGGCCGTGGTGGGCGAATCGGGCTGCGGCAAGTCGACGCTGGCGCGCGTGCTGACGATGGTCGAGCCGCCGACGTCGGGGCACCTGTTGATCGACGGTGCCGACGTCGCCAGCGGCGATGCGGCCACGCGGCGGCGCTTGCGGCCGCAGGTGCAGATCGTGTTTCAGAATCCCTATGGCTCGCTGAACCCGCGGCACACGGTGGGCGCCGCGTTGCAGGAGCCGCTGGCGGCACAAGGTGTGGGTGGCGGGCCAGAGCGCGAGCAGGCGGCACGCGAGATGCTGCGCAAGGTGGGCCTGCGCGAAGAGCACTTCGGTCGCTATCCGCACATGTTCTCGGGCGGTCAGCGCCAGCGCATCGCGATCGCGCGCGCGCTGATGTTGAAGCCGCGCGTGCTGGTGCTCGACGAACCGGTGTCGGCGCTCGATGTGTCGATCCGCGCGCAGGTGCTCAACCTGCTGGCCGATCTGCAGGCCGAGCTCGCGGTCGCTTATGTGTTCATCTCGCACGATCTGAGCGTGGTGCGCCACGTGGCCGACGACGTGATGGTGATGTACCTCGGCTGCGTGGCCGAACACGGCGCGCGCGACGCCATCTTTGACTCGCCGCAGCATCCCTACACGCGCGCGCTGCTGTCGGCCACGCCGACGGTGGATGCTGCATCGCGCCGCGAGCGCATCGTGCTGAAAGGCGAATTGCCGTCGCCGCTCAATCCGCCGGCTGGCTGCGCATTCCACACCCGCTGCCCGATCGCGATGCCCATGTGCAGGCACCAAGTGCCGGAGTTGACGCTGCATGCTCACCGCGAAGCAGCGTGTCACGCCTTGGCCATGCCGGAGCCCGTGACTCCCGTTTGATGTCCTTCTAGGGGGCGCGATGCTTGGCTGCAGCGTGCCTGTGCTGCAATGTGTGCGGGCTCTCGCCGAAGCCCGTTGTCCGTCGAGGAGGTTGCATGAAGGCCGTGCTGCTGCTGACCGTGTTCGTGTTGGGGTTGCCCAATGTCGCGCAGGCGTGGCCGCCGCTCACCATCAGCAACCAGAACTCGAGCCTGACCTACACCACCGATGAGCCCGGCGCCAACCTCGGCCAGCCCAACGATCCGGTGCAATTGCCGCGCAAAGTGGAGTGGACGGTCGACGGGCGCCGCATCCTGGTGTACCCGTCCGGGCCCTCCACGTTCCTCGACATCGGCCACCTGCATTCGTCGGCGCACGTCGAGGCCAACCAGATGCATGCGCAGGGGCCGATGATCGGATACGGCAGCAACGCGGTGGCAGGCGACGTGGTGGGTGGCGTGGTCTACACGGTCAGCGGCGAGGCTGCGGGCAGCGGCAGGTCGCGCATCACCGAGAAGGTGGACATCCACAACAAGACGACCGGCGCACTGTCGCTGTCGTTGGCTGGTTTCGGCTTCAAGCCGACGCAAACGGCGCTCGAAGTGCCCGACCTGTCGGGGCTCGACCTCACCGGCACCACGGTGGTTTATTTTCAGGGCAACGCCACGAGCAATTCATTCACCGAGCCGCCGTTCCCGCCGGTCACCGTGCTGCCAGTGGTCACGTTCACCGGATTCTACCCGCTGTTCAATCAGACGCTGAGCCTGCCTGCCGGGGCGCGCCTGATCATGATCACCGAGCTCAAAGTGGCGCGCGCGCCGGTAATGCTGACGACGACGATCCTGTGGATCCTGCTGGCCGTCGTGCTCGGCGGTGCAGCGGCGTACGCGGCCGCGCGCACATACGGCCGACAGAAGTGAGCCGCTCGCGTCAGGGCCGGCGGTGTTCGATGCCGTAGCGAGCGTAGATCGAGCGGATCGTGCCGTCGTCGAGCAGCGCTTTCAGCGCCGCATTGACGGCATCGAGCAACGCGTCGTCGGCGCGGCGCAGGCCCACCGCCACGTTCCAGCGCAGCTCGGGCTCGTTGTCCTGCGCCCGCACCACCGTGAGCGGTTGGTTGGGATGGCGCAGGTTGTAGTAGCCGGCCGAGGCCGGTGACACGGCCCCGGCATTGACCTCGCCGCGCGCGACAGCGTCCATCATCTCGTCTTCGAATCCGAACGGCACCATCGCGGCACCGGTGCGGCTGATCACCAGGCTGGCCAGTGAATTCATCATCACGCCGACGCGCATGCCCTCGCGCAGCGACCGGTAGTCGGGCACGGTGGGTTGGCCGGGCGCGAACACCAGGCCGACGCCGCCCATCTGATAGGGCATCGATGGGCGCAACCCACGCTGCTCGACGCCCTGGCTCAAGATGGTGTCCATCAACATATCGCAGTCGACCGCGCTGGCGCGGTAGCGCGGCACGATCCACAGCACCTGCAGCTGCAGGCCCATGCGTTGCGCCAGCGCGCGCGCGATCTCGATCTGGAAGCCCGGCAGCTCGCCACCGTCGGCGGCGTATGGCAGAGCGTTGGGATTGGCGCACAGCGACAGTTGCTTGTTGGTCTGAACCTCGGCCAGCGGCCGTGCCAGGGCGGGCGCCATCGAGCACATGCTCAACGTGGCGAGCAGCGCAGCTCGCCACGTCCGCGCCATGCGCTTTCGTGTCACTGCGCGCCCTCGGGTTTGAGATTGCGGATGTACGTCACCACCGCCGCGATCTGCTGGTCGTTCAGTGCCGACCCGAAGGCCGGCATCTGGCCGGTCTTGCCGGTCTTGATGCGGTAGGCGAGCTCCCCGTCGGTGAGCGTGGTCCCCATCAGCTTGGGGCCCTTGCCGGCTTCGCGGCCGCCGCTGGAGTGGCACCACCCGCACACGTTGGCGAACAGCTGCCTGGGGTCGAAAGCGCCGGCGGCCGATGCAGCGGCCGCGTCGGGCACGGCCGCACTAGGGGCTTGCGGCGCGCTCGCGTGCGCGCCCGATTGCATCGGGCCCGGCTTGTTGGTGGCTTGCGCGTGCGCCGCGATGGCGCCACCGAGTGCGGCCACCAGGGCCAGCACGTTGGCGAGGTTCGCCATCGGACGGGGGCTCAACAAATTCAAAAGCAAAGGTGTCGAAAAAACAGGCGCTCCGCATGCGAGCGCCTGTGTGTGATGGCACGGGCGTTCAGGGCAGCGCGAACACCTTGATGATGCCCGAGTCCTTGGGCATTTGCGCGAACGTGCCTTTGAAGAACTCCGCGTAGTCGTCGCCCGCCAAGCCACCCCAGCCGGTCATCACTGCCACGTACTGCTTGCCCTTGGCCTGATACGAGATGATGCCCCCGTTGTGGCCCTGGCCATTGTTGTGGTTCCACAGCTCGGACCCGCTGGTGGCGTCGTATGCGCGCAGCCAGCCGCGCGCATCGGGCACGAACAGCAGGTTGCCGCCAGTGGACAGCAGGCTCGCCAGCGGCGGCTCGGGAAATTGGATCTCCCACTTCATCGCGCCGGTGATCGGGTCGCGCGCCGACACGTGGCCACGTGCCTTGCCATCGGGCGGGTTGATGATGTTGAAGTCGGCGCCGATGTTCAGTTGCGCCATCGGCTCGAGGATCGGCGTGGTCTTCTTGATCTCCAGGTCCATGCACCACTCGTTGCCGACCTTGTAGAGCATGCCGGTCTTCGGGTTGTAGCTGCCCATGTTCCAGCTCATGCCGCCGGCGATGAACGGGCACAGGCTCTTGTGTTTGCCTTCGGTCATGTCGCGGCGTCCCACCAGCGTGCCGTCGGGCTTGATGTCCTGCACGAAGTTGATGTTCTTGATCAGCCGCCAGACGTTCTGCACCTTGGCGTTGCGGTCGTACACCCAGACGAAGCCGCTCTTGCTCGGGTGCACGGTGTACTTCTTGCCGTCGCGCTCGATCATCACGAACTCGCCCGTCGCGCTGTCGAAGTCCCACGCGTCATGCGGCAACTCTTGGTGGTAGCCCTTCAGCTTGCCGCTGTCGGGGTCGAGCAGGATCACCGAGGTCGTGTACAGGTTGTCGCCGGGCCGCGCACCCTTGGTCTTGTAGTCGGGCCCCGACCAGTCGTACAGCGGCGCCGGATTCGCAGTGCCCCACCACACCGTGTTGGTCTCGGCGTCGTAGCCGCCGGGCATCCAGCCGCCGCCGCCGCCGGTCCGCCACGAATTGTTCAGCCATGTGTTGCGCGCGTCGCCGTTGTTCTCTTCGCCCCCGGCCGTGTAGAAGCGCCACAACTGCTTGCCGGTCTTGGCGTCGACGCCGAAAATCGGGCCGCGGTCAGGCCACTCGCCGCCCTGTGCGCCGATGATGACCTTGTCTTTCACCAGCAGCGGTGCGCCAGTGAAGCCGACCGTCAGCTTTTCCGAGTTGACGAGCTTGGTCTCCCAGACCAGCTTGCCGGTCTTCATGTCGATCGCGGCCAGCTTGCCGTCGAGCGTACCCATGTAGATGTTGCCGTAGCCGATCGCGATGCCGCGGTTGTACGGCGAGTGCGTCTGCTTGGCGACCAGGTCTTCGTTGAGCTTTTGCTTGTATTGCCACAGCACTTCACCGGTGGCGCCGTCGAGCGCCCACACCTGGTTGTATGAGCCGGAGTAGTACAGCACGCCGTCGACCGCCAACGGATACGACTGCAGGCCGCGCACCGAGCGGCTGGCCACATGCGACCACGCTTCCCTCAGGCCCTTGACGTTGCCCGCGTTGATCTCCGACAGACCGCTGTAGTGCCACGACTGGTAGTTGCCGTGGTACGTCATCCAATTGCCGGGCTCGCTGTCAGCCTTGAGCAGCCGGTCGGACGTGACGTCCGCGGCGAGGCTGCCGCAACCCGCGGCCAAAATGGCCGCAACGGCCATTGCGGAAAGACGAAACTTCATGGTGTCTCCTCTTCGTTGACCCCGCCGGCTCGCCTTCGATGAGAAAGTTTGTTCTGTTGTAGCCCGGGCGGGGGTTGGGTTATACGCCGCGGCCCGAACTGTCGCAAGAGATACAACGCGCTGAGACGGCGCGCTTTCAGTTCAGACGGGGCCGGCGAGCGTGCGCGGCGTCAGTCGGGCGCCAGACGGGGCACTGGCGCCCGAACAAAGTCGGTGCGTATCCCTTGCGCAGGGTGCTCCCGTTTGGAGCACCCTGCGCGCGGTCGGGCTGCGGTGTCGTCGTGAGCGCGCGCGCGGCCCGCCCGCGACCGCGTACCGCTACTTCGAAGCCATCTCGCGCATCGCCTTCTGCATGTCTTCGGGCGTCACGTCGCGCTGGTGGGTGGCGATCGACCATTTGTGACCGAACGGGTCTTCGACTTGACCATACCGGTCGCCCCAGAACATGTCGGCCAGCGGCATCGTCACTTTTGCGCCGGCGGCCACCGCTTGCTTGAACGCAGCGTCGGCATCATCGACGTACAGGTGCAGCGTGACCGGCGAGCCCTTCAGCGTCTTCGGGCTTTTGGCGCCGTGCTCGAGCATTTCGTCGACCAGCATCAGCGTGGAATCGCCGATCTTCAAAGCTCCGTGCATCAGCTTGCCGTCGGGGCCGGGCAGGCGTGCCGTTTCAACAGCACTGAAGGCGGCCTTGTAGAAATCCATTGCCTTGGCGGCGCCGGTGCAAACGATGTGCGGGCTCAGCGAGTGCATGCCCTGGGGAATCGGATTGACTGACTTGCTTGGCATCGTGAGTTTCCTCGTCTGGAGTGGGTGGATGGTGGCGCGCAGCGGTTGCTACGCCCCATGGAAACGACGCGTCGCCGCACGTCGGATCGACAGTCGGTGGGTTCTCTTCTAGGGGGTGTGAGGCCGGCTGCCGGCCTGTGCGCACGGCGCAACGCGTGGGACTGACCATGGTAGTGGCGTGCCACACCAGTCACCCGTCACCCTTTGAAGGACCCGCATGCAACGAAGGACTCTCTTTGCCGTGGTGTCGGTAGCGGCGATTTCTGGCGCCTGGGCGTCGGACAAGCGGCCCACGATCGCCGAAGCGCAACACGCCTACCACGTGGGGCAATATCGCCGCTCGTTGGACTTGTTCGAGAGCCTGGCCGGGCAGCGCAACGCCGAGGCGGCCGAATGCGCCGGCTTCATGCTGCTGATGGGCGAGCCGATGTATGGCAACCAGGTGCGGCGCGACGTCGAGCGCGCCAAGGTGTTTCTGGTGCAGGCCGCGGCCGCCGGGCGCGCCGGCGCCGGCTTTCTGCTCAACATGGTCGAGCGCACGGACTGAGGCTGGAGCGCCCGCCGGTTGGCGGCCCGTGTTTCAGCGGCGCGGTGCCAGGGCCTGCTCGATGCGCCGCGAAGCACCGCGGCCGATGCTGCCGGTCACGGCCACCGAGGCGCCGGCGTCGAGCATGCGCTGGAACGCCGTGCGCACCTGCGAGGCCGACACCGCCCGCACGCGCTCCAGCCGCTCGGCCACGGCCCGCACACGTTGCAGTGCGAACAGATCGAGCGCGGCGTCCTCCAGGCGTTGCGTCACGCGCTCGTCGTTGCGCAGCGAGCGCACGATCACCTGGTTGCGCGCGCGCTCGAGGTCGACGGTGTCGACGCGCTCGGCCATGCCGTGCATCAACAGCGCCACCTGATCGAGCACGGTGTCGAGGTGCTCTGGCGCGAACGACGCTTCGATCGCCAGCTGACCGCCGAACTCGAAGCGGTCGGCGTTGCAGGCGGCGTGGTAGACCAGACCGCGCTTTTCGCGCAGCTCGGCCAGCAGCGGCGAGCTCATGCCATCGCCGAGCACCGCGGCGGCGAGGTCGACCGCGACGTCGGTGTCGGCACGGCCGGCGATCGGGTAGCCCATCACCAGATGCATCTGGCGGCCGACATCCATGCGCTTGACGCGCGTGCCGCCGGCATAGTCGGCGGCAGGCACCTCGTTGGGCTGCCCGCGCGGCATGTCGCCGAACGCTGCGTCGGCGGCCTGCAGCACGGCAACCGGGTCGATCGCGCCGGCCGCCGCAATGACGACGTTGGCGCCGGTGTAGTGCCGCTGCACGTGGTCGGCCAGTTGCTCGCGCGTGCAGCGCTCGATCACCCGGCGTTGCCCGATCACCGGTTGCGCCGCCGGGTGCGCGGCCCAGCAGGCATGGTCGAACAACTGATAGGCCACCGTGATCGGGTCGTCCTCGACCTCGGCCACCTCCTGCAGCAGCACCTCGCGCTCACGCGCCAGCTCATCGTCCGGAAACGTTGCGTGCCGCACGATGTCGGCCAGCATCGCGACGAAGCGCGGCGCGTGCTCACCCAGGCCGCGCATGTGATACGCCGTGTGGTCCTTGTCGGTGTGTGCGTTGACCTCGGCACCGAGCACCTCGGCATCCAGGTTCACGCGATGCGCGTCGCGCTCGCGTGTGCCCTTGAATGCCATGTGCTCGAGCACGTGGCCGATGCCGTTGAGCGCGCGGCTCTCGTGCGCGCTGCCGACGCGCACGAACACGCTGACGCCGGCGGTTTGCAGATGCGGCGTGGCCAGCGTCACCACGCGCACGCCGTTGCCCAGCGTGTGCACGGCCGCCGGGTCATGCGGCCGAGGTGGCGCCTCCCCTGGGGCAGCGGATCGAGGGCTCGGCGCTGGCTCCAGGGTCGGTCGCATCGTCGGGCATGCTACAGCGGCGCCACCGGGATGCAGATCTGGCAATCGAACACCCCGCTGGCCGGGTCGTAGCTCGAGCCCACGGGGTAGTACTCGAAGCACGGTCGGTTGTCGAGCTGCAGCTGGCTCGCTGGCAACCAGTCGCGCAGCACGCGCGTCCACGCGACGAAGACCTGCTCGGTGGTGCCTTTGAACGGCATCACCGCATAGCGGCCGCCGGGCAGCGTGGTGATCAATGCGGGCCCCGATGCCGTGTAGTCGCTCGACACTTCCACGCAGGCGTCGTAGCGGCACTGCGCGGGGTCGGTGATGCTCGGGTCGTCATGGCTGATGCCGTAGCGCGCGTGGCCCATCAGGCCATCGACCGCCATCCACGGCGCCACTTGCTGCATCCAGAAGCGCAAGATCGGCTCACCGTAGGGTCCCACGTGCCGCATGTAGGCCACTCGCTGCGGCGCGCGATCGGTCAGTTTCACGTCCATCGGAAGCTCCTCTTGTCGGGCTAGGGTGCTTCCAGTGTTGGCCAGTGAACCTGCGCGTGCCTGATCGCGCTTGCGTTGCGCCTGATCACGCTTGCTGTTCGGAAAAGGGCGCGATCGCCACGCGGTGGGGGAACAACCGAATCGAGCTTTGAACGCGCGCGCGAACGCTTCGCCGGAGCCGAATCCCACCGACAACGCCACCTGCAACACCGACAACCGCGGTTGCGACGCCAACCGGCTCGCGGCCTGCTCGACACGGCGTCGTCGCAGGTAGTCACCGAGCGTCTCGCCGGTCCATGCCGCAAACAGGCGGTGAAAGTGATAAGGCGAGAAGTGCGCCACCTCCGCCAGCGACGCCAGATCGAGCGGCCGATCGAGCCGGCGATCGATGGCCTCGATCACGCGGTGCATGCGGCGTTCGTATTCGACGCGCGAGTCGCTGCTGGCCACCGCTCGTCCGTGCGTGGTCGCTGCTGCATGGATGGGGCGACGCGTCAGCGTTCGACTGCCGCGTAGACCATGTTGCGCAACACCGAGCGATACGGCACACGCTGCTTCGGCGACTGCATCATGAAGACGAGGAACAGGTTGGTGCGCGGATCGACCCAGAAGTACGTGCCGCCTGCGCCACCCCAGTAGTAGTCGCCGGGGGCGCCGGCGTACGCGGATTCACCGCCCGACAATCGCGTCGCGAAGCCGAGGCCGAAACCATACCCCGGCCCCGGCAGATACAGCGCGGTCTTGGTGACCGCGGCGCCCAGGTGGTCGCTGGTCATGAATTCGAGCGTCCTGGGACTCAGGTAGCGCTTGCCGTCGAGCGCGCCGCCGTTCAAGAGCATCTGCGCGAAGCGCGCGTAGTCGTCGGCCGTGGAGACCATGCCGCCGCCGCCGGACTCGAGGTTGTGCACCACGCGCGGGTCCGAGATGTTGGCGTTGACGCCGATCGAGCGGTCGTCGGGCAGCGGCTCGGCG
>Ga0065707_10083150_pt1 | contig 10167 bp, 9 predicted proteins | sample SwiRhicommuniRL3_FD_59094 | JGI IMG/M metagenome (GOLD analysis project Ga0065707, IMG submission 59094) | Switchgrass rhizosphere bacterial communities from Rose Lake, Michigan, USA - RL3 v2 (version 2) | ecosystem: Host-associated > Plants > Roots > Rhizosphere > Soil | place: East Lansing, MI... | reverse complement strand
GACGGCAATTGAAAAGCATGGCTTGGTGATTCAAGTGTGGCCCGTCGAAACTGCGCAGTTACCGGCGTGGGTGGATAAGCGCTTGCGGCGTGCGGGTCTGCAGTTTGACACCGGCGTTGCGGAACTGATCGCTGAACGCATCGAAGGCAATCTGCTTGCCGCGCAACAGGAAATCGACAAGCTCGCGTTGTTGCATGCAGCGCAAATGCTCACGGTCGACAATGTGCTCGACGCAGTGGCCGACAGTGCCCGCTACGACGTACTGCAACTCGGCATCGCAGCCATGCAGGGCAATGCCGCGCGCGCGCTGCACATTCTCGATGGCCTGCAGGAAGAAGGTATCGACGCGGTGCTGGTGTTATGGGGCGTGAACAAGGATCTGCAATGGCTTACCCGCGTCGCGTTTCAAGTCGCCAAAGGACAGAACGCCGAGTCGGCCATGTTCTCGGCCGGCGTGTGGAAGCCGCGTCAGGCGGCCATGAAGCAAGCGCTCACCCGGCTGAAACTGCCCGCATTGCGCGCCATGCTGGTGGACGCCGCGCAGGTCGATGGCTCGATCAAGGGCGCCGTAAAGCGCGATCCGTGGGTGGAATTGCGGGGCTTGGTGGCGCGCATGGCGGGCGTGAAGTTGGCGCGGCCGAAGGTGGCGTAATAAAGGCCTTGTGCACCCACCACAATTGTTTTCGCCGCGATGGCTCAACTTTTCTTACACTAGCCGCTTTCATTTCCCGAAAACCTCATCGCAATGCATCCCATCGGCATTTTTGGCGGCACGTTCGACCCGATTCATTACGGTCACCTGCGTACCGCGTTTGAGCTTCTGCAGGCGCTGCGCCTGAGTGAAGTGCGGTTCATGCCTGCCGGCGATCCGCCGCATCGCGACGTAACCATCGCCACGCCCGCACAACGTCTGCAGATGGTCAAAGCGGCGATAGGTCAACAGCCGGGGTTCAATGTCGACGATCGCGAGCTGCGGCGTAATGGTCCGTCATACACGGTGGATACGCTGCGCGAGCTGCGCGCTGAAATGCCGGATCGTTCGCTGTGTCTGATCGTCGGCATGGATGCGTTTCTTGGTTTGCCCAAGTGGCATCAGTGGCAGGACATTCTCAAGCTCGCACACCTGGTGGTTGCCCATCGTCCGGGGTGGCGCGCGCCGACCATGGGGCCATTGGGCGAGATGCTGGTGGACGGCGGCACCGGCAGCGTCAACGATCTGCACGATGCCAAGGCCGGACGTATTTTCATTCATGCGGTAACCCAACTGGAAATCTCTTCAACCGAAGTGCGCAATCTGATCGCTTCGGGACGCGACCCGCGTTATCTCATGCCCGATGCGGTGCGCGATATCATTCAGCAATCGGCTTGTTATACGCGCAAGTCTTGACGACAGATAATTCACTACAAATCCAACCCCAAAAAACAACCCTAGAAACTTAAACCCTGAGGTCAGGATGGCAACGGCCAAAAAGAAATCCAGCAAAGCGAAAACGGCAGGCAAGAAAACAGTTGCCGGCAAGCCGCCAATGAAGTCGGCGAAGAAGACCAAGTCGGTAAGCAAAACGGCGGTAAAAAAAGCACCGACAAAAAACCTCGCCGTTACTGCCGCCAAAACCGCCGCCACCAAGCGTCCCGCCAGCGCCAAATCGCCGTTGGTGAAAGTCATCGAGAAGGCGCTCGAAGACATGAAAGCCGTGAATGTCACGGTGCTCGATGTGCGCGGCCTGACCGATGTGGCGGACACCATGATCATTGCCAGCGGTAATTCCGATCGTCACGTGAAATCGATTGCCGAACGCGTCGCATATGACTGCAAACAAGCCGGCTTTCGCCCGATGGGTGTGGAAGGCGAGCGCGATGGCGAATGGGCATTGGTGGATCTCAACGACGCCATCGTGCACGTGATGTTGCCGCGCGTGCGTGAGTTCTATCGTCTGGAAAGTTTGTGGGACATCAGCGCGGCAAGGCGCGAAAGCGCAATCAGTAATTGACAATTGATAATGGAAAATTGACAACGATGTGGGTCGTCTTTTTCCGCGTTATCAATTGTTCATCGCCCATTATCGAATTGCATGCATCTTCGTCTCATCGCTGCCGGCACCAAACTGCCTTCGTGGATCAACGAAGGTTATAACGATTACGCCAAGCGCCTCACGCAGGATTACAAACTGGAGTTGATCGAGATTCCCCTCGGTCAACGCAGCGGTGGCGATACGGCGCGCGCTACGGAAAAAGAAGGCGAACGCATGTTGGCCGCGATGACCGGTAATCCTTATGTGGTGGCGCTGCAAGTCGGTGGCAAGAACATGAGCACCGAACAATTGGCGCAGTTCTTGAGTGCTCGTGCGCGTGAAGGTCGGACCGTTGCATTTTGTATCGGTGGGCCGGAAGGTCTGGCGCCGGCAGTGGATGCACGCGCTGAAATGCGCTGGTCGCTATCGGCGTTGACCTTGCCGCATGCAATGGTGCGGGTGATTGTCGCGGAGGCCCTGTATCGTGCGGTGATGGTGATCAAGGGACATCCCTATCATCGGGCGTGACTTGGTTTTCTTGTAGGTCGGGTTTTAACCCGACAGCGATGCTGAGTGTCGGGTATAAAACCCAACCTACAATGAATTACCGCAGATCATTTGGCTTGCGACGCTGCGCGAATAACCACATGGTTATCCACATGCCGCGACGTGTCACTGCCTGGCGAAGCGTCATGATCACACACACCTTTGCCAAGCAGCGTGATCACCGCATCGCAGGCATCGACGCTATCGATCATGCCGTTGGTAGAAGCGACTGAGGTTGTCGCGTTGCTTAATACTTGATGAGCCATTGCCGACGTCAACGAAGGATGCTTGGCCAGCAGCAACGCGACGGTGCCAGTAATGTGTGCGGTAGCCAGAGAGCTGCCCGAAGCAAAGCCATAATGTCCATCTGGCAGCAAAGTGAGAATCTCGCGCCCCGGTGCATAGATGGCGGTGTTGCTGACATGTGGTTCTTCAGCACTCGCTACAGTAATCACCCCCGGTTGTTTCAAGAAGCGATCGCCTGTAGTTGCGTCGCCCGCGGGTGCTGCGCCAACGAATAATATGCCGCGACGCACGCCTGCATCGATGAGGCTGCGCAGCAGTAAGTCATCGGGACCGGCGAGGCTGAGATTGACGATCTGCGCGCGTGCATCCAGCGCGGCGACCAATGCCTTGGCAAGCGTCAAGGAGTTGCACTGTGCCGCATCGGCATCGGGCGCAAGCTGCCAGCAGGCTTTGAACACCATTAACTGCGCATCCGGCGAAATGCCGACGATGCCGGCATGGTTGTTGGCCAGCGCGGCGATGACGCCAGCGACTTCGGTGCCGTGAATGTCGCGACGAAATTGTTGGGCATCGGCGTCGACAAAATTCTTTGCCACCACAACCCGGCCACGCAGATCCGGATGCGCGATGTCCGCGCCCGTATCAATAACCGCGATCCTTACCCCTTCACCGCGCGACCACTGATGCGCATTGGGAACCTCCATCATGCGAAAGCCTTGCTGCAAGCCCACGTAAGGATCGTTATAAGTTTGACCGCGAGTGGTGAAGGTCTGTAACGGCTGCGCCAGCTTCACGCGCGGATCGTGTGCCAGCGAAGCAAGAATCGAGCTGCGATCTGAATTAGCCGGAATTTCCAGCACCGCGCAATGCATTTGCAATGGTTCAATCGGCCATGAAGTCACTTCACGCAAACCATAAGCAGTGGCGATCGAACGCATCATCTGCTTGGCAATTAATGACGATTGATAACTTGCCGCACCATCATAAGCGCGCGGTGTGCTGCCAGCATGGCTGGAAACACTTGCACGCGGATTGTCCACCGCCGCGACGATATATAAATCGGCGGACTTGTTGAGTGTGTCGGTCAGTGAGTTGCGAACTGTGTCCAGCTCGTTTGCATCGCTGCGCATTACTTCGCTGCTGCAAGCACTCAAGGCGAGGGCCAACAGCATCATGCACAGCCGGATGTAGAACATGGCAAATTTCATGGCGGACTAACTGAGCTGATCGAGGCCGTCATCGCAGTGGGTTCTGCAAACAATACTTCTTTGTGACCACGCAGCCGCTGCAGCGATGCGTCAACAGGTTGTGTGCCGGTCTTGGCCAATGAGTACACGCCGGCAGCAGTGGGACCGGCAACAATGGTGAGTTGTGCATCATTCAATATGCTCTGCATCTCGGTGACTGTCAGCGCCGGCGCAAACACCGCGCGAATCACTTCGTAAGGAACCAGCGGTGTAGGCGACGTCACGGTGTAGTAGTCCGCCGGCTGCTGATGCGTGGTTTGCAGACGATTGAACGCTAGCCAACCGGCAACGGCAACCGCTATAGCTGCCAGCGACGCGGCGACGCGTCCCCATTGCCATGACATGCTTCGCGCACGCTCGATTAACGCCGGCAATTGAATTGTGGTCGGATTTTGCGTCGAGTCGATTTTCTGTAACAGCGCACGCAGCGACGCCGTGGGCAGTTGTTCAACTTCAGGATTACTCGCGCTCATTGCCGCGCAGATTTTCTGCTGCGTGCGTACTTCTTCCTGACAGGCCGTGCAGGTATGCAGATGCGCTTCGACGCTGAGGCGTTGCGATTCTTCAAGCCGGCCATTGACGTACCAGGGAATCAGCAGCCAGGCGCTGTCGTGATGAGCTGCCAAGTCGCAATGTTGATTCATGACGATATCAATCTCTGTATTTCAAATTTATGGCGTTGATGGAGAAGAGGACAAGGGCTGTGCATGGTCGATCGCCGGCAAGCATTGCTGCAACTTCTTACGCGCATGGAACATGCGCGCTTTAACCGTGCCGACAGGACAGTCGGTGATCGCAGCGATCTCTTCAATCGAATGACCCAGGTGGTATGCGAGCTCCATGGTGATGCGTTGTTCGACGGGGAGTTGTCCCAATGCCCATGCCATCCAGTCCTGCAGCTCGGTATCACTGAGTGGATCGATGCTCTGTTCGGGGACTTGTTCGATGCGTATCGCGTTCTGCAAGGCATCTTTGCCGCGCAGTGTTTTCATTGCGACGCGATAAGTGATGCCGATGATCCAGGTGGACACCTGCGAAGCACCGCGAAATTCGCGCGCGTGTTGCCACACCACCATGAACGCATCGTTGATCACTTCCTCAACCGTTTCATGACGTGCGATGAAGCGCGACAGGAAACGCATTAAGCGACGGTGATAGCTCAGATAAAGTTCTTCCAGAGCCCGTCGCTCACCGCGTCCGACGGCCTGCAGCAACTCCAGGTCGCGCTCGTGGGGAAACTGCTGGATCCGTCGTTGCATATGAATTTCTAAGCGCTCAATCGAAGTGATGTTGTGCTGATTGAAATGCCCCCACCCCAACCCTCCCCCGCAAGCAGGGGAGGGAGTGAAGCCTTGTCTTCCCATAAGCAGGCTGTGACTCTTACCCTCCCCCGCCTGCGGGGGAGGGTAGGGAGGGGGGCAACGATCCACGCAGATCAGTCGTGAAATTAATCCTGTGAGGTAAGTACCGAGTGTCCGCTAAAAGGTTGCATGGCAACTAGAAATGCCAAATCACTGTTCCCACCACCCGGTTATGCGCTGCCGAATCATAGTAAAGCTGCGTTGCCGCACCCGCGCTGCCGATGTATTGCAACGAGAACGACAGCTTTCCGAGTGAATACTGCCCACCGCCGCTCCAATAGGTGTAGCCATCGGCAAAGCGACCGGCAACATGCGCGTAGCCGACACCGCCGATCAGAAAAAACTCCCGCGACAGTGGCGCTTGCGCACTCACTTCGATGGCCTTCGCGGTGACGCTGCTGATTCCCCATGGCGGCAGGTAACGCGGCGTATTCGGCGAGTACATAGCGCTGAGCGTCAGCCATTGCTGATACGTGACATCCAAATCCAGTTCGTCGTAGTCGTATTGTGATCCCGCTGCATTCCACGGATAGCTGTAATGATTGATGGCGATGCGCGAATGCCATGCATCCGCGATATCTCTGGCGAAGCCGACGAAACCGCTCAGTTCGGTATTGTGTTGTTGATTGGGCGCAATTTGTACGCTGGCTGCAAACAGACCAGCGTCGAAACCTTGACCTAGCGACGCATGAACGTCGGCCTGCAACGAGGGATTATGATTGCTGCGTGAAATGCCGCGAACCAGGTAATCGCTGGTGATGCCGATAGATGCGCCGAAGCTCATCGCCATGGTCGGTGTGGCTATCAATAACGCGAACACCGATGACAGCGTCATCGCACAGCGCAGCCAATAAAAATTTACCGGGCTTACCTGCAAGCAACAATTCCTTCATCGACGCTTGAGCGTATCTGTCGAACGCGTCGCAGATTAAACCTTTTTATATCGGTTTGGCACTTAACGATTAACTGGCAGTGATCTGGCGACATGCTTGATGAGCGTGTCAGCAAGCTGCTCAGCAACGGATCAATACAACTGGAGAATCGACATGCACATTCATCGTGCCGCATACGGCGGTGTGATCGGGATCATTTGCGCCTGGTTTTTAGCAGCTTGTGGTGGTGGGTATGGTGGTTCGGGTTCCAATGCAATGACATCGATTACGATGTCATTCAATCCAACCACCATTGTTGCCGGACAAACTTCAACACTGACCTGGTCGGCAACAGCCGGTACGACTTGCACTGCGAGTGGTGCTTGGACCGGCAATCAGGCCAGTAGCGGTACGCTGGCGGTGACACCGGCTACTGCAGGTACGCAAACCTATTCGTTGAGTTGCACTGGCGGTGGTTACGGTTCTGCCAGTGGTTCGGCGACATTAACGGTTAATGCGGCCACGGCGTTTTCGCAAACCAATTTGGTCAGCGACACCGCGGGCGGCACGGCGTTGCACGTCGATGCACAGCTGGTGAATCCATGGGGATTATCCATCGTCGGTACTGCGGCAGCATGGGTGGCCAACAATCACACCGAAACATCGACGTTGTATGACGGCAATGGTGTGGCAGTACCGGCAACGCCATTGATAGTCAGCTTTGCTACGGGCTTCGATCCCACCGGCATCGTGTCGAATCCCAAAGCGGCAACGGACTTCAATGTTACTGCCAACAATGTCACCGCCGGCGCGCGCTTCATCTTCGATGGCGAAGGCGGCATGGTTGCCGGTTGGGCGCCGACGGTGGACGCAACACATGCCATCACCATGTACACAGCAACGGACGGTGCGATTTATAAAGCACTGGCCATCGCCAGCAACAATGGCAGTGCGTTCTTGTATGCCACTGACTTCCACAACAACAAGATTGATGTCTTCAACGCCAGCTTCGTGAAGCAAACTACTTCAGGCACAGCGTTTACCTTTATCGATCCGAATTTGCCCGCGGGATATGCACCCTTCGGCATTCAAGCGATTGCCAATGGCACAGGTGGCGCAACGCAACTGTATGTGACCTACGCCAAGCAGGAAGTGCCCGATAAGGTCGACAACGAGAATGGCGCGGGTCTTGGCTACGTCGATATCTACGATACCAACGGCCAATTCATCAAACGTCTGGTGTCTGCAGGGTTGCTCAACGCCCCTTGGGGCATTGCATTGGCGCCTGCTGATTTCGGTACCTTGAGCAATGCGTTGCTGGTGGGCAATTTCGGTGACGGCATGATCAATGGTTACGACGCCGCGACCGGTGCGTTCATCGGCACCATCAGGGATGCTGGCGGCGCTGCATTGGCGACACCGGGATTGTGGGGCATTGCCTTTGGTAACGACGCGAATAACCAACCGCATAACACGTTGTTCTTTGCGGCCGGCACCAACGATGAAGCCAATGGCAGTTATGGCCGCATTGATATGGGTGCGGCACCGCCGGTGTTGAACGCAGCACCCGTCGTGACATTCACACCGCCTGCCGGCAATTTGCAGAATACGGTGGCGTTGACGGCGACAGCACAATCGAATCTCGCCATCGGCAGCATCAAGTTCCTTGCCAACAACGCGTTGATCGGCACGGCCACCACACCGCCGTACACGGTGAACTGGGATACAACCAAAGTGGCTAATGGCACGGTTGCTGTCAGAGCTATCGCTCTAGATGTGAATGGCAATGTCGGTTCGTCGGCCGCGACTAACGTGACTGTGGCCAATACGCCGTAATGTGACGCAACGACAAGCGGTATTTAAGAGGGCGCAATGAATTGCGCCCCTACATTTAACCGAGTTGAATCCATACGCTCATCAGCGGCGTATTGATAAGCGTCATTACAACGGTTGTCGTTCATGTCAGCGCTGATCTCGCGTCGTTCCTTATTGGCCTCCGGTCTGGCGTTGTGCAGCACGGGCTGCACGCAACTGGCGTTTCTCGCCGTCAACGTGCCGGCGAGCTTTGGCGATTACACGCGCCATCGCGATATTGCTTATGGCGAACTGCCGCGCAACCAGCTTGATGTTTATCTACCGGCCAAGCCTGCGGGCGCGCCCATCGTGGTGTTCTTTCATGGCGGTGGCTGGGATAGTGGCGACAAATCTGCTTACAAGTTCATCGGCGCGGCATTGGCGGAGCAGGGCTATATCGCCGTGCTGCCCAACTATCGTTTGTATCCGCAGGTGAAGTTTCCCGCCTTTATGCGGGATGCGGCACAAGCCGTGGCGTGGGTGCGCGCGCACTTGTCTGAATGGAGTGGTGATCCACAGCGTCTGTATCTAATGGGCCATTCCGCGGGCGCGCAGATCGCCACGTTGCTGGCCCTGAATGTTGAATATTTGCGGGCCGCGCAGGTCGATCCGGCTGTCATTCGTGGCGTAATCGGCCTCGCGGGTCCATACGACTTTATTCCGTTCAAGTATGACTACATGTCCGACCTGTTCGGTCCCCCGCAGCGCTTCATTGAATCGCAACCGATTCATTTCGTTCGCGCCGATGCGCCGCCCATGTTGTTGCTGCATGGCCTGCAGGACAAAACCGTCGCGCCGTACAACACCGAGCATCTGGCCCATGCGCTGAGCGCGGTGGGCGTGAAAGTGGCGACACAGTTTTATCCCAAGGCCAGCCACAGCGATCTGCTTGCCGCGCTATCGATTCCGGCGCGCGGGCGGCTGCCGGTGCTCGAAGCAATTCACGAATTCATCGTTGCCGATGGAGTGCTCTGAAGCAACCTGTCCCGGCATTGCTCACAATTAGGACGTGTTGCTACTGCGATCAGCGGCCGCGCTGAGGCGCTGTCAGATTCTTGGTATTTTTTGCGACAGAACCTGCGACGCTGCCGCAGTGATTGTTGCGAGTGTCTATCTGCATCGCAATTTGGGCGCTTTTTTTGCCACTGCTGCGGCGTTCCCCGATAGAATCAAGGCCATTTTGTTGCCCAGTCGTACCAACAGGAAGCCCTATGAATCGTTATGTCATTCCCTTTAATGAACTTGGCCGTCACGATGTTGAGCTGGTTGGCGGTAAGAATTCATCGTTGGGAGAGATGCTGCGTTTGCTCTCGGGTCTCGGCATCAAGGTGCCGGACGGTTACGCCACTACCGCACAGGCCTATCGCGACTTCCTACAACAGGGCGGCCTGGCTACACGCATTAACGATTTGCTGAAAAAGCTGGATGTGGAAGATCTGCCGGAACTGGCCAAGGCCGGTGCGCAGATTCGCCAATGGATTCTCGACACGCCCTTTCCCGCGGAGCTTAACGAGCAGGTGCTTACCGCCTTCCGCAAGATGGATGGCGGCAAGAACATCGCCGTCGCGGTGCGTTCATCGGCCACTGCCGAAGACCTGCCTGAAGCGTCGTTCGCCGGCCAGCAGGAAACCTTTTTGAACGTGCGCGGTGAAGCGGCCTTGCTGCATACCATGCATGAAGTGTTTGCTTCGTTGTTCAACGATCGCGCCATTGCCTATCGTGTGCATCAAGGCTTCGAGCATTCGCTGGTCGCGCTGTCGGTGGGCGTGCAGTACATGGTGCGCAGCGACGTCGGCGCCAGCGGCGTGATGTTCACCCTGGATACCGACTCGGGCTTCCGCGATGTGGTGTTCATCACCGCGTCATATGGTCTCGGCGAAACCGTGGTGCAAGGCGCGGTGAATCCCGATGAGTTCTACGTGTACAAGCCCGCGCTGAATGCCGGCAAGAAATCGGTGCTGCGTCGTAATCTCGGCGCCAAAGCCATCAAGATGATTTACGCTGAGCCGGGTTCGAAAGAACGCGTCAA
>Ga0065707_10083158_pt1 | contig 10168 bp, 10 predicted proteins | sample SwiRhicommuniRL3_FD_59094 | JGI IMG/M metagenome (GOLD analysis project Ga0065707, IMG submission 59094) | Switchgrass rhizosphere bacterial communities from Rose Lake, Michigan, USA - RL3 v2 (version 2) | ecosystem: Host-associated > Plants > Roots > Rhizosphere > Soil | place: East Lansing... | reverse complement strand
AAGCCGCGGCAGCCGAGCTCAAAAAAGCTCGCGATGCCCGCGCGGCAAGCGCAGAAGCCGATCGGCTCGCGCAAATAGCGCGGGAGAAGGCGCAGGCGGAAGAGCAAAAGAAAGCGGAGCAGGCCGCCAAGGAAGTTAAAAACACGAGCGGCGCCCCGCAGAATTCGACGCCTGCGCAGCGCCCGAGCAGTGGCAGCTTGCAGAGCAGCCTCAAACGCAAGCGCTATGTCGCGCCGGACTATCCACAGGATGCGCTGGCCAAAGGCCTCGGCGGCACGGTCACCATTGTCTTCACCGTGGATGTGAGAGGCGAAACCCAGGACATCCGCGTGGAGTCCGCGGAGCCGCCAGGCATGTTCGACAAGGCAGCCATCGCCGCAATCAAACGCTGGCGCTACGAGCCATTGCTCGTCGACGGAGTGCCGACGGAAGTGCCGGCGCGCATGACGATCCGCTTCGCGCCGCCGAAATGAATGCCCCCACCCCCAGCCCTCCCCCGCTTCGCAGGGGAGGGGGCGAACTGACAGGAGCGTTACCTTAAATGAATTTATCGGGCGCAGAGCGTAGCCGCCAGCTCATTACTGCCGGCGTCGGAGCCGTGCTGCTGATCGTGATGGGCGGCGTGCTCATCGCAGGCTTCAGGCTGGCGACACAGATGACAGCCAACATCGGCGCGCTGCAGAGCGCGAGCGCCATGCAGGCGTATCCCAACATGATTGCGCAGCAGCTGACCTCGCTCCGCGATCGCCTCGAGAGCCGCGCCTACGCCGGCCAGGCCCTTGCAGATCTGAAAGCGACTGTGGAGCGATTCGACCGCGATCTCAAACAACTCGTCAGCGGAGATTTCGGCCGCTCCGAGCAACTCGATGGCGCCATGCTGCTGTGGCATCAATATGGGCCCGTAATCAAACCCGTGGTGGCGTTCGACGGGCAGCCCTATGTCGATTCGGATGAAAACGGCAGTTCCTTGTCCAAGGACGGCCTCGCCCACTTTGGAGATGTGAAGCGCGCACAGCTTTTTGCTCGCGAAAACACTGTTCGCTTTCAGGCGCTGCTCTCGCAGGTCGCTTCGAAACTGCAGGCCCAGGCTTCGGCCGAGGCGAGCCGCCTGAGGCTGATGCTTTCCATCGGCGTGCTTGCGGCGTTGATTCTGGCGGCGGCCACGGCCTATCTGCAGCTGACGCGCGGCCGAAGCGAACGCATAGCGCGCGAAGCTCAGGAACAGACCCGGGACATTTTGAAGACGGTGAAAGAAGGCTTCTTTCTACTGGATGCCGACTATCGCATTGGCGCTGTATGGTCCAGCGCCCTGACGCGCATGTTCGGCCGACAGGATTTCTCCGGTTTGAGCTTTGAAGAGCTGCTGGCCGACCGCGTGCCGGCCGCAACACTTGCCACCGCAACCAAGTACATCAAATTGCTCTGGGGCGATCGCGCACACGAAAAGCTGATGAAGAGCATCAACCCCCTGGGGCAGCTCGAGATTCAGGTGGACAACGGCCACGGCAGCCGCGACACACGCTATCTGCAATTCGATTTCCATCGCGTCATGGGCGAGCAAGGCGTGAAGCACGTGCTCGTCAGCGTGGGCGACATCACCTCGAGTGTGCTGCTCGGGCGCGAGCTCGCCGAGTCACAACAGAACGCCAACAGCCAGGTGGACATGCTGCTCGGCGTGATGCATCTCGACCCGGTGCAATTGATGTCTTTCCTGGACACAACGGATGCCGGGTTGATGCATGTGAACTCCATCCTGAAGGAGCCGGCGCGCAACGACGCCGAGTTCCGCAAGAAGCTCGACGGCCTGTTCCGCGAATTGCACGCCATCAAGGGAGAGGCTTCGGCAGTCAATCTCATGAGCGCCGCGCAGCGCGTGCACGTGCTCGAAGACATGGTGAGCGAGCTCAAAAAGAAGCACGAGCTGACCGGCAACGATTTCCTGCCGATGGTGCTGAAACTGGATGACACCATGGCTCATCTGCGCAGCGTGCGTGAACTCGCGACGCGGCTCGCCACATTGCAAGGCGCAGCGCCTGCCGTCAGCGACAGCACCATGCTTGCGCCGGTTGGGCTGCGAGCGCATGCCACCACGGGCAAAGTGGCTGCGGGCGAGTTCGTCCAGACGCTCAATGCGCTGGCGGAAAGGCTGGCAAAGGAACACCACAAGAGCTTCAAGCTGGCGGCGAATGGGCTTGCCGAAGTGCCGCAGGCTTATCGCCACACGGTAAAAGAAGTGTTGATCCAGATGCTGCGCAATGCGGCAGTGCACGGCATTGAAACCGGCGACACGCGACGCGCGGTCAACAAGGACGAAGTGGGCCTGGTGCGTGTGGACTTCCGCCGCGCCGGTGACGGATTTGAATTGGTTTGCGAGGACGACGGAGCGGGCCTCATTCCGGAACAGTTGAAGGCCGCCGCGCTGCGCAAGCAACTCGTTACGCCTGAAGAAGCCGCTGCGATGGATAACCGGGCCGTGATGTCGCTGATCTTCAAGCCGGGCTTCTCCACTCAGGAGGAAGTGACCCTGGACGCGGGTCGCGGCGTTGGCATGGATGTGATCGCGCGCAGCATTTATGCGGTCGGCGGCAAGATTGGCGTAGCCACCAACCCGGGCAAATTTACGCGCTTCAAAATCGCCCTCCCCGCTGTTGCGGAGCCGAGCTCTGCGGTGGCGTGAAGCAATGAACGCCTTCAAGCTGCTGATCGTGGACGACTCCAACATCATGCGCCGGCGCATCGAGCGCTCGCAGCAGTTCGATGAATTACAGGTAGTCGGCACCGCGGCCAATGGCGTTGAAGCTCTCGAGCTGTTTCGCAAGACCGACCCCGATGTCGTCACCATGGACATCACGATGCCGCAGATGGATGGCATCGAGTGCATTGAGAAAATCGTCGGCCTGAAGCCTGCGGTGCGGATTCTGGTCATTTCGGCGCTGGCCGACAAAGCCACTGCAGTGGAAGCCATGGAAAAAGGCGCGAATGGCTTTCTCAACAAGCCCTTCACCGACCGGCAGTTGAACGAAGCGATTGCCGAGCTGATGCGGGGCGCCTGACGATGTTGCAGGAGCAGGAACTCAAGACCTTCGTCGCAGGCACCACGAATTTTTTCGAAGTGTCGGCGCAGCAACCCGCCACCATCGGCTCGCCCTATCTCGTGACCAAGGGCAAGCCCGGTATGCACGATTACACGGGCGTCATTCAGATTTCCGGCAAGCGTGAAGGCATTGTCTATTTCACCGCGCCGCGCGCCATGCTCACGGTGCTGCTGATGAAGATGCAGGAAACCGATTTCAGCCATGAAACCATGAAGGATCTGGTGGGCGAAGTGGCCAACACCATCTCCGGCAACGCGCGCCGGGATTTTGGGCAGGACTTCGTCATTTCAGTGCCGAGCGTAATGACCGGCAGCGGTAAATTCGAGATTCCGGAGTCAGCCGGCCTGCATCCGTTCGTGATCCCCATCAACTGGCGCAGCCATTCCGCTAAACTGGTCGTTGCGCTGAAATAAGGGGGATTCTCCTGTGATCGAGACTCGTCTGCGGAAGGCCGCGGCGCTTGTGCTTGCGCTTGTCCTGCCGGCGGGTGAGGCGCTCGCGAACGGCGGCGGCTACATTGGTCTTTTAAGGGCGCGCGACCTGTCGCCATTTGGTTTTTTGCGGCTCGACATGCGTCCCGCCCACGCAATCAGCGCCGAGAAGGGCGCTTGGGCGATCGAGACGGAGCTCGCGTACCAAAACACCTGGGCGCTGAGCCCGGAAGTGGAGCGTTATTTGAGCGCCCTGCCCAGTCGGCGTGCGTTGGGTTCCGCGGAGTTCGATGCAATACGCGCGCTGCCTGGCGAAAACTATCTGGTCGATCTCGAGCTGGCCCAGCTGGATGTGACGCTGCATTACAAATTTTCCTCGCATTGGGGCGCGTACGCCACGTTGAGCGGCGCCACGTTCCAAGGCGGCTTTCTCGACAGCAGTATCGAAAAATTTCACGAGACACTTGGCTTCAGCACTTTCGGCCGCCGGGCGGTGGAACGTAATGAAGTCAACGTCCTGTACGATTTGAAATCGACGCAGAGCGGGGCGTTCCGCATGCCCACCGATGGCGGCTTCCTCGATCCTACTGTCGGTTTGCGCTATTCGAGCTATAGCGCGCCGGACCGCTGGAATCTGGTGATTGAAGCGGCGGTAAAAACGCCGTTGCAGGGTCGACGGCCTTTTGTTTCGAGCGGGCGCACGGATGTGGGCATGCAGATATCGCTGCAGAGATTCTTCAAGCGTCGCGCGGTGTATTTGAGCGCGTCCGGCGTGTATTACGACGGCACGATGGATACGCCGCGAACGCAGACGCAGGTGGTGCCGACGCTGGTGGCTGGCTATGAGCAGCGCTTGACGGCGCTCACGCACCTGATTCTGCAGGGCTATGCGAGCAAAAGCGTTTATTCGCGCCGCGAGACCGGCCTGGACGATTTACTGAAGAACAAATATCAATTGAGTCTTGGCGCTTACCACCGCCGCGGCCGCGGGCTGCTCTCGTTTGCAATTACGGAAAATCTGCAAAATCTCAACAACACGCCGGATATCGGGTTTCAGATCGGGTGGGCGTATAGCCCAGCGTTGGTCCGGAATTAACGCCCCACGTCGTCCAGAGTCTTCCCGGTCAGCCGATACACTGTCCACTCTTCCTGAGCCCTGGCGCCAAGCGCCCGATAAAAGCGGATGGCCGGCTCGTTCCAGTTGAGCACCGCCCATTCCATCCGGCCACAGTGTTTGTCGAGCGCGATGCGCGCAAGGTGGGACAGCAGCGCACGGCCAACGCCTGCGCCCCGCGATGCGGGCGTCACGTAGAGATCTTCAAGGTACAAGCCCGGCCGACCGAGCCAGGTGGAGAAGTTGAAGAAGTAAATGGCGAAGCCAACAGGCGCGCCATCGAGGGAGGCGATCAGGCCATGAGCGATGCGGTCTCCACCGAAAAGTGCTGCATGAATCAGCGCCTCCGTAGCAACCACCGCCTTGGGCTCCCGCTCATACTCCGCAAGCTCGCGAATGAAGCGCAGCACAGTTGGGATGTCGTCCGGAGTAACGGCGCGAATATCGAGTGGCATTGCCGAATCATAGCCTGCGCCGCATGCGCGGCGTGATCCGCGTCAAGGAATCCGCGAGTCGCTTCCGTGCGACTCCCCACTCAAAGTCTTTTGCTGTTATGTTCAGGCCATCTTTTACGGGGGCCCTTGGATCATGGATTTCATCTCTCTGGCGCAGTTGCTTTCGCACGCGATAAGCGCCATCGCACTCGACGACAACAGCGTTTCCGTGCTCGCCATGCTGGGCGGTATTGTGGGCGGCTGGACCATTACCGGCATGTTCAAGCCGAAGCCCCAGAAGATCAAAATGGAAAACAAGGACGACTCGACTCCTCCACACGCCTGATCGAGCTACGCCGCAAGCGGGGCACGTAAATTGCGAAGCAACGCCCATGCGCTACCTCGCTCTCTGTTGCGACTACGACGGCACGCTCGCCACTCACGGCGCGCTGACTTACCCCACTATCGCTGCGCTCGAGCGTTGGACCGCCGCGGGCCGGCGGCTCGTCATGGTGACGGGCCGCGAGCTTGGCGATTTGCAATCCGTTTGCCCGCGTCTCGATCTATTTGAATACGTCGTTGCCGAAAACGGCGCACTGCTCTACCACCCCGCCTCTGGAATTGAGAAGGCGCTGGCTCTGCCACCGTCTGAAAAATTTATCATTGCTTTGCGCGAGCGGGGCATCGCGCCGATTTCCATAGGCCGCGTCATAGTGGCGACTTGGGAGCCACACGAAACTCAAGTGCTCGAAGTCATCCGCGATCTCGGACTCGAATTGCAGGTGATCTTCAATAAAGGCGCGGTCATGGTGCTGCCCACTGGTGTCAACAAAGCAACGGGGCTCACTTATGCGCTCGAACAAATGGATATTCCCTCACAAAACGCTGTAGCGGTCGGCGATGCAGAGAACGATCACGCGTTCTTCGCGATGTGCGGACGCTCGGTGGCGGTGGCGAATGCGCTACCATCTCTCAAAGAAGCGGCGGACTTTGTCACATGCGCGGATCACGGCGCAGGCGTCGAAGAATTGATCGATCGATTGTTGCGTGACGATTGAGAATCCAGGTGTATATTTGATGCGCCATGTCAGTCCGCCACGTCTTCGTGGTTCTTTTCGCTCTCCTTGTCGGCGAGCCTGGAAATACGGCGGACCTTAAAACAGAGCGCCAGGCGCAAATACGCCGCGAGCTGCGCCTGATCGACAAGCTCGAAAAAATCGAAGCCGATCAGGGCGTGTTTTCCACCGACGCCATTCCTTCGCTGTTGAATTTGAGTTTGATCTACGTGAGCGAGGATCGCTGCGCCGACGCCATCTTCATGTTGACGCGCGCGGTCAAGCTGAGTCGCGCGGCCAATGGCCTTTTCAATGTCGAGCAGATGGAGCTGATGGATCCGCTGATGGAATGCTATCTCGCGCTCGAGCTGCGCGAGGACTTCGAGCGCGAGCAACGCTATTCATTGCTGATCGGAGATCTCACTTTCGGCAAAGACGACCCGGGTGTGCTGCCTGTGCTGCGCCGGACGGCGCAGTGGTATGAGCAGGCGGGCTGGTATGTCAGCGCACGAAAGCTCTACATGCGCTCTGTCGATATCGCGCGCAAAGGCGGCAGCATTGAAGATTCAGCCATGGTGGATATGCTGCGTAGCGTCGCGCGCACGTATTTCCTCGAAGCATTGTATGGCGTTGTGCGTGGCGATAGCGAGAATATCGAATGGAACCGCCGCGGCGCCGTCGAGCTGCGCAAGCCCAACAGCCGCTACAGCCGCGTGGGCGGAGAATCGCTGCAGCACGCGGTCAGAATCCTCCGCAACCAGCCGGAGGTCAATCGCACAGAGCTGGTCGAAACGCTGGTCGAGCTCGGCGACTGGTATCAAATGACCTTTTCCCGCCCCGATGCGCTGCGTATCTATCGGGAAGCATGGCTCGAATCCAAGGCGCCGGACTATGTCGGGCCGCCGCTCTTCACCCGGCCCACGCCCGTTGCTTACAGCGCCCCGAAGATGGGCATCGCGCAGCATCGCGTCGTCACCGAGCGCGAAAGCTATCGCCACTATTGGGTTTTGTTCGATTTCACGGTGACGCATGACGGCGATATCGCCGACCTCAAGCCCATCGAGGTGAACGCTCCCGATAGCTATCGGTTGCGCCTTGCCGAGAACGTCATGCGCACTCCGTATCGCCCCCAATTCGTCGAGGGCACGCCGACAGAAACAGCAAACGTGCGGCGGCGGCAAGGCATCTATGTCGATAAATGAAAGCTCAAAACAGCGAGCCGCCCTCTCCCAGCATCTCCTTGCGAACCAGAGGTATCGGCGGGCCCCCATAAGACAGGAATTTGTCATGGAAGGCGCGCCATTGCGGCGCATTGCCCGCCGCTGCCGGCTGCTTCGCAATCCAGTCGTCGCGTAGCTTGCGGATCATCAGCTTGCCGAGAGTGTAGTTGAGGTACGCCGGATCATAGGAGCCGCGCGCCGCCTGTTGACGCGCATTGCCCGGATCCTGGAAGGCGCTGTCGCGGAACATCTGCTCGGATTGTTTGAGTGTCATGCCTTGTGTGTGCAGGCCGATAGCCGAAATGAATCGCACATCGCGCAGCAAGGCGTTGGTGATCTGACCGATATGCGTTTCGGGGTTGCCCTCATCCAGGCCGCTTTCCCACATCATCTCTTCCGCATAGTGCGCCCAGCCTTCCGCAAACGCATATCCCACCCATAACGCCGAAATCTTCGAAGCCTGGCGGTTGGAATGCAGGAACTGCAGGAAATGGCCGGGCCATACTTCGTGAATGCTGGTAAATAGCAGATCTGCCTTGCCGGGAATGTACGCCGCGCGCTCCGCCTCGGACCAGTTCGGATCGGGCGGCGCGACGTAGTACACGTACACCGGCTTCTTCTCGTACGGCCCCGGCACGTTGATATAAGCAAAATTGCCGCGGTTGTAGGGCGGCGCTTCCTTCACCAGCGCTTCCTCGGCGCTGGGAATGGAAACGATCTGTTTGTCGACGACAAACTTCTTCAGTTGCGCAAGCTGCGCCTGCGCGCCGGCCACGGCGCCCCCTTCAGGTTTCTTTGAATTCATCGTGTCGATGCAGATGCGAAGCGGCGCGCGCGGCAGATATTGGCCGCAGGCTTCGCGCAGCGTTTTCAAATTGCGGTTGAGGTCGTCGCGGCCGATTTTCATCAGCTTGTCGAGCGGTATGTCCACCTGCTCGGTCTGTTTGAGCATCTCGGAGAAGAGCCCGTAACCTAGTGCGAAGCGGTCGGTGGCGTTCTTACGCCCGGACTCGAGCCAGGTTTTGAGGTCGTCCATAGCCTTAGCGGCAGCCTCGTTAGCTTCGGCGAACTGCTTTTGCCGCGCGGGATCTTTCACCGCAGCGAAGACTTTGGGCACGTCGTTACGATAGAACTCCGCATATCCGCCGAAGCCTGCAATGCCACGCTCCACATAACTCTTAGGCAGCGGCAGCTGCAAGTTCGCGCGGATGTCCGCCGAGATGCCGGGAATCGCCTTTGCATAGGCGATATATGCCTGGAACCTCCGCTCGAGAGGCGCGTAATTGCGGCTGAGATAAACGTCCGGATCGAGATGGTCGATATACCAGGCGGGATTGGTGAATGGGAAGCGCGCCCGATCGAGCCAAAAGAGCTCCGTGTCGATCACGCTCAAGAGGTTGTCGCGTTCCAGGCGCTGCGGGCCGATGAGCTTGGCTGTATCGAACTGTGCCGCTTGAGTGCGCATGCGTTGCAACCATTTGACCTCCTGCTGAATGCCTCCGACGCTCCAGTCCGGCATCTTGCCGTCGAACTCATGCCTGCCCGCGTTGACCGCGAAGAAAGGTTGCAGCATGAAATAGTCTTCAATGAACCGATTCGCGAGCGCGGTCCATTCGGCGTTGCCGGCCGGGGCAGCCGGGGCTGCGGGTGTTGGGCGCGGCGCTGGCGGCTTTGGGTCGCAGCCTCCCAGCAGTGCGGCGAACAGGGTGAAACAGGCGAATCGCAGCGTGATATTCCGAATCATTGAAAAACCTCCAAGTCCAGCGCGCGGCGTAGTGTGCCACTCGTCCCAGGACGCGCGCCATTCATTTATCGGGTTGGGGATAGCGGCGAGGCGGGACGCCATGCCTGCGCGACGAGCCGAGCAACAATTTCGCGCCTGCCGGTATCTACTCACCAGTCCGCTAACCAATCCAAGAGGAATCCCCATGAGCTCCATTGTTACGCTGCGCCGGGCGGTATTCGGCGGTGTGCTGTTGTGCGGAATTGCCGCTTTCGCTATCGCTGAAGGCAGCATGGTTCCCACCCGGGTAGTGGTCGACTATGGCGATCTCGACCTGTCGCAACCCAGCGGGGCGGCAACTCTGTATCGGCGCATTGGCAATGCTGCGCGGCGCGCATGCGATCAGCCGGAGCGCGGCGATCTGCGCAGGATTACGCGTTACCAGCAGTGCTATCGAACTGCGGTGGCGGATGCGGTGAGCAGGGTGGACGCGCAAACGCTCACTGCGGTTCATCGCAACAAGACGCAAAGCAGTTCGCCCGGTTAAGGCGTTGAGAACTGCGTAGGATTAAAGCTCACCGAGGTAGTAATCCGCCAACTTGCGCGCTTTTGATCCTGCCAGTCACGGCGGTGACCGGGTTGTCGGGAGCTCCAGGGTTGCCACGGCTCCTCGAGCATCGGCCCGGTTCTCAAGGCGAAGCGTCCCACCATGCGCTTCGGCAATCTGTCTTGAGAGCGCCAGGCCGATACCGCTGCCACCTGGCTTGGTCGTGAAGAAGGGCACAAACAGATTGTCGGGATTGGCAAGCCCGGGGCCTTCATCGGTCACTGTGACAATGAGGCGATCCTGACCGTCGTGAACCGCAATCGTGATCGCGCCCGGCGACTTGCCCTGCGCTTCGATCGCATTCTTGACCAGATTGATCAGAGTTTGCTCGATCTGGTCCTCATCGACATAGGCCTCCATATCTTCAGGCGCCTGCACGTCGACCGGGTGAGCTTGTTCCAGCCGAGCCACCCGGGCCAGCATAGGTTTAACGGAAATCCAACGGCGCCGCGGCGCCGGGAGCCGCGCTAGCCTGCTGTGCTGGGCGAG
>Ga0065707_10000852_pt1 | contig 10168 bp, 9 predicted proteins | sample SwiRhicommuniRL3_FD_59094 | JGI IMG/M metagenome (GOLD analysis project Ga0065707, IMG submission 59094) | Switchgrass rhizosphere bacterial communities from Rose Lake, Michigan, USA - RL3 v2 (version 2) | ecosystem: Host-associated > Plants > Roots > Rhizosphere > Soil | place: East Lansing, MI... | reverse complement strand
CCCGTTAGTCAAATTGACTCACATCAGCTCTTGGATTTAATTACTTTCAGTGCATGGAAAAGCGCAGAGCCAGGTGTTATATTCTTTGATAATATCAATAAATATAATCCGTGTATCAACGTAAAAGAAGGACCACTTAGAGCAACAAATCCCTGTGGAGAGCAATCATTATACCCATACGAATCATGCAATTTGGGATCCATCAATTTAGCAAACTTTGTGAAGCGAAATATAGATGGAAAGTATGAGTTTGATTGGCAACGTTACGAGCAAGCAATACGTCTTTCGACCAGATTTTTGGATAATGTCATAGACATGAACAAATATCCGGTTGAAGAAATTGAACATAATACACAGTTAACCAGGAGAATCGGACTTGGAATAATGGGTATTGCTGATCTACTATTTACTTTAGAGATACCATACAATTCGAAAGAAGGTTACGAGTTTATGAACAGAGTAGCTGAAGCACTTTCTTACTATAGCATGGAAGAAAGCGTTGCGATTGCAAAGGCAAGAGGAGCATTTCCATTATTCAACCAGACTGATTATGTTGAAGGAAAAATGATACCAGTGGCAGGATACTATGAAATTCCAAAACGATACCATTCTTACGACTGGGATTCATTAGTTGCGAAGATTGAAAAATATGGAATCAGAAACTCATGGACTACTACAATTGCACCTACGGGAACATTGTCTATGATAGCTGTACACTTCAAACGGAGTCGAACCAGTTTTTGCACTAGTTTTCGAGAAACGGGTCACTGTAGGAAGATTCTTTTACACAAATAGAATTTTTGAAAATATGCTTAAAGAAAATGGCTTGTATAATGATGAGATTTTAACGAAAATTGCAAATAACTATGGTTCTGTGAGAGGATTGGCCGAAATCCCAGAAAGGCTACAGAAAATATTTGTAACAGCCATTGATGTGCATTGGACGGATCATCTTATGGCACAAGCAATTTGGCAAAAATGGATTAGCAACGCAATAGCAAAAACTATTAACATGCCGTCTGATGTCACGGTCGAAGATATCAAGGCTGCTTACCTATTGTCACATGAATTAGGATTGAAGGGCGTTACAGTCTACAGAGATGGCTCTAGGCATGAACAGGTGCTACACATAACCGGAAATGACAAAGAGAAAAAATTCATTGTAAAGCCAAGCGCCCATGTGGTTGACCATATTCATAGTAATATTAAGCAAGATTATGTTATGAGCCAAGTTGAAAAAGTGTTTAGAGATACAGAAGAAATAGAGGCAACTGAAACCACAGTAAATGTATCTCAATCTAAACTGAAAATGAATATGAATGCATCGCCTAATGACTATCAGGAGTACGAAACGTGTCCGTCCTGTAATGCAAGGCTGATAATAACTGAAGGTTGCAATATGTGCATAGAATGTGGATTTAGCTCTTGTATGTCGGGATAAATCTCATTCAATTTTTTCTACTAAACAGTTCCGCTGTATGGAGACTGACAACAAATAGTCAAGGTAGTAGCTGTTTCATAGCATAGATATTTTAAAAGACAAACCAAAATAGATAGTTTCTTATTTTAGTCGCCCAAAAGAAAAATATTGTCTTATGATGTTAACATAGTGGAGAGGATAACCACCTCGTGATCCACAAGTATGATGTTTACAGAAGTCCAAATGTGGGTCTTTTCCTGCGAGTAAATGATAACACACTTCTAATTCCCTCTGGATTTGCAGATACGAAAACTAAAAAACTTAAAGAATATCTAAATGTTAAAAAAATAATGTATGTTTCTATCGCTGGGACCAGATTGATTGGGCCCATGTCCGTCATGAATAACAATGGAATGTTATTACCTTGGACAGCTTCAGATGAAGAGCTTCAATTCCTTAAGCAGACAGGATTGAATGTAGAACGACTAGAAAGTAAGTTTACTGCAATTGGAAACTTAATTCTAGCCAACGATAAAGGAGCAATAGTTTCAAGTTTATTCAATAGTGAAGTGCACCAAAGTATTAGAGATGTTTTGGGCGTTCCTATTCAAACAATGTCAATAGGTGGCTATGTCCAGGTTGGATCAATGGTTGTGACTACAAATGCTGGAGCTATTGTTCATCCGAATGCCAATGATCGGGAAATAAAGAGCATAGCAGAAATACTTCAAGTCCAAGCAGAACCAGCAACCATCAATGGTGGTTCACCCTTTCTGTCATCGGGTATCATCGCTAATTTCAAATCAGCAATAGTAGGAAGTTTAACTACTGGACCTGAATTAATAATGATAACTAGAGCGCTAAAGATATGATTCGTTGCGTAAAATCTTTGTGTTAATTGAATTTACATCTTGTTTAATTTGTAGTAGAATTATAACTGAATCATTTGTTCAAATTTTACTTAAGGTATATGTTCGGACTTAGACGCGAAGATGATATAGCGTGATCATCGGGGGGAAAAAGAGAGTCTATACTAGAATCCTCTATTTTGATACTAGTAGCGTTGATCTCAGAGTCAGATAAACCAAATCTTTCCTTTAGTACTGAATTTATACGAGATACTTGATCGTAAATTTGATTGGTACTGGAAGCTAATGAAACTTCCAATACTTTCCCTAATAATGCCTTGGGTATTTTTCCGCTAGAATCATTTAATATTCTAAAATCAACTTTACTAAACAGCATTTCACTGGGAAGTTGGGGCAATGCATTTGCCGTATAAAAAACTTGCACGTCGATCAGATTTGTTTGCTGTTCATTAACAGATCTTAAAATTGACACTTGAGGATTATTAGGATCAGGGAATGCACTAATCATGCCATCACTAATAGGTAAAGACAATAATACAAATCCCTCCAACAAGTTCTTACTAACGGTAACTAATGGAAGAATGTCTTTGCATGTGATACCTGTAGAGCTTTCAGGTTTAAGGATCTTGATGATCGAATTTGAGGAATTTCCATCATTAGGTATGACATTCCAAAATATTTTTATCGGATAATCTTGCTTGTTAAGTATGCTTATGTCAGTATCGTAATGACCTGGTCTTACGGGCCCTTCATTAGAGGATACATTACCACAAAGAAATTTTGGAGTATAAGTTACAGTCTTAACGGAGTAATTTTTTAGATCTGGTAAAACCGGTGATTGAAATTTGGATTTAGTATCTAACACTACAGTATTATTTATGGATCTAGTAGTATCAGTATCATTTTTGGTTGTTGGATCCATGTTTTGACCAAATGTGTATCCAATATCTTTTTGTGTCACAAATCCAAATGTCAATATCAAAACAAGAAATAATGAAAATAATCCAATCTTATTCAAATTGCAAACTTTATTAAAAAATCTCTAATATATGCTATAGAGAAAAAATAGTGAATTAATCGAAAATAGATGAGAATCTTTTTGTAAAAGCGCTATATCATAATATGATGATGGTAATCAATGAAGACTAATAGATTCTTCAATCGAGATGTTGTTTCAATTAAGGATTTTAAAAGAGAGGATCTTGAATATTTATTTGAAAAAACGGATAAGATGAAGAAGCTTAATCCCAAAGAAAAGGACGAATTAGGAAAAGCCAGGATAATGGGATATCTGTTTTATGAACCAAGTACTAGAACCAGAATGAGTTTTGAGGCTGCAATGGCATCGATAGGCGGTAGTTCTATTGGAATATCAGACCTGAAATCGTCTTCAATAGAAAAGGGAGAGAGTTTACAAGACACTGTAAAGGTCATGGATCTTTATTCAGATATCATGATTCTGCGTCATCAACTTGACGGATCAAGCAAATTTGCAGCAGAAATTTCTGATCATCCTATCATTAATGCAGGTAGCGGAAGTGAAGAGCATCCAACACAGGCTATGCTGGATTTATATACAATAACAAAGGAAAAAAAGAAAATTGATGGATTAAGAATTTGCATATTGGGGGACTTGAAATATGGAAGAACAATTTACTCCTTATTATACGGACTTTCTAATTATGATGTAGAAATCATCCTAGTTTCACCGCCAACATTACAAATTCGACAAGAGTCCATTTATGGTTTAAAGGATAAAATGAAAATTATAGAATTAACAGAATTAAATGACACAGTTTTTCAAAATTCAGACATATTGTACGTGACTAGAATACAAAAGGAAAGATTTTCAGACCCACAGGAATATGAAAAAGTTAAAGGCGTGTATACAATTGATAGTAACATTCTGAAACGCTTTAAACCTGATATCTCTATTATGCATCCCTTGCCTAGAATAGATGAAATATCGCAGGATGTAGACAGTAAATCAAATGCAATTTATTTTAAGCAAGCATCTTACGGCAAGGATTTAAGATCAGCTCTGTTGGCATTAATATTAAATGAATCTCCTCTTTAGGGGATTTTGTTTNATTTTATTCTTTTATTTGTAAAAATTANATGCATGTTGAGATAATTTTTCAATCTGTTAATTGATATATGTTANCCATTTCTCGAATTTTTCGTTCTTGCCGTGGACTATTTGATTGTAAACATCCTGTAGCTGTATTGCTATTTTCCCAGTTCTTCCATCAGCAATTTTTATATTGTCAATTTCACCAATTGATTTAATTTCAGCTGCTGTTCCAGTTAGGAAGACCTCCTCTGCGTTATACAATTCATCACGGGATATGTCGCTGATTTGAAAGTCAATGCCCAGATCTTCTGCAATATCCAGTACGCTGGATCTTGTAATCCCGTCCAATGCACCTGATGTTAACGGTGGTGTCACCAGGATTTTATTTTTTACCATAAAAATATTTTCGGCAGTTCCTTCTACGACCATGCCCCTCATATTCAACATTATCGCCTCATCTACTCCTGATTTTATTGCTTCTATCCGTGCTAATGCCGAGTTCGCATAATTTGCCGCGGCCTTTGCATGAATAGGTAAGCTTCTGGAATCTATTCTGACCCACGATGAAACAATAACTCTCATTCCTGCGTTGTTTTTTGTTTTTATGTGATCTTCCCAATTCCATATAGCGACTGATGTTGATACTTTATTAGGTAAGGGATTTACTCCCATCTTTCCATATCCATAGAAACAAATGGGTCGTATATAACAATCCTTTACACTATTTATTTTTATAGTTTGGATAATAGCCTCCCTAATCTCTTTCTCCGAAAATTCCAAATTCATATGATACATTTTGCAACTATTCATTAGTCTCTTGAGATGTTCTTCTAGTCGGAAAATTGCAGGACCTTTCTTTGTGTGGTAACATCGAATTCCTTCGAATACGGACGTTCCATAGTGCAATCCATGAGTCAGAACGTGTATTTTTGCATTATTCCATCTAACAAATTTGCCATCCATCCAAATCTTACTTTTATCATTCATTAAAATTCATCTCTATCAATTCTGTTTCTCTTATCATGGATTGCCCTGATTGCATCTGCGACCTTAGAATCGTCTACAATAATCAGTATACGAGAAGTTTCCTCTTGGGCATCCAGGTTCAATATATTAATTCCATGTTCTCCAACCGTGCTGCTTGTAGTAGAGGCAATTTTAGGCTTTTTCCACATATTATCTCCAATTAAAGTAACAACGCCTCTATCATATACTATTTCGGTCTTCGAATAGTAGGCCTTAAAATGATGTTCGTTACGACGAACGTAGTCTCCATCAAGAAACAAGATTCGAGTGATTTCAATACCTTCTTTCTTATAGGGAGATAATTTAAGAAAGTCATGATATTGCCTATCACTTTCAAGTGATGCTAATAGGTGTGATGCTGCAATACTTTCCATACGAACTATGGCACAGTTTCTCTTACCAGTAACAATCTTAACAAGGTTGCCTGCTTGATCGGCGGAGGTTTTTGATATTGTTGTTGTATTAGATGGATTATTCATATTAGTAATTACAATTGGTATATCCATATTGTTATTATCGATTTCCTTAATTGCCAGAGGATCAAGTATCTTCATACCAAACATACCAGCCAATCTTGCCTCATTATAAGACAGAAATTTGATACTGTCTAACTCTTTCTTTACTATTTTTGGATCTGCACTCAATACAGCATTATCTTTTTCAAAATCCAATTCTGCCTTGTAATTTTCGTTCAACAATATGGCAACATCAGCCGCGGATCTATCAGAACCTCCTCTCTCATAAGTTGTTTCTAGTCCGTCTATAGTTTTTCCTATGAAACCCCCTATAGTTACTACATTATTTTTTTCAATTAATTGATAAAAATGCTCAGATCTTGCCCTGGATTCATCTATCAAAAAATTAGCAGCTTCAAAATTATCATCGGTTATTATTGGCCATCGTTCTAACTCCACATGAGCTGACCTTATATTCTTGCTTTTTAAAACATAGTCCATTAAATATGACATAGGTATCTCGCCGCTATATGCAAGAGTTCTTGATCTAGTAACATCAACAAATCTGCGATTTTCTGCCGCTTGTTTGAGGGACACAATTACTTCTTTGTGAAATTTATTGATTTCATCAGAAAATTTTTTGTGATACTCCCCAGTAAGGTTACTTGATGCAATGTTTTCATACACATCGCGTAACACATCAATTTCAATTGGATTGGATTGTGCATAATTCTTTCCAATATGAATTGCTATATCCGTAATTGAGCTTAATTTGTCTCTGTATCTAATTAGGGGTGCAGAAAAAACGGCAACCACCTTACTTCGCCTTTTTATCTTTTCATTTATTCTCTCGATTATTTTGTCAATGCACGCACCATCCTCTCCTAGGGTGCTACCTCCAAACTTCATTATTGTAACTGCTCCCAACTAATTATCTTGAAAATGGAATAATCTATACCTTATATTAGGCAACCTGTTAGTCGATATGTCTATTGGTTAATTTATGATTGTCATCTTATCCTTTTAGGAGATCACAAATTACTTGGGATCAAATGATTGAGATATTGATGAGCAATGGATACAATCAAAATCTTTGTAAATAAGGTTATACAAATGTTTGAAGTGAATAATTCTAATTCCGTCAAGTTATCAATATTTTCCATTTTAACCCTCATTTTCATATCCAGTTTCTTACATCAGACTTCCTTTTCTTCTCCATCTGACGGTAGCACCAGACCACAGTATCTGTACGACAATGCGAATTTGATAAATAACAAATACAGACCGTTGATTGATGGATATCTCCGTAACTTGGACAGGCAAACCTCCGCAGAAATAGTAATATACACTATTCCAAGTTTTGTTGGTCACGGAATAAAGAAAGACGGAGTAGAAATCAATGATAGGGACAGTCTTGCAAATTATTTGTTTAATGAAGTTACTTTAGATGGAACAAAGGGCATCGGAAAAAAAGGGAAGGATAATGGTGTTCTGATATTATTTTCCTCTGAGCGTGATGCGGCTGGAGGGTCAATGAGAATAGAGGTAGGTAGAGGACTGGAGGGAAACATTACCGATGGGACTGCAGGGGCAATCTTAGACTCTTATCTTGTTCCGGCAAGACAAGATTTTGAAGCAACACGAGATCTCGAAGTACTTGATAAAGCATTTCTAACTACAGTGATAGCACTTGGACAGCAGATTGGTTATAATAACGAGGATCAGGTATATCGAGAATATGAACCCAGCTCAGAGGCAGACACTTGGCAGGTCTTGATACCATTCATAATTGTTATTTGCTTCGTTGGTTTGTCAATCTATTTGGGTAGAAAACGCAGAGGAAGAGGATTTGGTCTAGGAGGACGGGGCAGAGGTGGATTAGGAGGCAGCGGATTTGGCTTGGGAGGAATTCTGGGAGGCGGACTAGGCTGGTCAAGTGGCGGAGGTTCAGCAGGAGGTTACATCGGTAGAGGTTCGGGTGGCGGCGGCGGCTCTTCCGGCGGCGGCGGCGCAGGAAGATAACAGTCACGCTTTTTGTTTTGGCAGATGAGATAATGCAGTGCGTTTAATAAGGTCCTATGGATTGAAAGAAAGTTATAGTGATATGATGTGAGAACTGCACTAAAAGTTGGTATCGGAATTGTGGTACTAGTGATTATAATACTTGCAAGTCTCTATTCTATGTATATATCAGGATATAACGGCGTACAGGCAAAAGATGAATCTGTTAAAAAAAGAGCTGCAGACGTAGACACCCAACTACAAAGGAGATATGACTTGATACCGAATTTGGTATCGTCAGTCAAGGGCTATATGCAGTTTGAACGTCAAACATTAGAGGATATTACTGAGCTTAGATCACAGTGGATGAAAACACCAGATACGGCCCAACGCGTTAACCTAAGCAATCAACTTGAAGCTACCCTGAGTAAGATCATAGCAACTTATGAGGCATATCCTGAGCTAAAGTCCGATAGTACGGTAACAAGATTAATGGATGAATTGGCTGGTACCGAAAATAGAATTTCTGTTAGNAGGACAGCATACAATGATGGTGTAAGAGATTATAATCTTCATATTNGAACATTTCCAAATAATGTGTTTAATGAGAATGGCTTTCTTGGTGCAAAAGCTTGGGGGTATAAACAGTATCCTCAGTATGAAGCTACACTTCTAGCCAGAACCGTCGTACCTCAAGTCAATTTAACTCTAACTGGTTAGCTTATTGACAAAAATAACCAAAGACATCTTTTACCTTTTATTAGTAAAGATTGCATTTGAAGTGGAATATACATTCATCAAATTCATCAGAATGAGGAGGAGTCCGGAGGATTACATTCTCAAGTTCATTGTTCCTTTGAAAGAAATGTTCGAAGAAGGCACAAGATTTTTGCAAGAAAGAACAGGTCCCAAGGGTTGTTCGATAGTATTATGCAAAATACTAAGAAGAACCGCTTTAATTAAGTTTCTTCTTTTTTATTCTGAAACAGAGATAGATTGAATAAACGTTCTCTGTTATGGTATTAGATATACCAGAAAACTTGCAGCAACTACTGCAGCGACAATTAAAATAGTTATCACTATTCCTTTTTTAGTTGTTTTTTTCTTTGCCCCTGGAATGTCACTATTTTCTGACAAACACTACCAATAAAATTTCTTACTATATAAGCATATTAAACATAAACGAGTCAAGATATTTTTCAAATATCTGATTTGAAATATACCAAAATCATGAATCATGTATTTGTTGATGATACTATAATACCACATACCATTTGTACCTAAAGGTCAAATTAGGAAAGGTAGGGAACAGTTATCGAGTAACAGTACTATGGACATGATTTCGGATTTAGGTTGGAAAGAAGGAGACATTCTGAGGATTGGTGTGGATAAAGAGATAATATCAGTTAGAAGGGATAAAGTTAGTTCGTCATATCGAAAAGCATAAAGCTTAGTTTATGTACTACTCTTTAGCTTAATTACTATAAGGATGATCATTCACTCAGGCGGGAAGGAACGATGCGTCGCTCACGCGGGATTCTGGTGCCACGAGTGAAATCATTTCATCCTCAATTATTATGTACTAAACCCTAGCTTAAAAACAATATTTTACTAAAAAATAATACAATGAAGGTTTAAACTTATTGAATGGGTATAATTATATTGGAAAAATTGGTAAATTGAGTTCAAATACGCTCATTATTGATTAATGTGTCGATCGGCTCAAAATGCTATTTGTTAAGAAAAGTGATTTTTTGTACAATTGTATGGAATACTTTAGCATACAATCATAGAGAATCATCTATAATCATAGTGATTATATGGTAAACCCCTAAGTTACCACCGAGATAAAAGTCCCTTTAACTTACCAGAACTTTAAGTGCAAAAGACTAAATATATCGCTAGCGATATTACTAGTGATATGTTATCTAATTGGCTAGCCAGGGTAGGCAGTGCTATTCCAAGAGGCTTTTCAAGACATTACATTCTTGGTCTACTAGAAGAGGAACCTATGACTGGAAAGGAAATCATTGATAAAGCTATTTTACAAAGTGGAGGAAGATGGAAACCTTCACCGGGTTTAATCTATCCCATGTTAGGGAGATTGTTAGAAGAAGGTCTGATAAGCGAGACGGAAAGTGGCAAATACAAGATCACGTCTAGAGGTATAGATATAGCAGCAGAAGTAGATCCAGTTCACAATATTATGCAAAAGCAGTTAGATGTAGTAATGAGAGTTGGAAGCGTTGGCAAGTTTATGGCTATGGATATGATAGACAGGTTGTCAGCTATGGGTCTATCTTTGAGTTCTAATTTGGACAAA
>Ga0065707_10083157_pt1 | contig 10171 bp, 10 predicted proteins | sample SwiRhicommuniRL3_FD_59094 | JGI IMG/M metagenome (GOLD analysis project Ga0065707, IMG submission 59094) | Switchgrass rhizosphere bacterial communities from Rose Lake, Michigan, USA - RL3 v2 (version 2) | ecosystem: Host-associated > Plants > Roots > Rhizosphere > Soil | place: East Lansing... | reverse complement strand
CCCTCCGCGTCCAGCTCGTCCAGCGATACGCCGATGACGCGGCAGCCGGGAATGAACCCGGCGTTGATCAGGTGAAACAGCCCGGGAAGCAGCTTGCGTTTCGCCAGGTCGCCGGTGGCCCCGAACAGCACCACGACTTGCGGAAAACGCGGACCGACGCCTGGGGGAACCTTGGCCACTGCGAATACCTCGGGAGGACTTGAGGGATGAGTCGAACCGAGGATAACCCGCGACGCCACCAGGGTGGCAAGACGAGCGGTGCCGGTTAAGCGATGGTAATCAATCGGCCGCGACGGCTGGCTGCGATGTCGTCAGCCAGTGCAGCGAGAGGTAGCCGAACAGCAAACCGAGACCGCACAGTCCGCTGAAGGCCCAGACGTGCAGATACATATAGGGATTGATCACATGATCCAGGATGGTGACGAACAGCTCGCCGGGATTGGTCACGACGTCCCAACTGTTCCAGCGCAGCACTCGGCCAAGATAGATAGCAAAGCCGGACAACAACAACGTCGCCACGGCCATGGCCCAACCGACGCGCTGGCCGAAGCGCTCTTCGACGATCCGGTGCACGTCCAACGTAGACGCATAACCCAGCATCAAGCCGACGGCGCCGCACGACAGCAGCAACGCCATGTCGTACCAGTACAGCCGCATCGTCAAGTTGGGCTGCAGATGAATCAGATCGGTGATGACATACGGAGCGTTCGGAAGGAACAGCAGCCAGACGACTAGCAGCAGCAACTGCCATGCATCCGGAATCTTGCGCACGTGCGCCACTTGCAGCAAGCGCGAAGCAAACAAAGGAATACAGGCGAGGAACATGTTCCAGATCATGAACAGGAATTGCTCGGAGCCGGTGCGCTCGACGCGAAAGAAAATCAGGCCGAGGCACCACGCGAGCATGGCGCAGAAAAGCATCAGACTTGGCTGCGACCAGAGCCGCGCCCGAATCCCAACTGACTTCATTGCCGCCCGCCCCACTCTCACTGTCACTCGATCACTCGACGTCCACCGCTACTGACTCGCATAACGCATCACGCCTTTTCCGGTACTCATTATGTACCAGCCAAGTATGGCAAAAGTGTGCTCGTTATCGCAGGGAAGCGGCATTCAGGGAATGGCACTCAGGTGCACCGAAAAGTTCCATTGCAGCGGCGCAGCGTGGAACGACTTCACAGTGCTTGAATTCCGACGGTAACCGCCTCATCTCCGTACTGGATGCTCTCACGTCGCTGCATTCGAGAGGCGGCATCGCGTGTCGTTTCTGCAAACTACGTCTGATTATCCATTATCGCCCGCTTCGGGACCAAACCAATGCAGGGCTGGCGCGTTCTAACCCAGGACGAAGCTAAGAAAGGAAGGTAGGTCTGATGAATGTTAAATTACCGATAGCCGGACTGCTCGCCGCCTTGTCGTTCTCGCTGACCGGATGCGTGACCTACGGTCAGACCGGCGTTCTGTTCACGCCGCTGGGCGTAGCGGGAATTCATACTTTCGCGCCGCCCAAGAAATCGCCCGATGACATGGGCGAGGCGCAGAAGACGGCCGAGCGATTGGCCAAGACCATGGAGCAATGACGCAGCAATAGCAATAGACAGTGAAACGCTGCCTTCTTGAGACGACCGCACGCGCCGTCTTCAGCGGCTCGCGGATCTCAATGCGCGTTGCTCTGCCGACTGAGGCGTAGATCCACCCATGGACACGGGTATAGACCCATCTATAGACACGGGCGCCAGGGCCCGCACCTTCAGCCGGGCCTGCTTGAAGCGCGGCGGTGTCACTGCACAAGGCCCTTCGCTGGCGATGACCTTGACTGCCATGCGACTTAGCACCTGATCGCCGAACTGGCGCAGGAACTCGCAATCCCCTGCTTCGAATCGCAGCTGCCTGGCGATATCGACTTCGCGCCATTGGGCGACGAACTCCTGGCCCAGCTCCTGTCTCACTCCCAGCCTGTCCAACAATTCCTGCTGACTGCTGCGAGCGGAAATTTCGGTGCGGGTCGCATCGTTCAACGGCGCGGCGCTGACGATGCTGATCTGCATGGAAGCAATCTGTGACGTAGTTCCGATCGTGCTGCAACCGGTGGGCGTGATGGTGGTGCTGTCGTGAACCGCCACGGCGCCCAAGACCTGCTTCACCTTCAACTGCAACGCATCGCAGCTGTAACGGGTGTTGTACCCCTGGTACACGAACGGGATTTCCTGCTGCCGCCAGACGGCGTGAGCAATATCGGCGCTGGCGAAGTCCGTGGCGGAGAAATTATTGGCTGCATGGGCCGCCCACGGCATCGCCGTAAACGCACCGAGAGCCGCACTAATAGCTGCACTGAGACCAAGACCCCAGCGCCCCACCCGAGAATTGAACCGCTTCATTATCTGACCGCCATCCGCTGTTCCGATTCATCGCGTCTGCATCTTCAGCCGGCAGGTCGAACCACGATTCGACCGCCCGCCCGACTCATTGTACTCCGCCGTACTCCGTCACGCCCGCTGACTAGTCAACGGACGCTAGCACCGATGCAACGTGACGATTGTGATCCGATCGTCAGAACACAACAGCATCAGATGCGAGCCGCTGCGACATGTACAGATTGAGCCCGCCAGCCATCGGGGCTGAGTAGCGGGATCGATAAGATAAGGCGATACGACGTGCGGAAAAAGTGAACCGAAGTCGCAAGCTGCGGCTCACTTCAGTGAGGTGGCCTTCAGGCCGGAACCTTCGAGGTGCGTCCGCGGGCTCGCCGCCCTCAGGACAACGTATGGCTGCGGAAGACGAACTCGTGCTCGTTGCCGAGCATCACCGACTCCAGCTTGCCGTTGCCCGACTCGCTGCCCATGCTCAGGCCGGCTTTGACGAGCACCAGCTGGCGGTAACCGATCGGCGTGTCGTCGGTGGGTTCGGCCGAGTAGTACTTGAGGCTGATCGAGGCGCTGCCGTCGGCGTTGAGTTCGTGCTCGAACACGGCGCCCTGGTAGATGGAAATGCGCTCCTTGCGACTCTCGATGACGATGTCGCGAGTCGCGCCGAAGCAGGACACGCCGGGTTTGTCCATGACGGTGAAGTTGCCCTCCACCAGCTTGGTGTGGCCGCTGAAGATGGAGAAACTGACCTGGCGCGCCGCGGGGCTGCCCTTCTGGCCGGAACTCGACGCGTTGGAACTGGGCTGGTTGGGACCGGACTGGCTGGAACTCATCGACTCGACCTCTGCGCTGGACCATCCTAGCTTACGTGCCCCGGAGAATCGGCGAACGTGCAGCTTCCACAAATACGCATGCGACGCAATCAGATCGGCGCACCGGGCGGTAGCTGGGCCACGCTCTTGCGGCGTTCGAACTTGCCGTCGGCGCTCGCCTTGTCGATCATCTCGATCAAATAGCGATAATGGCTTTGCGCCCCGGCCGGGTGGGGTGCGGTCTTCATCCAGGCGAGCGCCTCGCGAGTCACCGCCCGGGCACGCGCCTGCGTTTCCGGTACGGCGACGTCATCGTAAGACAATCGCAACAGGTGCTCGACCACCAGCAGGTCGATGCGCTGCTGGATTTCTCCAGCCAATCCGGCTTGCGAGGCCGCCTTGAGCGTCCGATTCACGATGGCGTTGAGCACCGTCGACGTATCCGGAATTGCGCTGTTGCCAGCGTGTTGCTGCTGCAATCGAGCCATGCGTCCTGGGGCCAGCAGCAGCGACAGCACCTGCTCGCCCGCCGCTTCGGCCATCGTGACCGGATCGAGGGCTCCTCCCACGCGTTGCGGCGGGCTTTCACGAGTAGCGGCATAGCCGAATGCAGGCGGGGGAATTCTAGCGATCGTCTTCGCATCCAGCTCCAGGACCGCCGGAGTCAGCAAGGGCAGCAAGGCGGAGAGCGCCTGCGTTTGCACGGCGGCAGCCGCCGGTTCATTCCGGCTCGAGGCCGGGTCGCCCTTCATTCCGTAATCGAAGTCGACACCTCCGACGAGCCGTGCTGCCGCTTCCACCTGGTAGCGATGCAGGTAATAGACAGGCACCAGCACATTCGCGAGTTCGGACCAGGGCGTACCGCTGGAAATGCTGCTGGCGCCGAAGCGCGCGAGACTCTGCTGTCTCACTTCCAGTATCTGTTTGAGGCCGGCGAGCACGTCGGTGCCTTCATCCCACAGGTGGCTCACGACGTTGAAGGATTCGACACTGCGTGAGTCCGCATCGGTGATGTAACGCAGACCGCTGGCCTGGGCACGTTCGATCATCGCCGCCAGCGACTTGGCTTCCCGGTCGCGCGGCAGGCTCGAATAGCCATAGGCGATGGTGAAGAAGTCCCAGCGGCCGAGCCCCACTCCATAAGCGTCGGCGAGGACAGGCGGCGCTCCGGCCGCGCCGGGAACGATGCGAGGATGAGGATAGTCCATCACCGACGCACGATCGTTGCTGCTCGCGGCGAAGTTGTGCGACAAGCCCAATGTGTGCCCGACTTCATGAGCCGCCAACTGGCGTACGCGTGCCAGCGCCATAGCCGACAACTGCGGCGCATCGTCGGTGCCGTCGAACGGCGAGACGATTCCCTGGGCGATCAGCAGATCCTGCTGCAGACGCGACGACCCGAGCGTCACCAGTCCTTTGATGATTTCACCGCTGCGTGGATCGACCACCGAGCTGCCATACGACCAGCCGCGTGTGCTGCGATGGACCCATTGAATGACGTTGTAGCGGATGTCCATGGGATCCGCATCCAGCGGCAGCTCACGGACCTCGAAGGCATTGACGTAGCCGATGGCCTCGAAGGCGCTGTTCCACCAGCGGGCTCCGTCCATCAATGCGCTGCGAACCGGCTGCGGCGTACCGGGATCCAGGTAATAGACGATGGGTTTCACCGCTTCGCTGCGGGGCGAGGCAGGCTCTTTCTTTTCGAGGCGATGCCGCACCAGGTAGCGCTGCTGCAGATTGCGGCCCAGTGGCTGCGCGAAATCGACGAAATCGAACGCCCAGAATCCCGAATAGGGATGAAACGGCCGCAGCTCGAATCCCGGCGGCGGCAGCTCGACCAGCGAATGATGCGAATGCACCGTGACGCTCGTCGGCTCGGGCACGACCGAGACGACTTCCTCGCCTGGATCGCTGCTCGTGAACGTCAGCGTCGCTTCGAGCTCGGAGTTCTTCGGAAAGACCTTGGTACGCGGAAAATAGGGCGCGGACCGCTCGCCATCCAGTTTGAACTCGCCCTGCTTGACCTGCTTCAGGTGCCGTGCGACCTGATGCACGTCGGCCAGCAGGAACGGTGTGTAGTCGATGACGTAGCGATCCGCATCGGTGAACGCGATGCTGAAGCCCCATAGCACCGACGACGCGAAGGCTTCCTCCGCCGAATTCCGCTCCGCCGGATTCGAACTCTCCGCGCGATAGTGCGTGTTGATCTGCCTCAGCAACGCCCTTTTGCCGACGCGTTCGAAAACCACCAGCCGCGTATTGTCGGCAAGCTGGCCACGATCGAGACCTATGTCGTTCGATCCCACGCCACGCGCGAGACTGCCCTGGAAGATGAATTGGCCGCGATCCTTCGGCACTTCCAGGTAGACCTTGCCCTCCGCCGCATCGATCAGCAGCGGAAAATAGCCGTCCAGCCGCTGTTTCTGCGCGCTGAACTCCTTGAACGTCTTGACCTGCGCCGCCGACGCCACCCCCGACATCTCCGGCGTCATCAGCACCAGCACCAGAACGAGCAACGATCGCAGCATGCCATTCCCTTCGAGTCACAGCGCAACAGCGCCGAATCATAGCCTCCCCGTGCAGCGTCGCGGCGCGGAACTTGATAACCGCTGCCATTGCAAACCCGCTACGCTACCCAATCAAGTCTCCCGACATTTTTTCAGGTTGGCCGCGATGCTGGTGATTGTCGTCCTGTTGGCGTTGCTCGGCCTGGCCATTGGCGGATTTCGCGGCTTCATTGCCGGCGCGGCCATCGGCTATGCCATCGCCGTCGGCATGCGGGGTGGTAGCGGTCCGGGCCTTGGCATTGGGGCCGGCATGCGCGAACGCCTGGCAAAACTGCAGGCACAGTTCCTCGAATCGACATTCGCCGTGATGGGCGCCGTGTGCAAAGCGGACGGCGTGGTGACGCGAGACGAAATCGCGACGGCCGAAAGCATGTTCGGCCGCCTGAATCTCTCGCCCGAACAGCGGGACGTAGCCAGGGCCGCGTTCAATCGCGGCAAGGCCCCGGGCTTCGACCTGGATGACGAAGTCGGAAAATTTGCCGCTGCGGCGCGCGGGCATCAGCCTATTCTCCTCACGTTCCTGCAGATTCAACTCGCCGCGATTGCGGCCGACGGCAGCGTTCATCCAGCCGAACACCAGATGCTGGTGCGCGTGGCGCGCTTGCTGGGATTGAGCGAAGCCGATGTGGCACAGCTCGAAGCGCAGCTCCGTGGCGGAGGCAGCGGTCACGGCGGTCCCTCGCCACAGCAAAAACTCGACGATGCCTATGCGGCGCTCGGAGTGCCCGCGTCCGCCAGCGATTCGCAGGTCAAGCAAGCTTATCGCCGGCTGATGAGCCAGAACCATCCGGACAAGCTGGCAGGCAAAGGGCTGCCGGAAAGCATGCGCGAAATGGCGGAGCAGCGCACCCGCGAAATCAGCATTGCGTATGCGACGATCAAGGAGACGCGAGGATTCTCTTAGGCACCAGGTCTGCATTGCTATAGATCACATTGCATGCGTGGGCGCCGTGCTCGCTCGCACCCGTCAAATGACGTAACTTTCATGAAATACGGGTGCGATGGAGCGCGTATTGCAGACAGATTGCTCTGTCAGCCCGGCGGATTGCGAAGCTGCGGGGCGCATGCGCGAGTCCATCGAACCACATGATCATTCATCTCATCGACGGCACCTACGAACTGTTCCGGCATTTCTACGGCCTGCGCCGCTTCAACAAGAACCAGGATCCCCCGTTCGGCGCCGTCATCGGCGTGCTCAATACCGTGTTGCAGATGATCGAGGAAGGCGCCACGCACGTCGGCGTCGCCACCGATCATGTCATCGAGTCGTTCCGCAACAGCCTGTGGCCCGGCTACAAGACCGGCGAAGGCATCGAGCCTGCATTGTGGGCGCAGTTCAAGCCGCTGGAGGATGCCCTGCTCGCCATGGGCGTCGTCACCTGGCCCATGGTCGAGCTCGAAGCGGACGATGCCCTGGCCTCCGCCGCACAGCTGGCCGATGCCGACGAACGCGTACAGAAAATCTGTATCTGGACTCCGGACAAGGACCTGGCCCAATGCGTGCGCGGCGACCGGGTAGTGCAGATCGATCGCAAGACACGCGCCATTCGCGACGCCGAGGGGGTACGCAAGCGCTTCGGTGTGGACCCGCTGCACATACCGGATTTCCTGGCCCTGGTCGGCGATTCGGCCGATGGCTACCCGGGTATCGAAGGCATCGGCAAGACCACGGCGGCGCGCCTGATCGGCCGTTATGGCCGCTTGGAAGATTTTCCAAAGACAGTGCTCGGCGAGCATCGCAAGCAAGCGCTGCTGTTCAAGCAGCTCGCCACGCTCAAGAGCGATGCGGACCTGTTCGACGACATCGAAGAACTGCAGTGGCAAGGCGCCACGGATGCGTTTGCCGCAATGACTACCAAGATGGGCGATGCGCGCCTGCTGGCACGCTCACGCAAGGCCCTGGAAGGCGCTGCTCAGTAACGCCAGCGCGGGCCATGATGTGGTTCATTCGATTACGGGTTCGCCCGACACCTCGGCGATGACTGCCCTCGCCCGATCGCGCGTCCTGGCCGCTGAATCCGCGGCACTGACGTCGGCGAAAGGCATGATCGCAGGCTGTACCAGCACGTCGATCCGACCCGGCCGCAACAGCATCTGACCGTTTCGTAACATCTCGCGCGTGCCCTTCAATGCGACCGGCACCACGGGCAATCCGGCGCGAGCCGCGATGACAAACGCACCGGAATGGAATTTCATGATGCCGGGTTGCTCGATGAATGTGCCTTCGGGAAAGAACACCAGCGCCTGGCCCGAGTCCGCCAGCTTCATCATCCGCCGCGCGTCGGCGGCGGCACTATTGCGATTGGAGCGTTCGACGAACTGTGAGCCGATTCGCCGCAACAGCAGCCCCCCGAGCGGCACAGTACTCATCTCTTTCTTGATGACGAAGCTGAATCGCGCAGGCAACATGGCTTTCATCACGACACCGTCCAGGTAGCTGGCGTGATTCGCGACAACCACGCAGGCGCCGGCAGGCAGCCGCTGCGCGTCGTGGAGGGTGACACGGACGCCGAGAGTCATGAACAGCACGCGGGCGAACCAGTGGGTCACGGTGCGTCGCGTTTCGACCGAGAGCGGTAGTAGAATTACCGCCAGGCATAGGAGCGACAGCGCCATGAAGGCGATCGTGGCGTAGATGCCGTAGACGAACCGGAACAGGCCGCGTGCGAACGATACGACGAAAGCAACCATCGATGAGAGACCAGGCTTGATGCTGACGACGCAGTGTACTCCAGGGCAGCCGACCGATCGGTGCCGCGCATCTCACCAGGCACCGGGCGGTCTCGCAACACGCCTCATCTCAAGCTTCTTCGCACCGTTGCACTCATGATCGTTCACATCGCGAGAATCGTTCTCGCCCCTATCATCTATGCCCAGGCACGCTACCTTCGTAGCAGTATTCCGCTGCTGCCCGAACCGCAGGGAATACGTTCCGGCGTGTCTGGCACAGGCCGGCCGTTGCGGCTTCTCATCGCCGGCGATTCGAGTGCAGTTGGCGTGGGCGCCGATACCCAGGAGAACGGCCTCGCCATTCCCCTGACACGTGCGCTGGCCACGCAGCTCGAAGCGGCGTTGCACTGGCAATTGATCGGCAGGACCGGGCTCACCTCGGAAGGCCTGTTGCAGCACCTTGCGAACGACGACATTCAACCGGCCGACATGGCGCTCGTCGTCCTCGGCGCCAACGACATCACGAACGAAGTGTCGTTGCGTCACGCGTTGCGTTGTCGCGGCGACATCGTCGCATTGCTCAGGGAACGCGCCGGAGTGTCCCACGTCGTCTTCACCGGGGTCCCCGAGATGCAGGTGTTCCCCGCTCTTCCACATCCGCTCGCGTGGTACGCAGGCCTGCACGCGAGCCGCAACAATCGCGCCCAGGCTCGCTGGGTCAAGCAGCATCGCAACGTCCATCACGCCGACATCGGGGGCCTCGCCCGCGCCGACATCATGGGATCGGACGGCTATCATCCCTCGCCCACTCTGTATGCCCTGGTAGCGAAACGGCTGGCGCAGTTCCTGTTCCCGCTCTATCAGCCGCACGCGGAAATCGCAGCCACAGCGGCGATCGATACCGAGCTGGAGATGGACCAGGACGAAGACGACAAGCTGCTGTCGACGACCTGACCTCCTGCCCTGCTTGCCTCTTTCTTCGCGAGCTCTGCGTGCTCCGCGAGAGATATCTCGATCACGCATCAGTGCAAATTGACGCGTGATTCAGAAACCTCTCGCGGAGCACGCAGAGCTCGCAGAGAAGATAGATACATACGACAGAATGGAAATCGGAGAATCGATTTCTCCTGTCAACGCATTCACGGCTACAGCGCTATGTGCACCACGAGCCAGGTAACGGCTGCTTCGAAAGCAGCCCGGCCTCGGCGAATGTGTGAACCAATCGTCTGATTACGAGGAGCTGGCCATGAATCTGTTAAACCGCACGCTGCGCACGATGTTGCCGGTCGCAGTCGCGATGCTACCCATGGTGCTGACCACGGTCTCGGCGAATGCCGAAGCACGCGAACGCACGGTGAATCGCACCGGCCCGAACGGGTTGTCGACTCAACGGGTGACTGCACGCGTCCGCAGCGGCGACACCGTGACGACCCACAGCACCGTAACGGGTCCAAAGGGCAAGACTGCTGCGCGCACGAGCGATGTCAGCTACGATCCTGCTACTAAAACACTGACTCGCGACACGGTGGCGACCGGTCCGAACGGCAAGACCCTGACGACCGACGCGACCACGGTTCGCACCGACGCTGGTGTGCAACGTGAAGTCGTGAAGACGGGACCGGATGGCAAGACGGTCACGCATCGCACCGAGACGACGGTGTCGAAGGAATAGTCGCTCCATCATGACGACAGTTACCCTGCGGCAGTCTGTCTATCTCGCACTCTTCGCCGGCCTTGCGTCGCTGACCTTCGC
>Ga0065707_10083154_pt1 | contig 10175 bp, 4 predicted proteins | sample SwiRhicommuniRL3_FD_59094 | JGI IMG/M metagenome (GOLD analysis project Ga0065707, IMG submission 59094) | Switchgrass rhizosphere bacterial communities from Rose Lake, Michigan, USA - RL3 v2 (version 2) | ecosystem: Host-associated > Plants > Roots > Rhizosphere > Soil | place: East Lansing, MI... | reverse complement strand
CGTCCTTACCCGTCAGCCGATCGATCATCTGCTGCTTGAACGCCAGGGAAAAAGGTCGGGTCATGTCGTGCTCGAGTTAAAGACGCCTGATGAACTAAAGGAGGCGACAACTACCCTGACACAGGGGGCCGGAATGACGTGTTACCCATCTGTCAGGAAGGGCACCAAATGGCCTCAGTTCGAATTATCCGTCTAATACCTTGAATTACGTGGTTCCGTTTGCGATATCTGCATTGCAGCTAATCGAGTCCCATCCGTCCTCGAAGAAGCTACGCACCTCTGAGCCAATTCTGTGCATCAGAAGTTTTCAAATCGGCGACTTGCAAGCACTGGTCTCTGTTTTGAATCCTGTCCCCGCGTAAAGAGCGGATCGATTGCTGGATAGCTTCGAGGTCGCAGGTGCGGGATCCGTTGCGCAACTTTGGCTTCCATCCATCAGCCATTGAAGCCGAGATCGTGCAGCGCTAAGTGTGCAACCGACCGAGCTACCTAAAGTGACAACTCGCTCTCACTCCGATCTGGCAGGACCGGACCAGCAACTAGTCAACGCGTTTGCGCGGCCATTTCCTGTTTGCGCGAGATTGGCACTCCGCAGATGTCATTCCGCAGAATCCGACATCGAGCATCTTGCCACCGACGCATCTCTGATGTTGATACTTTCCGGTCGATGAAGATGAGTTGGCGCAGGTGCGACAGACCATCACTCCCTCGCGCACCGGGTGGCCATCGAATGAGCAGGCATTGTTGACAGCAGCGGGCGTATCCGCCGCGCTCGCCGCGACACTCAACAGGACACCCGCCAGCAAAATGCAGATTCGTCTTCCTGACACGGCAGTCTCCAAGATTCGAACTCGTCACTGCCGCAGAGGCTGTCACCGTCGCGAGTGATATGTCAACGAAAATTTTGTTACGACCGCCGTGAAGATCGTTTGCCTGCGGATCGCGCAGGCATTCTTCAGTCGCGTCAATATTTCGTCACGGCTGCCCGACTTGCGCGAAATGTGTCGGTTCGGTGACGATCTGGTCCACGGCGAACAGATTTGGAACGGTTTCACGTAAAACATTTTCAGTCGGGTTTTTTCGGATGAAATCGCGCCTCCCTCACAGTCGCGAGAAAAAATAGTTCTTGCCAGCCCGCACTAGCTTCCAATTCAATCGCGACCGATTCGGTCCGGCATGCCTCGCCCCGCCGGATAGAGCATTCGCCCTCGAAAGTTTGCCTTCGAAAGTTCGACAAGGAAGTTTCGTATGCCAAGGAAGTCTGCGTTCGCCACTCTGGCGTGCATCGTCGCGATGGTCACAGCGTCGACGGCATCGGCGGCTATAGGACACACAGCGGGCTCTGCATCCGTCGACCAGGGCGGCGGCGCCCACTACAGCATTCCTCTGCAGGTTCCTCCTGGCATCGCGGGTGTGAGTCCCGGGCTCGCGCTCACCTACTCGAGCCGCGGCGCCAATGGCTATTTCGGAATGGGCTGGGATATCGCGGGACTCTCGTCGATTTCACGTTGCCCTAAGACCTGGGCTCAGGATGGCGCGCCACGCGAGGTTCGCAACGACACGTCTGATCGCTTCTGTCTCGATGGCCAGCAGTTGCGCCTGGTATCCGGAACCTACGGTGCGGATGGTGCCGAATACCGGACCGAGATCGAATCGTTCGCGCAGGTGAAATCGTTCGGTGCGGCAGGCAACGGTCCTGCGTACTTCGTCGTCAAGTATCGCAACGGGATGATCTACGAATACGGCAACACTGCCGATTCGCAGATTCTTTCTGTCGGCCAGTCGACTGCGCGGACCTGGGCTGTCAACAGCGTCCGCGACCGGTCCGGCAATACCATGCTGTACACCTACGAGGAGGACGCAACCAACGGCGCCTACCGCATCTCCTCGATTCAGTACACGCAGAACGCCGCAGCAGGCGTCGCGACGCCGCCTGCTGCGGTTTCATTCGTCTACGAGGGCCTTCCTGTGGGCGAAGTGGATTCGCAATACCTTGCCAACGCGCTGATCAAGCGCATCAATCGAGCCGATCGAATCGACATCACCTATGGCGGCACGCTGGTGCGGCGTTATGAACTCACCTACGAATCGTCGCTCTCGGTTACTGCGAAGAGTCGCCTGGCCTCGGTGCAGGAGTGCGGCGGACCCTCGCTCGATTGCCTGCCTGCGACCAGCTTTACCTACCAGAACGCGACGCAGGGTTTCAATGGCGAAGTCGTGACTGGCATTGCTATGCCTACGGGTCCTCAGCCCTGGACCCTCGACGTCAATGGCGATGGTCGCCTCGACCTGGTGTTTTCCTCGAGCATCACCTCGGGTGCTGGCACGTGGATGGTTTCTCTCGCGAATTCGGCCGGTGGATACGATCCTGCCGCCACTACCATGGTGCCCAACACAAATTATTCCGGTGCCACGGCCATCGACTACAACTCCGACGGATACGACGACCTGTTGGTGCCGACCAGCACCGGTACTTGGTCGGTAATGCTCGGCGGCAACGGCGGCCTGGCAGCACCGTTCGATACGGGAATTCCTGCGCTCGGGGGCGTCGACAACGTACGTGCGCTGGATATCAACGGCGACGGTCGGGAAGATCTCGTCTGGGCAGAACTGTTTGGCTACGTCGGAGGTGACGCGATCAAGTACCGGTTGCGAGAGGCCGGAGCAACATTCTCCAGCACGGTGTACACCTTGGTCGGCCCGCTACCCGCGGACCAGCAGATCATCAATCCGTTTGGTGGGAGTTCGCATTCTTCGTTGTATCGTGCGCCGGATTTCAATGGCGATGGTCGAGGCGATTTCGCCTATTCGCGGGCGGTGCGCAACTCCACTGAAACGGGTTATCACTACAACTATTCCATTCGCGTGGTTTGCCCAGGTGAGTTGGAGTTCAGCGTCGCGGTGAACCAGGCGACGGCTCCCTACTACGGTGATTTCAACGGCGACGGACGCACTGACCTACTGTACTACAAGGCCGGCCCGGGCACAGCTCTCTACTATCGCTTTTCTACCGGCACGTCGTTTACCGGCGAGACTGCCATGGGCGCTGTCAGCGTGCCCGTGACCGTGCTCGATTGGGACGGCGACGGTTTCGACGACCTGCTGTCGAAAAACACGTCGACGTTCAACTGGAACGTCTATCGCTCCAATGGCGAACAATTCACCAGCGCAACACCGGTGACTGGCAGCGGCTTCAATGGAGCCGAGACTGTCACTGACATGAACGGTGACGGCTTGATCGATTTCGGCTACGTGCAGGACAACGTTTGGAAGTACCGCACGCACGCCGGTGTCAGGGCGGAACTGCTGGCCAACGCCACTGACGGCACGGGCCAATCTGCGACGTTCAACTATGTGACGCTCGCTCAGGGAAACTACACCGTGCGCACAGTACCAACTACATTCCCCGAGCAGGACTATGTCGGAGCGCTGCACGTCGTGTCCAAGCTCACTCAATCGACAGGCGTGAGTACGCCGGCAGCCTACGATACGGATTTCTGGTATTACGATGCCCGCATGCATCTGCAGGGGCGCGGGTTCGAAGGCTTTCGCTCGCGCCGAGCCATCGATAGCCGCACCAACCTGCAATCATACGACGGTCGAGGACAACTGTTTCCTTACACGGGAGTACCGAACCTGTCGGTCATCAAGCAATCCGACGGTTCCACCGATGTCATACGCGTCACCAATACATTGGCTGCGCACGCGTACGGCGCGGGAAATGAAATGAGATATTTTCCGTATATCAGCCAGGCAGTGACGACGCGGAATGAACTGAACCTCGAGCCGGGTCAGGCACAGAACGGCGCGCTGCTGAGCACAGCTACGACGGAGAATACCGTGGACAGTAGCACGGGCACGGTTACCGACTCGTCCACCACCGTCGTTGAAGCTGCGACCGCCAATGGTCAGAACAGTTCCACCAGTCACGTGCATACCTTTCGCACCTACCACTCGTCGCTATTCAACGATTTCACCAACTGGTGCATCGGACGTCCCGAAACGACCCAGCAAATCAACAGTCATACACTGGCCGGCGGAACGCAGGTCACTCGCACGACCAGCAGGGTATGGGACGGCAGCATGTGTCGTGCGAGTTCGTCCACGGTCGAACCAAGCAATTCCTTGTGGCAAGTAGTGACGGGGTATGGCTTCGACGCGTTCGGCAATATCAACACGGTGACTGAGACGCCAGCGAGTGGCCAGGGACAGTCCGCGCGCACGACTATGCTCAACTGGGGGACGACTGGAGTGTTTCCAGTCTACGTCGACAATGCGAAGAGCCAGCGCACTACGTTTGGTTGGGACTACGCGTTGGGTGTGCGCACTAGTATCGAGGACCCCAATCACCTGACGACGACCTGGACTTCCGATGTATTCGGCCGCATTAAACGCGAACTCCGTCCTGACCTGACCGCAACCGACTTCGACCTCAGCTGGTGCTCCGGCGCCTGCCAGACACTGGATACGAACAGGCGCATCCTGCTGGCGGAGATCACCCGCGATTCGAGCAACGCCGAAGTCAACACCACGTTCCACTACATCGACATGTACGATCGTGAAATCGGCAGGTCGTCGCGGATTCTCGGCGGCGGCTACTCGATGGTGCATCGGATCCTCGATGCCCGAGGCCTGCTCGCCAAGATCAGCGCGCCTTTCATCCAGGGCGATCCGATCCAGTACTCGAGCTTCCTCTACACCACCTTTGCCTATGACCCGCTCGGCCGGCCGACGTCGAGCACCCGGCAGACGAGCACCGGCGACGTTTCCGCGACGACGAGAACCTTCGCTTATCACGGCCTGCGCAGCGTGCAGACAGACGAACTCAATCATCAGACGACCACTGTGACCAATGCGGTGGGCTGGCCTGTCCAGGTAATCGACGCGCTCTCGGCGGCGACCGAGTATGAGTACGACGCCTTCGGACTGCTGCGCACCACGCGAGATGCTGCGGGCAACGAGAACTCGGCGACTTACAACGTTCGCGGCATGCAGATGTCATCCGTCGATCCCGACCGTGGCTCCCTGTCGTACAACTACTATCCCCTGGGAGAGCTGAAGTTGCAGACGAACGCACGCGGACAGTCGGCCACGTTCACGTACGATGCATTGTCGCGGCCCGTGACCCGGATTGAACCCGAAGGAACGACCACGTGGGTGTGGGACACTGCGACGATGGGCGTTGGCAGCTTGGCGTCGGTGACTTCGCCGGGCTCGTATGCGGAAGCCTATACATACGACACCAAAGGACGGTCGTTGCAGTCGCGCTATACCATCGATGCTGTCAACTATGACTACGACAGCACGTACAATGCCACGACAGGCTATCTGGAGACGCTCACCTATCCAGCTGCCGGTGCCGGCAATCGCTTCAAGGTGAAGTACAGCTACCAGTACGGCCTGCCGAAGAGCGTCGCCGAATTCACCGGGGACGTGGCCGGCACGGTGTTCTGGCAGGCCAATGCCATGAATGCGCAACGCCGCCTGATCGATCGCCAGCTGGGCAACGGCATGCAGACCATCTCCGTCTACGATCCGATCTCCGGTTGGCTCGACAGTCGCAGCACCGACGTCGGAGCCGACACTCCGCAACAGCTGGAATACACATGGTTCAAGAACAGCAACTTGAAGTCGCGCAAGGATATGAACCAGAACATCACCGAGACGTTCTTTTACGACGCGCTGGACCGGCTGGACTACTCACAGCTCAACGGCATCACCAACATGGATCTTGCATATGACGCGCTAGGTAATATCAGCAGCAAGACCGGGGTAGGCTCTTACACCTATCATGCAACCAAGAAGCATGCCGTCACCGCCGCTGGATCTAACACTTACACCTACGATGCGGACGGCAACATGGCGACGCGCAACGGTGCGAATGTCAGTTGGTACAGTTATAACATGCCGCAGACGATCAATGGCAGCGGCTCCAACTATGCGACGTTCTATTACGCTGCCGACCGGCAGCGCTTCAAGCAGGAGCATCGCTCCTGGAGCGATAGCAGCTCAGTGCGTACGACGCGTTATGCGGGTCCACTGTTCGAACGCGCTGTGGAAGTCGAGGATGGCGTGACGCAGACGCTCTGGCGTCACTACATCATCGCAGGCAACGAGCGCGTGGCCACCCATCTGAAATACACGGAGCCCGGCTACAGCTACGAATGGACCAGCTATTTCACGCAGGACCACCTGGGATCCATCGATGGTATCTATCCGGATGACGAGCCCACCGGCAGCAGCTATTCGTACGATGCGTTCGGCAAGCGCCGCGGCACCGCGTGGACCGGCAATCCCACCGCAGACGAACTGGACTACATGTGGGCGGACAACTCCAACCGCGGCTTCACCGATCATGAGCACTTGGACAATCTGGGGCTGATCCACATGAACGGCCGTGTATTCGACCCGGCCATCGGGCGGTTCCTCTCCGCCGATCCGATTGTCCAGTCACCCCTCAATGGCCAGAGCCTGAACCGGTACAGCTACGCGATGAACAGTCCGCTGAGCTTCACCGATCCGAGCGGGTTCAATCGCGAGCGCGATCATATTCGGCCGCTCAATCCGCTGAGCGCCGGCGAAATACCCCGAGAGAACTGGGTGACGACGACGGCCAGTCGTCTGTGGGATATGTTGCCATCCTGGCTGCACGTGAATTCCGGGCCGGCGAATCCGAATCGTAGCAGCGAGGTCAGCGGTGGCAGTGCCGGAGGTGAGTCGAAGGCGCCAGGCCAGACGATCGAGACAGTGGTGGTCAAGGCCAGCCGCATAAAGAGCCCGGACTTCTGCAAGCAGGCAGAGCAGCTTGCCGCACAGCTGGGGGGAGGCAGCGGCGGTCCGTCTGGTGGTAGCCCTAATCCACTTGCCGTAGCTGATAACATTCTGACGCTCACTGGCGGCTTTGCCGATTCCGCCGCAAATTCGACGCGCGGCGATGCTTTCATGAGAATGACATCGGACGCAGCGGATAGGAGCGCATTGTCGCCGCGAGTCGCGATGTCGAATGAAGCGGCATTCGGCCCTACTGCGAGATTAATCGGACGTGCATCGCTTGGAGTTAATGTAGCGCAGGTTGTGCAGGGTAGTACGGAGGGTTACGCCAACGGCGGTGGCGTGGAAGGTGCATTTCGAGGTGGTGGTGCCGCCGCCGTTGACGCCGGCGTGACCACGGTGCTCGGCAGATTGGGCTGGCCTGGTGTGTTATCGGCCCTGGCTTACAATGGCATCGGAGGGCGGCGAGGGATATATGATGCCAGTATGCTCAGCGCACAGTTGCAAATGCTTGATGGGTTGATGACGGCTTGTGCCTTCGGGGCGGGGGGCTGAATGCGAATGGGTAGTCATGGTCGAAGTGCGGACTGGCTCACTCGGATGTTCCTGCGTGATTGCGCGATGGCCATGCGATTCGATCGCGCTGGCAGCCCGCAATGGATATGGTACTTCGGCACGCTGGCGACCAGTTTGACACTGTCATGCTTTGCGGTGCTCATTGTTTTTGTGCTGGCTGTGTTGCTGCGTGCCCAACTGCCGGAAAGCCTCAACCCGCTGACCGCCCCGATGCAGACGGTGTACATTGAGATGATCGGATTGGTGGTATTGGTGGGAACCTGGGTCGACTACCGTTTTCGCGAGTACAAAGACCACCTATCGGCGGCGAACGCGTATATGACAGGCCCAGATACGCTGAAATGGTGGATCGCAACGCTGCTCGCGGTGGCGTGCCTGGGTGGGATGACCTGGCTGGTCGTCATCGGGAAGTTTGCACCGGAGCGGCTCCCGTTCTGAGCGCAGCGTTCAATCGGAAGAGCTACAGGAATTTCTTCGAGGAGACTCTGGCCACTGTCAATGTGCAGGGTAAGCGCGTGGTGCGTCTAAGTGGCGGATTCAAGCGTCAGCCGCGAACCGCCGCGCTACACGCATGCCCGCGAGTCGGTGTCAGCAACGGCATCGGGAACGCGCGTTGGGCTTGGCTCCTACGGAGGCCGTGCGGGACGCTCTCCGGCGTCGTTTAGCAGTGTTGGACTAGCCGTTCCCGGGCCCCGAAGCGCTCAAAGTCGCGAGAAGTGGTGAGCTAAGTAGATTCGGTACGTTACTGTTGTTTCCACACAGACGCATCCTTCTTCCTGTATTTCAGATCGGCTTCGGATTCGACGAGGGGCATCGCCGCAGCTATCGCTGCTTCGTCGCCGACGACGCTGTGCAACAGGTTCAAATCCTGTCAAGCCGTTGCGATGTTCCTGCACTCCGGAGCAAAGCAGCCATGTGAAGACCGTAGTGGGCATAGAGGCTGCCCTCTTCCTCGCCGGGAATGAGTTCAACTTTGCCGCCGAGAAGTTCGCGCACGATGGGACGGGCCTTCGCTGCCGCGCGTAAATCGCCATCGAGTCCCTGTGCGATCCGTTGGCCGTAGTATTCGGCGGCTTTCGGGAGTAGTGAGATTATCTTAGCGCCATCGCTGGCGATGATCCGACCGTTGGCGCTGGCGAGTTCACGACGCTTTGCCTCGGCGCGTTCGATGATCGCCTGCAGCTCGTCGGCAGTCATGTCTGGATCGCCGGCCTTCAACCTTTCGCGCAGCCGTTCGAGCCGAGCATCAAGTGCAGCGATCTCTTGCGGCATCGTCTCAGCTCGCTGCGCGCTGGCCTTCATGCGCTCAGCGTAGGACGTGTGCATCTCCATCACCATCCGTTTGCATCGATCTGGCGACAGTAGCTCGGTTCGAATCGGGCCAAGTAGTGCCCGCTCGATAGAATCCCGACGAACGCGTATCCGATTCGAGCAAGCGCCGCCATTCCAATGACCGCTACAGGCGTAGCTCCGAGCGTCAGCGATCACGTAGTTCGCACTGCATGTCCCGCATACGAGGACACCGCTCAATAGATACTTGGCCTTGCCGCCGGTCTTCAGTCGCTCATCGCTATTGGTGGACCGCTGTGTTCTCGTCTGCGCCCGCTCGAACAACTCGTCGCTGACAATCCGCACATCGTCATCCTGCCGTGTGATCCACTCCGATTTCGGCCGCTTACGCCGCGTGACTTTCTCCGTGTCCGGATTTCGTACGAACTGAGAGGCATTCCAACGAACGAATCCCGTGTACAGCGGATTCTTGATAATGACGCGCACCGACGAGCCCATCCAGCCCGGGCAGCGGCGCGTTTTCTTCTTCCATGCCAAACCCGGATGCGGGACGGCTCGACTGTTCAGCTCACGCGCGATGGCCAAGCATGACATGCAATCCGAATAGCGATTGAAGATCTCTTTGACGACCTCGGCCTGCGCCTCATCGATCTCCAGTCGCGTCGCAATCCGCGCTGGCTGGCCGTACTGATCTTTCTCGACTGGATCAAGAATCGGCGTGAGTCGATATCCGAACGCTCGACCGCCGGTCCAGTAGTGCTTCATCGCCACGCCCGTGAGACCGCGATGGACTCGTTCGCGAAGGTCATCAATGAAAATCTCGTTCATCAATCCTTTGAAACCGCGATGAACCTTCCGAGCTTTACTGTTGGAATCGTAACCATCGCTGGTCGAGATAATGCGAATGCCGTTGAACTCCAACCGGCGAATGGTTCGCTCTGCTTCCACAGAATCGCGTGTCAGGCGCGACAAGTCATCAATGATCAAAATGGCGAACTCATTCCGCGAGGCCGCGCTGAGCATCGCCTGGTACTGCGGACGACTGGCATCGCTGCCGGTCATCGCCTGGTCAGCGAACGTCGCTACGATGCTCCATCCCTCCGCGTCGGCTCGCTTTCGACAGTTGCGGAACTGATCTTCGATGCTGGTGGCGCGCTGCAGATCCGTGCTGAAACGCGCATAGAGGGCGGCATTCATGGATTGGGCTCCGACAGCAGAGGTTGCTTGCGATTATCGCTCGATTCGCCGTTCTCGGGGCCGTCTAGAGTGACTTCTTTTTCGGTATCAGCGGATGGCGCAACGCCATCCTGCTTCGGCCTTGCTTCCAGTTCGACTTGCATCGCGATCTCGTCCTTGATCAACCGATCCAGGGCAGCCTCCGCATGCACGCGAGCCAGCGCATCCAGCAGACGGGGCGGGTAGTTCATAGTCACACGCTGACTACCGCCCCAGGTACACCGCGGTGATGCTGATTCGTTCATGCCCCAACGCGCGGCTGATGAGCTGGCGGACATACTGGTCAACTATCCGTTGTTGCG
>Ga0065707_10000943_pt1 | contig 10178 bp, 7 predicted proteins | sample SwiRhicommuniRL3_FD_59094 | JGI IMG/M metagenome (GOLD analysis project Ga0065707, IMG submission 59094) | Switchgrass rhizosphere bacterial communities from Rose Lake, Michigan, USA - RL3 v2 (version 2) | ecosystem: Host-associated > Plants > Roots > Rhizosphere > Soil | place: East Lansing, MI... | reverse complement strand
GTATCGGAAAATAAGTATTACAATAATAATAATAGTTTTAAGGATTGTTGAAAAAGCTCGTCGGGCGCGTGTTTCACGTGAAACTATGACTTACGAACAAATATTCGATGTGATCGTCGTCGGAGCAGGACACGCGGGAATAGAAGCCTGCTTAGCGTCGGCTCGGATGGGTTGCTCGACGCTGATGTTGACTTTGAACCTCGACCATATTGGCCAGATGTCCTGCAATCCCGCTATCGGTGGAATCGGCAAGGGACATCTGGTTAAGGAAATCGATGCGCTTGGGGGGGAGATGGCGCGCGCGATTGATGAAACCGGCATCCAGTTTCGCGTACTGAATACCAAGAAAGGTCCTGCTGTGCGTGCGTCGCGCGCCCAGGCCGACAAGGCTCTCTACCGCCAGAGAATGAAGCGTATTCTGGAAGCCGCACCGGGTCTAACGCTCAGACAAGGGAGCGTCGAATCGCTCATGGTCGAAGGGGGTGAGGTAAAAGGCGTCGAGACTCAGATCGGCGAACGTTTCTTCGGCCACAAAGTAATCTTGACAACCGGGACATTTCTCAAGGGTCTCATCCATATTGGGGATAAAAATTACTCTGCCGGCAGAGCCGGAGATTTTGCCGTCCACGGGCTTAGCGAGTCATTGGTCAATTTGGGCTTTAAAGTGGGTAGGCTCAAAACCGGAACATGTCCTAGGCTGGATGCCAGGACTATTAACTTCGACCAACTTGCAGAGCAGGCCGGAGATGAGAGTCCGATTCCGTTCTCGTTTTCGAGTAAATCGATTACCCAGCGTCAAGTTCCGTGTCATATCACTTACACGAACCGCAAGACGCACGATATCATCCGGGCGGCTATTCACCGGTCACCCATGTACTCTGGTGTTATCAAGAGCCGGGGTCCGCGTTATTGTCCATCGATCGAAGATAAGATTCACCGCTTCGCCGACAAAGAGCGGCATCAAATATTTCTTGAGCCTGAGGGATTGGACACTGTTGAAATCTATCCTAACGGTCTTTCGACAAGCTTGCCGCTGGACGTTCAAACAGAAATGGTGCGCTCAATAGTAGGTTTGGAATCGGCAGAAATTATGCGGCCAGGCTACGCGATTGAGTACGATTATTTCGAGCCGACGCAGCTGTATGCAACTCTTGAAACAAAGCTCATTCACGGTCTTTATCATGCCGGGCAAATCAATGGCACCACCGGTTATGAAGAAGCTGCAGCCCAAGGACTGATGGCAGCAATCAATGCTGTTTTGAGCTTACGGGGTAATGAGCCTCTCATTTTAACCCGCGAGCAAGCGTACATCGGAGTTTTGATCGACGATCTGGTCACAAAAGGTACTGACAATGAGCCGTATCGCATGTTCACTTCGCGAGCGGAATATCGACTTCTGCTACGAGAAGACAATGCCGATATGCGCCTTACGGAAATTGGTCATACGATTGGGCTCGCGAGCAACGACGCTTACGAAGGTGTAGAGTCGAAGAGAAAGGCCGTAGCCGAGCTCGCAGGATATTTAGAGCAGAATCACATAGTGCCCAATGCTGATGCCAATTCGCTTCTCGAATCTTTCGACTCGTCACCGCTGCGCAATCAAGTGACTTTGACCCAGATTCTCCGGCGGCCCGAAATCTCTTTTGGCCATCTGAGGAGCCTGCGGCCGGATATTCCGAGCCACCGCGCGGATGTGGAGACGCAGGTTGAAGTCCAGATCAAGTATAAGGGATACGTTGACCGCCAGCAGCAAATTGTTGAGCGCTTTCAAAAAATGGAGCATGCACGTCTGTCGGAGAACACTGACTATTCCCGCATTAGCGGATTGTCGCGAGAGGTGTGTGAAAAGCTGACGCGAATCAAGCCAAGGTCACTCGGGCAGGCGGCTCGCATCCCCGGAATCACGCCCGCGGCGATTTCGCTTTTGTCATTTTTCATCAAGTCGAAAAGCGCATAAAGTTCAGTATATCCCTTGCGCCACCACTAGTATTTCCGGATTCAAGCTCCCAAGTTTCACGTGAAACGGTTTATTTTGCTTCCAATTCTTTTGCGCTTATGATATTTGTCTGTAAAGCGTAATTATATAACTAGCTGATTTATAAGGATAATTTGTGCATCGGACTATTGCCCTTGCCAATCAGAAGGGCGGCGTCGGTAAAACTACAACCGCGATCAATCTGGCTGCTTCGCTGGCACTTGAGTCCAAGCGTACGCTACTCGTGGACCTGGACCCGCAGGGCAATTCCACAACTGGCCTCGGAATCGAGCGTCGAGACCTAAGGGGAAGCCTTTATCATGTGCTCGACGGTTCACAGTTTTTAGGTGAAGTTCTATATCAGACGGAGCTACCCCAATTATTGCTCATTCCGTCCACCAAGGATCTCGTCGGGATCGAGATCGAGCTGGTCGGCGCTGATAGACGGGAATATCGTCTGAAGGAAGCTCTCGCCGGCGTTGGCGAGCACTACGATTATGTTCTGCTTGACTGCCCACCATCACTAGGATTGCTGACTCTCAACGCGTTAACCGCTGCGGACTCGCTGCTAATTCCGATTCAAAGCGAATACTATGCGCTCGAAGGACTGAGCGCCATCCTGGAAACCATGCGACTGGTACAGCAGAGCGTCAATCCCGCGCTGCGTCTGGAAGGTATCGTCGTAACCATGTTCGACAGCCGTAATCGTATCTCCCATCAAGTCCTCGACGATATCCGAGCGCATTTCCCCGACAAATTGTTTCGCACGATCATCCGGCGCAACGTGCGGCTGAGTGAGAGTCCTAGTTACGGCAAGCCGATTTGCCTATACGATGCGACTTCTACCGGAGCGCAGGATTACCGAGATTTAGCAAAGGAGTTAATTAACCGTGGAGAGCACAATGTCGACACAGAAAAAGGGCTTGGGTAGAGGTCTTGGCGCGCTCATTCCGGGCGCGCTCGAAGCGCCACACGACGAAAGTCGTGAACAGCGCTCGACGCTCGAAGTCGCGGTCGATCGAATTGTCCCTAGCGCGTTTCAGCCGCGGCGCACCTTCGATGAAGCAAAGATCGAAGAGCTGGCCGCGTCGATTCGCAACCAAGGGATTATTCAGCCGTTGGTTGTCCGGCCGCAGGGCGGCGACGGTTTTGAGCTAATTGCCGGTGAGCGGCGTTGGCGAGCGGCAATGAAGGCGGGGTTGACCCGGGTGCCGGTGGTCGTGCGTGAAGCGAGCGATCATGAGGCATTGCAACTGGCATTGGTTGAAAATCTCCAGCGCGAGGATCTCAACCCCATCGAAGAAGCGGCCGGCTATCGCCGGCTGCAGGAAGAATTTCACTGGAGTCAGGAAGAGACAGCGGACAGAGTCGGGAAGAGCCGCCCCGCCATTACCAACTCGCTTCGCCTGCTCGCACTTCCCGCTGAAGTGCAGCAGGAAGTCTCTGCCGGCAATCTGCCGGCGGGTCAGGCGCGGGCCCTGCTGGGGCTACACACCGAAGCGTTGATCGTGTCAGCGTGCCGTGACGTAATTACCAAGGGACTGTCCACGCGCGAAACGGAAAAAATGGTCCGCCTTTTGATCATGGGACGCAAGCGCCGCCGAAGTGCGCCGTTGATCGATCCCGATTTGAAATCCATCGTCGAGAATCTCCAGCGCGTCCTCGGCACGCGCGTCCGTCTCATTCCAAAAGCTCGCTCGTCAAAGGGAAAAATTGAGATCGAATATTACGCGATGGGTGATCTCGAGCGCATCCTTCAAACCATTACCAAGGGAGCGCCCAACGGATAGCTGTCAGTCCAACAAGGCTTTCAGCTCTCGCGCGCTTGTAACCGGCGCCAAGCAAGTGAAATTTTGACAAACGTATGCCGTCGGCTTGCCGTCGACTTGGGTTTTTCCCTGCAGGAGTGGAGAAATCTCCGCCAACGGCGTATCCGGCGTTGCCAGTTGAAGGACTTTGTTCGGCAAATAGGTCGAATTTATCTCGGTTATCATTTCCTGAACGCCGGCGTCGCCGGGATTTCCCACAATCACGATCTCCTTGACGCCTTGCAGGAGAGAATCCATGGCGCAAAGCATATGGGCAAAACCGAAAGGCTGGCTCTCCATGGCGTCATAGTATGAGCGTAAAACTTTCTCGGCCTTTGTTTGGTAGTTCTCGTTACCGGTCAGGTGGTAGAGGCGTAGCAATAGTTGCGTCGCCATGGCATTTCCCGAAGGGATCGACGCATCGAAAATAGGTTTTGCGCGGCTGATCAGTTGCTCGTGCGATTTGCCGGTAAAGAAAAAACCGCCGTCTCGCTCGTCCCAAAACTCCCGCAGCATGATCTCCGCGAGGTCCACCGCCCACTTAAGATGCACACGATCAAAAAGCGCTTCGTAGAGATCCAACAGCCCGATCGCAACGAAAGCGTAGTCATCCAGATAGCCCAATAGTTTTGCCGCGCCGTCCTTATAGGTGTGCAAAAGCAAACCGTCGCGAAACATATGGGTCGAAAGAAAATCGATGGTCCGCTTTGCCGCGTCGATGGCCGCAGCATTGCCCGATACCTTGATCGCTTCCGCTAATCCGGAGAGCATCAGGCCGTTCCACGCTGTGATAATTTTCTCATCCCGGAAGGGCTTGATGCGCTTTTCTCTTTCGGCAAAGAGTCGGGACTTGGCGCCGGCAACGAGAGCGGCGATTTCAGCAGTCTCTTTGCGGAAAAATTTGCTTGCCTGATCAACACTCAGAATGGGATGGAGAATACTTTTCCCGTCGAAATTTCCCGGTTCCCCAACGTCGTACATGCGGCAGAAAATTTCCCCGTCCGCTTCGCCAATCACCCCGCTGATCTCATCCGCGATCCAAACGAAGAACTTTCCTTCCTCGCCTTCGCTATCCGCGTCTTGAGTGGAATAGAAGCCGCCTTGGGGATGCAGCATCTCGCGGAGCAGATAGCTCACCGTTTCATCGACGACCGATTTGAACACCGGATCCATTGTGATCGTGTACGCGTGGGCGTAAATGCGCACCAGCTGAGCGTTGTCATAGAGCATCTTCTCAAAATGCGGCACCAGCCACTTGGCATCGACCGAATAGCGATGAAAACCGCCGCCCAAATGATCGTAGATTCCGCCCTGAGCCATCTTGGTGAGCGTCTGGACGACCATCTCCAGAAATCTTTCATTCTTGGAATTGGAATAATGACGCAAGAACAGTTCGTAGACCCCGGCATTGGGAAATTTCGGCGCTTGGCCCAAACCGCCGTTGTCATTATCGTAGGCGCGGGCAACTTTCTCGGCGCTCTGTGCGATGATCGAGGCGCTAAAATTCTTTGATGTTTCCTGCGATTCGGACATGCGCTGCAATGCCGCGAGGATCTGCGACACGCTTTTCTCGACATCCTCGGGCCGCTCGCGGTAAGCCTCGGAAACACCCGATAATATTCGCGCAAAACCCGGCATGCCCTGCCTGTCTTCGGGAGGAAAGTAGGTACCGCCATAAAAAGGCTTTCGGTCGGGCGTTAAAAACATCGTCATCGGCCAACCGCCGCGGCCGGTGAGCATCTGCACAGCGTTCATGTAGATTTCGTCCAAATCCGGACGCTCTTCGCGATCGACTTTGATATTGACGAACATTTCATTCATGAGCGCGGCGATTTTTTCATTCTCGAAGGACTCATGCTCCATCACGTGACACCAGTGACAAGCTGAATAACCAATACTCAGAAGAATGGGTTTGTTCTCACTCCTAGCTTTCTGGAAGGCCTCCTCGCCCCATGGATACCAATCCACAGGATTGTGAGCATGCTGAAGCAAATAGGGACTGGTTTCACGGCTCAGGCGATTGGTATGTTTGGGGTCCATGAACGGGTCCGCCTTGTGATTCACTTAATCGAAGGCTAACACAAAAGTGCAGTGCGTCGATACCGAGACAAAAGCGGATTGTCGATCAGACTTTCTTGGGAGAGGAAATTGACAGACGATCTGGTCACGGGCGCTGGCCCGGCGACCCTAAACGCGCGGGAAAAACCAAAGCGCAGCTCTTTAAGCGGATGTACCGGAGTTTCAGCGGATTTTTAAGTCAAGCGCTACCGGCCCTTTCTCGCCTTTTCGCACCTGAAACTGTACGGAGTCGCCTTCGTTGAGGTCTTCGATCTGGCTGCGCGGCGCAAGGCTGCCGCGATGAAAGAAAACGTCTTCGCTGCCGTCGTCGGGACTAATGAAGCCGAAGCCCTTTTGACGCATAATCTTTTTAATCGTGCCGGTCATAAATGATTTCTCCTCTTACTTTGTTGACTTTCGTCTATGCCCTTCCTAACGTGTTTCCGCCAACTTCCCAATTGAAACTGCCTTGAGATCGATTGTCTACTATATCACGGGCCACGGTTTCGGTCATGCCGTCCGTTCCAACCTGGTTATCCAAGCGCTTTCAGCAGATTCCGAGGTACGGATTCATGTGCGGACTACGGCGCCGGAATGGCTATTTTACCATCCGTCGCTGTCGGTCTCGTACGAAAGCCGTGCGATCGATGTCGGCATAATTCAACCGAACAGTTTGCACATGGATCTCGCCGCGACGGTTCAGGCTTGCAGTGAACTGCATAACCGGTTGCCGGTGCTCATCGAACAGGAAATTGAGTTCCTCAAGCGGCAGAATGTACAGCTGATCATCGGCGATATTCCCCCTGCGTGCTTCGAAATCGCGTCTAGGGCGAATCTTCCCTCGGTCGCGATCACCAATTTTACCTGGGACGTGATTTATCGCGCCTACGCAGGCGAGCATCCGGAACTCACGTCTCTGATCGCAGAGATGGCGGGATTTTATGAAAAAGCCACTCTGGCGCTGACTCTGCCTTATCCTTGTGACATGAGCGGCTTTCCGCGGCGCGAAGCGATACCATGGATTGCCCGGGTCTCCTCGTTGGATAGAGCCCAGGCTCGAGCTGCATTCGGCCTGCCGCAAACCGGTTCGATCGTGCTATTGAGTTTCGGCGGCCTCGGCATCGAGGGCTTTCCGTGGCATCGCCTAAACCAATACGCCGATTTTTTCTTTGTCACCACCGGTCCGGTTGCTCGGTCACGCGACAATTTGCTGGTGCTCGACGATGCGCAGCTCCATTACGAGGATTTGCTTCGGGCGGTCGATGTGATCGTCACGAAGCCCGGTTACGGAATTGTTGCCGATCTGCTCGCGCACCGGCTGCCGGTTCTATATACGGAGCGTGGGGAGTTTGCGGAGTATCCCTTTTTGGTTCGAGCTTTGAACGATCTCGCGACCGCGGAGTTTATCCCGCAGGATGATTTGCTGGCCGGTGATATCGGACCCTATCTCATTCGATTGCTTGGCAGGTCGCCCAATTGGCCGGTTGTTCCGTTAAACGGGGCGTCAGCCGCGGCGCGGGCCGTGATTACCCTGCTCCATTGATCCGCTTGAAATGACCGGGAATTGACTCCGAGGTGGTATTCCTCCAGACTTGCAGTGACACCATGGCGATTGAAAAAGTCATATTAGCCAAACCACGCGGCTTCTGCGCCGGTGTCGAAATGGCGATCGAGAGTGTCGAGCGGGCCCTGGCTCGCCACGGCGCGCCGCTTTACGTGTTTCACGAGATTGTTCATAACCAACACGTCGTCGCCGATTTTTCCAAGCGTGGGGTCCACTTCGTACAATCGATCGACGAAGTGCCGCCGGGTGCCCGGTTGGTTTTCAGCGCTCATGGCGTGGCGCCGGATGTATGGGACCAAGCGAAGCAAAAACGCCTGCAAGTCATCATCGATGCGACCTGCCCATTAGTCGAGAAAGTTCACCGCGAGGTGCGTAAATTCGCCGCCCAGGGTTATTGGATTATTCTCGTCGGTCATGAGAAGCACGATGAAATTGTGGGTACGAGCGGCGAAGCTCCCGAGCGAATTAAAGTTGTAGCTAACGTTGATGACGCTAAGAAGGTGGTTGTGCCGGAAGCGGAAAAAATTGTCGCGCTAACTCAAACCACCCTGAGTGTTGACGATACGCGGGAAATTATCGAGGTTCTGAAAAAAAGATTTCCCAAACTTGTTACAGCGGCGAAGGAGGATATTTGTTATGCCACACAAAACCGCCAAGACGCCGTCAAACAACTTAGCCGAGAAGTCGACGTGGTGCTGGTCATCGGCTCGCGCAACAGTGAAAATTCCAACCAGCTTCGCAACGTCGCGAGGTCTCAGGGCCGTGCGGCCTATTTGATCGACGATCATAACGCTATTGATCCGACCTGGTTGGTCGGCGCTAAACGGGTCGGCATTACCTCGGGCGCTTCGGTGCCAGAGCGTTTGGTGCAGGAGGCGGCCGACTATTTCCAGGGTTTTGGCGCCGAAGTCAGCCATCTTGGTTGCATCGAAGAAAACGTCCATTTCACCTTGCCGCAGGAAATTGAAAACCCCGCATAGAATCGTCGGACATTTAGATCATCTTGCCTAGTATTTATGCGCCTGCCTGTATTATAGGCAGACCAACTTGAATACCCCTGTAACGTTCTTCTTTAAATCGTTAATTCCATTACCTTTTCTTTTCTATTAGTACTGGCACATCGGTTGCTCACAGCTACCGGGACTGCTTTGCATTCCTATTTTTTGCTCGGTTGTTGCGCAGAAACTATCGGAGGTTTGTCGTGGCCCAACATAAAGGTTTGTCTTTGGTTTCGGTGTTCGTCTTCTCGGCTTGTTTATCCATTGCAACTCTTACCATAGCGCAGGAGACGCCACAGACAGCGCCTTCCGCGCCCGCCGCTGTTGCTCCAGCGCCCGGGTCCAGTCCCACGCCCGCACCGGCGAAAATAGATAAGGGCGATACGGCATGGATCCTCACCTCCTCAGCACTAGTTTTAATGATGACGATTCCCGGTCTGTTTCTATTCTACGGCGGCTTGGTGCGGCGTAAAAATGTGCTCGGCACTATTATGCATAGTTTCATCATTGTCGCTCTTATCAGTGTTCAATGGGCGCTGTGGGGATACACCCTTGCGTTCGGCGTCGATATCGGCGGCATAGTCGGCGATCTAGGCTGGTTCGGTCTAAGAGGTGTTGGTGCCGAACCTAACGCCGACTACGCGGCGACGATTCCACACGGCGCATTCATGATTTTTCAAATGATGTTCGCGGTGATCACGCCGGCATTGATCACCGGTGCGTTCGCCGAGCGTATCAAGTTCAGCTCGTTCATAGTCTTCATCTTGCTCTGGGCTACTTTCATTTATGACCCTCTCGCCCATTGGGTCTGGGGCGTGAAGGGTTGGATACGCGAATTGGGTGCCTTGGATTTCGCCGGCGGCACGGTGGTGCACATTAGTTCCGGCGCGTCGGCTCTCGTCGCGGCAATTATGTGCGGCAAACGTATCGGCTATCTCCAGGAGGCCATGCCGCCGCACAATTTGCCCTTTAGCGTCATCGGCGCCGGCTTGTTATGGGTCGGTTGGTTCGGTTTCAATGCCGGCAGCGCGCTTGCCGCGGACGGATTGGCGACATCTGCATTCGTCGCGACCCACCTCGCCGCTGCGGCTGCAGCGCTCTCATGGCTCGCCATGGATTGGATTCTTCGAGATAAGCCAACCGTTCTAGGAGCTGCCAGCGGCGCCGTCGCCGGACTTGTCGCGATTACTCCGGGCGCGGGTTTTGTCGGGCCCTGCTCTGCCATCCTAATCGGAATTGTCGGCGGCATTCTGTGTTCGATTGCTTGTGGTTTGAAGCCGAAGCTTGGATATGACGATTCGCTCGATGTTGTTGGCGTGCATGGCGTCGGTGGAACCTGGGGAGCTTTGGCAACCGGGTTGTTCGCTTCCAAAGCAATCAATCCCGCCGGCAATGACGGTCTTTTCTTCGGCAACCCTGGCCAGCTAGGAGTGCAATTCGTGTCGGTAGTCGCGACCTTGGCGCTCGCAATGGTGGGAACCTACATTCTGCTAACAATTGTGAAAGGGATCATGGGCCTGCGCGTAGCGCTCGACGAGGAACGAATGGGCTTGGATTTGAGCCAGCACAATGAGCGAGCCTATGAATGAGGGTGGCCCTGGCATTTGGAATGTGATAACAAATTTTGGCTTACAGCTTAATAAACATCAGTAAGGAGAGGAGCAAAGTAACATGTCAGTCAAAGACGCCTTAGAGATGGCGAAGAAAAACAAAGCGGAGATCGTGGACTTCAAGTTTATCGACGTGCCCGGGTTGTGGCAGCATTTTTCGATCCC
>Ga0065707_10083153_pt1 | contig 10180 bp, 7 predicted proteins | sample SwiRhicommuniRL3_FD_59094 | JGI IMG/M metagenome (GOLD analysis project Ga0065707, IMG submission 59094) | Switchgrass rhizosphere bacterial communities from Rose Lake, Michigan, USA - RL3 v2 (version 2) | ecosystem: Host-associated > Plants > Roots > Rhizosphere > Soil | place: East Lansing, MI... | reverse complement strand
GCGGCGCCGAGCGATCCCCCCCTGCCCGGGTGGCCGAATGACGCCGAGCCGAGCATGGGCTGGATGGGCGGGCTGGGCCGCGAAAAGCCGAGCGACATGTTGAACAAGCTCGTCGCGTAGGGCAGCAAGTCCGGCGGCACGCCGTGCATGTGAGAGTGGTCGGTCTGCAGTACCGTCGCCGCCGCCACCGTATCGGGCTGGAGGATACGGAGGCCGTCGACGGTGCTCACCGTTGCGGCGTACATGCGGGCGACTGAGCGGGCGTTGGTGATCATGTTGCCGGAGGGAAACTCCGCCGCCCGGAACGCCCTACTGCTCCAGTTCTCCTGGGTGATGACGCCGTTCGCTGACCCTGCCCTAGCTTCGATTGAATTCGGTCCCGAAACGGCCTCCACCAAGCGCCCGGCTACGGCGGGGTCCATCTGCATGGCCGCGGCGAATTGAGCCAGCAAGTCCTGGGCTGCGTTGGCACGGAAAGGCGCCCGCTCGTTCTTGGCGAGGCGCGGCTCGATCTCTTCCGGCAATCCGATCCATGCGGAGAGCTGAAGAGGCTCGGCGATCTCGTCGTGGAAGAATGTACCCAGGGACTTGCCCGAGATTCGCTTGACGACCTCTCCTACGAGAAAGCCATAGGTCAACGCGTGATAAAGATGCTCGGTCCCGGGCGTCCAGAGCGGGTGCTGGGCTTCCAGCGCCTGAATGACCGGATCCCAAGCGCACAACTGCTCGAACGTGAGCTGCGCGTCATAAACTGGCAGGCCGGCCTGGTGCGAAAGCAAATATCTGACTGGCAGGTCTTTCTTGCCCGCCGCGCCGAACTCCGGCCAGTACCGGGTGACCGGCGCATCGAGATCAAGCTGGCCACGCTGCACGAGGAGATGGGCGCACATGGCCGTGGCGCCCTTCGTTGTCGATGCGACGCCTATGACCGTGTCCCGGTCCCAGGGGCGATTATTCGCGCGGTCAGAGAGACCACCCCACAGATCGACCACAGGACGTCCGTCGAGATAGACGCAGCATGAAGCGCCCACGTCCTTTCCTTCTGTGAAGTTGGCACGGAAGGCATCCGCTACCGGCCCCCACCCTTCTTCAACGAACCCGCCGAACCCGGCCCCAAGCAGCGATTCAGCGGACGATGACGTACGCCGACCGGACGAAGCGCAAGAGGTCAGCGCTGCGACGCCCAGCGCGGTCGTGCCCGCCAGAAATGATCGACGGCCGAGATCCTTCGAGTTCATGGATTAGATCTCCCAGCTAAATTCAGGCGTTCGTTGTTGCGTAGGATGAAGTCGCTCGAAACCCCGTCTAGGACGCCCAAACGGAGGCTTTCAACGTGGTGCTGAGCGTGCGCCCCGCATCCAAAGAAAGTGCCGTACCCGCAGCGAGCGCAGCGTCGAGATTCCAATCGCTGCTCCAAGGTTCAACGGCGATTCCGTAGATGCCCTCGAGCGGTGCTGTACGCGACCCACCGAAGGGACGCCAGTTGATCAGCCAGCCGAACACCGCCGGATCCCACTCCAGTCGGAAAATGAGGCCGATGCGCGGGTTTTCGACCTCGACCCATCCCTGCTTGAAGTCCGTGAGGTACGCGTGGTCATGCGTACCGGACTCTGGACCTGCAATTTCTCTCAAATCCGCTTTGGAGCCGTCAACACGTGCGGCGTAGGGCCAAGTGCTGAGCGAGTCTGGTGCGAGCGTAAAGGTGGCCCGCTCCGCCGGTTCCTTGATGTGCACAGTGCCCGCGCCCGTGTTGATGCGACAACCCGCCTCGAGAAAAGGAGCGCCTAGGAGCGGATGGTGTCCCCAAACGAACGACACTTGCTTGTCGGAGTAATTTCGAAGTGTCTCGTCGATGGTTAGGACGGACGATGATCGCGACAGACTCATGCGTCGGACGAGAGCGAGCGGCATCTGCCGGCACTGCACCTCGAGGCAAATTCGCACTTCTTCGTCATCGTCGCGCTCAATCTTCAACTCCCAGGGGAGGGTAGCGACCTCGCCGTGCATCGGTATCCGCTTGCCCTCGTAGGTCGACGGAAAGAGCGTGTTCGGGAGCAATTCCTGCCAGGCGCCTTCATAGTTGTGGAGGAATTCGAAATCGTGGGCTCCTGCGCGCGGCGCGGAACCGGGAGGCTGAAGTCCCCACGGCGTCTTGCCCAAAACATCGATGCCGCTGGCCTGGTCGATGAAACTATAGATGTCCGCTCCCTTTTGGGGGAGAACAGTCACGGCGATCTGGGAATTCGCGAGCGTCACGGCAGACCAGCCTTTGATTTCCCTTCTGGCTATGGAACAGGAGGTGGCGCTCTCCGCCTTCATGTCAACGCTTCTTGGTTTTGCGCGACGCCTTGTCCGTTGCGGTCAGCACCGGATCAACGGGCTCATCCGCTTGGCGTTCCGAGCGCTGCCGACGCCGGTTCTCGACCACTGTTTGTGCATCGACCGTTGTTTTGCGGACATTTTCCAAGTGTCTGCGAAAGGCTTTCTCCGCAAGCTCAGGCTTGCGCGCAGCAACGGCGCGGGCGATCAGGTCGTGATCGGCTACGCTTTTCTCAATGACACCCGGCATCTCGGTGGCGATGCGCCGGAATTCGAACCCCAGCTCATAGAGGGAACGCGATAGCCGCGCCAACATCGGGCTACGCGCCGCCTCATTGAGAGTTTGATGGAACTCCACATCCAGCAGGCGAAAGCCGACAGCATCGTGTGTGAACTGATGTCCGGCACTCGCGAGAGATTGTACCTTATGGACGTCTGCATCCGTCGCCCGCTCACACGCAAGCCTGGTCAATGCGAGATCGACGGCGATGCGCGCCTCTAGATGCGCGCCAACATCATAATCTTGAAGGAAGACAATGTACTGTATGGGCTCTATCAGGCGACTCGTTGATAGGTCGGTAATATAGTACCGTCCACCCTGTCGAGTTTCGGTCACTCCGAGAACTCGAAGCATCTTCAAGCCTTCGCGCACCGAGGGCCGACTGATGCTGAATGCCGTCGCCAGTTCGACTTCCGATGGAAGTTTGTCGCCAGCGCGAAGATTGCCGGATTTGACTAGAGCGATGATGCGCTGAACAACCTGATCGCCGACGGTGAGGCGTTCAATCGGCGCCTGATTGGGTAGCATACCTGGATCGCTGACGCCTAGCGGCACGGCTGAGCAAGCCTCGCGCTTAGTCCTGTTCATGGGGGGCACCTTGCCTGAAATCATATCCATTGCTATCAGCCCGCTAGCTAGTAAACAGCGCGTCCACCTGATGCGTCGAACACTGCACCTGTCGAGAAAGAGCATTCTTGCGAGCATAGCCACATGCACAAGGCGGCAATCTCCTCGACCTTACCGAACCGTCCGAGAGGGATTTTCGAGAGCATCATCCGGACGTGCTCTTCGGACATCTGGTCGAAAATCGCCGTGCGAACTGCCGCCGGCGTGATAGCGTTAACTCGGATTTCGGTGTTGGCGAGTTCCTTCCCAAGGGACTTCGTCATTCCGAGCACACCCGCTTTGGCCGCGGAGTAGGCGGACGCGTTCGGGTTTCCCTCCTTCCCAGCTATAGAGGAAATATTGACGATCCGGCCCCAGCCGCTCTTGAGCATTTGCGGCACGCAGGCGCGGCATGTCAAGTATGTGCCGATCAGGTCGATGTCAATCACCCGCCGCCATTCTTTGACGTCGTACGTCCACAGCGTCGCATTGGGGCCCGCTATTCCGGCGCTGTTGACGAGAATGTCGACGCGTCCGAACCGCTCGACCACCCACCTGATAGCGTTGTCCACCTCGTCGGCGTTCGTTACATCAACTTCGACTCCGACGAGGCGGTTGTTCGCCACAGTCGGTGGGACGATGACCTGATCCAGCACGGCAACCTGTGCACCCGCATCTAACATGCGCTGTACGATGCTTAGCCCAATACCTTGAGCACCGCCGGTGATCACAGCGGTGCGATCTCGAAAATCGTAATGTGTAGCGCTCACGACAGGCTTTGAATGAGCCGAAATTCGTGTGGCTCGGGTTTTTTTAATGAAAGGCCCAAGCCTGGTCGTTTGTCCGAGAGATCTACATAGCCATTGTCCGCTAGCGGCTCTCCCTCGAAGATGTTCCAGAATAGCTCGTTGCCGACTTCGACCGGGCCCTTTGGGAAGTACTCCGCGAAGGGTGCCGCGTAGCTCGACATGACGATGTGATAGTTGTGCATTTGACCGGCATGAGGCACCACTGGAATGCCTTGGGCTTCGCAAAGCGCAACGATTTTTTGTGCGCTGGTGATGCCTCCCACTCGGTTGGTATCGAATTGCGCGACATCGATTGCCCGCGCATCGATCAGTTGACGAAATCCGGCAAGTGAAAACTCGTGCTCTCCGCCAGCGATCGGGACATGGCCCATTCGCTTGAGTTCAGCATAGCCTGCAATGTCATCAGCCAATAACGGCTCTTCTAGCCAGCGCAGGTTGAACGGTGCGAGCTGCGGGAGCATGCGTTTGGCGTATTCAAGATTCCAGCCCATGTAGACGTCGGCCATGATCTCGACGCTGTCCCCAACTGTCTCGCGCAACGTTCGAACGAGGTCAAGATTGCGCCGCATCCCAGCAAGTCCGTGGCCCGGTCCCCACCCGAGTCTGAGCTTCATCATCTTGAAGCCCTGGGTGAGATAAGTCTGCGCTTCGCGTACGAGGTCGTGTGCGGGCTGATTGTAGAGCTTGCTCGCATACACGGGCAGGGGCGATTTCGTACGGCCGCCCAAGAGCCGAAACACCGGCTCACCGACGAGCTTGCCTTTCAGGTCCCACAAGGCCAGATCGACTGCGCTGATTGCAGCCATGCCGATCCCCTTGCGGCCGAAGGGTAGGGTGCGCCTGTACATCGACTGCCACAGATACTCCGTATCGAAGGGATCTCGGCCCATGATCAAGGGTCTAAGATAACTATCGATCACGACCTTTGTGGCTTGCGGCGCTAATGCGGCATTGCCGATTCCGATCATGCCATCGGCACACTCGATTTCGACGATCAACCAGCCAAGGAAAGAGAATGGCGCCAGATCGCCGCCGGAATCGGCGACCAAGTCGCTCGCCGTTGTGCAGGAATTGGCTGCAATCGGTGTGACTGGGCCAATCCATTCCCAAATTGTTGTGCGTATATCCGTAATTCTCGTCATTGGTCGCTCACCGAATGCCTCTTGGGAGGCAAGCTGCCATTGTTGTAATCTTGTCAGACAAGTAATAGCATTGCAAGGCATTCTCAAGGTCGGGCGCTAGGATGTCCTGACGACGACGCATGCAATAAACCGTGACTAGAATTGGCGCACCCATAGATTTGGAGAGGGTATGTCTCAACGCGGCGCCGAAGACGTCAAGAAGGTTGCCATCATCGGCTGTGGGTTCTTTGCGCCTAACCATATCCACGCTTGGAGCTCGCTGGAGGGAGCCGGCCTTGTTGCCGTCTGTGATCTGAATCCGCAACTGGCGCAGAGGGCTGCGGCGCTGGCAGGTGATATTCCGTGGTACACAGACGCCGCCCAGCTACTTGAACAATGCCATCCCGATGTCGTGGACATCATCACGACAGCTCCATCTCACTTGGCGCTCGCGAGGCTCTGCGCAGAACGTGGGGTTCCCGCCATCATCCAAAAGCCCCTTTCATTCAATTTCAAAGAAGCGATCGAGATCGCAGCTCTTGCCTCGCGGTTCAACGTCCCGATGATGGTTCATGAAAACTTTCGCTTTCAAGCGCCCATGCGCGAGATCAAGTCGATCATCGATTCGCGCTCGATCGGCACGCTGCACTATTGCAGGGTTGCATTCCGTTCCGGGTACGACATCTTTAAGGGACAGCCCTATCTCCGTGAGAGCGAGCGTCTCGTGCTCATGGATAACGGTGTCCATGTATTTGACGTTGCGCGCTTCCTAATGGGGGAGATCGCCGGGCTTTCGTGCAGAACTCAGCGCGTGCGCAGCGACGTGCGCGGCGAGGACATGGCTAGCGCACTCGTCAAATTTTCAAGTGGCGCGATGGGTGTGGTCGAGGTCTCGTGGGGATCATTTCTTCCGGAGGATCCGTTTCCGGAGACCTTGATCGCCGTCGAAGGAAGCGCCGGTAGCGTCGTGCTCGATCGCCACTATCGGCTATCTGTGCGCTCGGGTGAGTCGGTTCGAACCTATTCTGTTGAGCCCGAGTGTCCAGCATGGGGCGAGCGTCCGTGGCACGTCGTTCAGGACAGCGTGGTCGAGGCGTGTCGCCACTGGCTCGACGTGGCCGCGGGGCGCGCAGAGCTACAGACCTCTGTTCAAGACAACATCAACACACTGGCCGCAGTGGAAGCTTGCTATATCTCGGCGGCACAGAACGGTGCTTTCGTAGCGCTCAGTGAGCCCTTTCGTGTAACGGCGCAAGCGCAAGTATGACGGCCATCGAAATCTACTCCGAGCAAATCGACGTTCTCGGCGAGGGTCCGCTGTGGTCGGTCAGCGAGCAGACGCTCTACTGGCTCGACATAGCTCGCAAAACTCTTTTACGTAAGCGAGCCTCGGACGCGACTTGTCAGCAGCGGTCTTTGCCCGACTATCCAGGGTGTCTTGCGGAGCTGTCGCCGGGATCGATCGCTATTGCGATGGGTGCCGGAATCCAGCGACTGACATTCGAGACTGGAGAGATCGACCTCCTGTACTTGGGCCCCGCACGGCGATCGGGGACACGCTTCAATGATGGCAAGGTAGATCCACGAGGGCGCTTCTGGGTCGGCACGATGCAAAACAATCTGCGACCCGATGGCGAGTCATGCGCCGTCGATCGTCAGGACGGTGCCTTGTACTGCTTTGAATCCGATGGAAACGTAATCACGATTGAAGAGAATATCGGAATTGCAAACACTTTGGCGTGGTCTCCGGACCTGAAGCGCTTTTACTTCGGAGATAGCCTTCGCGGTCAGATCTTCCGCTACGATTTCGACGCAGACACCGGAATTGTGGGCAACAAGCGCGAATTTTTCGCGGCAGCGGAACGAGGAGTGCCCGATGGCTCTGCGATTGATGTCGATGGGTGTTTGTGGAATGCACGTTGGGACGGCGGAGCAATCTTGCGAATTACCCCGGAGGGGCAGCTCGACCGGGTCATCGAGCTGCCTGTTCCACGCCCCACTAGCTGCATTTTTGGCGGGCCGAACTTTGAGACGCTGTACGTGACATCCGCCACATGCGGCCTGTCGGCGGAACAGCTCGAAGCGTTTCCGCTCTCGGGCTCGGTGTTCGCGATTGAAGGAGTCGGGCAGGGTATGCCTGTGCCCCCGATTGTTTGCAATGTCCATTCAAAGGAAGACGATACATGAAGCTGGTTCGATATGGTTCACGCGGTTGCGAGCGTCCCGGCCTTCTGGACGACGAAGGCCGCTTGCGTGATTTGTCAACCCACGTGGCTGATATCGCGGGATCCACACTCCTGCCGGAGCAGTTGGTCAAGCTGCAAGCCTTGAAAATCGCCCAACTGTCGACGGTCGAAGGAGAGCCGCGTCTGGGGCCCTGTGTCGCAGGCGTCGGAAAGATCGTCTGCGTGGGCCTCAACTATAGTGACCACGCCGTTGAATCCAATATGCCCGTGCCCACCGAGCCTGTGCTCTTCATGAAGGCGACGAGTTCGATCGTTGGACCGAACGATGACGTGGAAATTCCACCGGGGTCCGAAAAGACCGATTGGGAAGTGGAACTCGGCGTAGTCATCGGTAAGCCCGGACGTTACATCCGGCTGGAAGATGCGATGAGGCATGTGGTCGGCTATTGCGTAGTGAACGACGTGTCGGAGCGGGCCTATCAACTCGAACGAGGTGGTCAGTGGGACAAGGGCAAGGGATGCGACACTTTTGCACCGATCGGCCCATGGCTGGTAACCGCGGACGAGATTCCTGATCCCCAAAATCTCGATCTCTGGCTCGAGGTCGATGGGCGTCGATATCAGCACGGCAATACCCGAACGATGATCTTCGGCGTCGCGCACTTGGTTTCCTACATTAGTCAGTTCATGTCGCTTCAATCCGGCGACATCATCTCCACGGGGACCCCACCTGGAGTCGGACTCGGCCAGAAACCTCCCGTCTATCTGAAGACGGGACAGATTATGCGCCTTGGGATAACCGGCCTTGGCGTCCAGCAGCAGCAGACGATTGCCGCCATGGAGTGAGGTCGCGGTAGCCTACGAAATGAAGCAGCAGCGTTCATGCCCTGGGTGAGCCTGGGAGGCGGCATTCGCCACACGGCACACGGTTTTTGTCCGGCTATCCTGGCGGGTCTTTGGGCAGGCCATCGGCGGATCTGACCTGGTAGTCGCGCAGCCAAACGGTCATGAGACTCGGAGTACGATTGTTCCAGAACCCGTAAGGGATCAGCTGGACATCGATCGGCTTGACCGTCTCGTTCCGGAAATATTGGCGCTTCAGCTGCCCCTTCAATACCGTGACGCCCCCGAGCAGCTCAGGCCGGTGCTCCGCCGTGAACTTCGTGTCTTCCGGCGCGTAGAGCGTTTGCACCGGCGCCGAGACATCCAGACCCTCCAGGCAGTACACGAGGGGCCCCCGCTCGAAGGCGACGAGACGGGCGTAATCCTTGAAGCGCGGCGGCATCTTGACCCGCTCGATCGCCATGGAGAGCGAAAGCTCCACCCGATCTCCCGCCGTCCACTTTCGATGGATCGCCAGCCAGCCTTGGTCCGCAGCGAGCTCGACCGTCTTGCCGTTCACCGCCAAAGCGTGCGACTTCGCCCAGGCCGGCTTGCGCAGCCGCAAGGTGAATTCCGTCGGCACCTTCGGCCGCACTTCCACCGAGAGGTCTCCGCTCCAGGGATAGTTACCCTTCTGAATGATCTGGACACCCTTCGCGAAGGGAATCTGCGCCTCACTGGCCCCGTAATGCTTGATATAGATACCGCGATCGTCGACGGAGTAGAAAAAGCCGCCCACCGTTGAGAACAGCTTGACGATGTTGGGCGGACAGCAGGGGATGGAGTGCCAGGCGAACCGCAGGGCAGGCTCGCTCTTTTTGATCACGTTGTGATAGAAATAACGGTCGCCCTCGAGCGACAACGACGCGTAGAACGCGTTGTAGAGCATCCGCTCGGCCACATCCAGATATTGCGCATCGCCCGTGAGGCTGAACAGGTTGTGCGCCCACTGGAAGTTGGCGACCACGCTGCAACTCTCGCCGTAACAGTCCGCCGGCGGAATCGAATCCGGCTGGGGGCTGTAGCCCTCGTTCTGGGTACTCTGTTGCCCGCCGGCGCCATGCACATACATCTTGTGATGGACGAAGTCGTCCCAGATGGCGGTGACCGCTTCACGATACCCCGCATGTCCCGTGGCCCCCACGTACTCCGTGACCCCATTGAATAGAAACCCGGCCCGCACCGCGTGCCCCTCAATGGTGCGTTGCTCCTCGATCGGCGCGTGATCTTGCGCGTAGCGCAGGAAGCTGCGCCGCCCCTCGTGATGGCCTCGTTGCCCGATCAGCCAGCCGCACAACTTCAGGTAGCGCGTATCCCCCGTGGACCCATACAGGCGCATGAGCGCCTGCTCGATCTCGGCATGGCCCGGCGCATAGGGCGGCTTCTTGCCTAAGAGGGTCGAAGCCATGTTGTCCACGGCCCTCAGGGCACTGCGGTACACCGCGTCGGCGCCCGTCGACTCCTTCAGGGTCAGCCCCGACTCCAGATAATGCCCAATTGCATAGTCCTCGTGCGACCACCATAGCGCTTGCCATCGCTTCTGCGGATCCTTCAATTCGGGGGAGCCCCACCACCAATACCCATCGCTGTCCTGCGCCGTACGCATCTGCGCGCCCCAGGCCTCGGCCAGCCCCTCGATAGCCGCATCGCGCTGCAATCCAACGACCGCCGCCATGGCTTCGATGAACTTGATGGCCTCCAGATCCCCTTCGGCCAACTGCGCCTGATAGCCCGCGCGGTACGCGCTGACCCCGCCATTTTCATCGAGATGCCCGCTCGCCCACGGCACGGTCACGTCCCGCACTACCTGCTGGCGGGGCGCCCAGAATCCATCCTGCAGCGTCACCTGACGATAAGAGACCGGCAAAGACCGAAAATATGGGAAACGCCGGCCGGACTCGACAATCTTTTCGGGTCGGTGAAGCGCGGCTCGAAGGTCGATCGGAAATGCCGCGATTGCGCTACCTGCGGCTACCG
>Ga0065707_10083152_pt1 | contig 10181 bp, 8 predicted proteins | sample SwiRhicommuniRL3_FD_59094 | JGI IMG/M metagenome (GOLD analysis project Ga0065707, IMG submission 59094) | Switchgrass rhizosphere bacterial communities from Rose Lake, Michigan, USA - RL3 v2 (version 2) | ecosystem: Host-associated > Plants > Roots > Rhizosphere > Soil | place: East Lansing, MI... | reverse complement strand
CGAGACGCTCGAGCAGAAAACCCGAAGCGCGCTCGCTGAGCGTGGGCAATCCGGTCTCGAGAAACCAGAACCGCACGGCGAAATACCCTACTAGGAGCGCCGTCACGACGATCACGCCACGCGTGGACACGCCACGGAGGCCGCACAACCACGCGCTCGCGACGACCACCCACACGAGCACACCCGATTCCAGGGTCAGCGCGGCGACAATGAACGTGAGCGCAGCCAGGACGTCGGCCCACCATCCACCGCGTGACAGCGACAGGTTGAGTGCGACGAGCGCGAACACCGCCATCTCGAGGAAGTGATTGATCGGAAACGCCTCGCGAAGAAACCCGAGGAAGGTATGCATCCCGGTCAACACCGTCAGGGCGAAGATCGCGGCGGCGGCGTCCGATGCCGACTCGATTGGCAGCGCCCATGTGAAGAGCCAGACGAGTGCCACGATCAGGACCACGTGGATGCCACGGTATGCGACGCGATAGTTCCCCTGGGAGAGATCGAACGCTGCCTTGATTTGCGCGATGCGGAGCGGGCGGAAGTAAGCGCCGCCACCGGCGGCGTTCGCAAACGACTGCGCGATCGATGGCGAGGCCTGGGCGTCCAGGATCTCCTGGAGCGAGTCGAACACCTGCACGGGCATGCGCCACATGTCGTAGGCAAGCGCGATGGCCAGAACCGCCGCCACCGCCCACACCGCCGCACGAGGTGCGCTGAGCGATGACCGCGGGCCCGTCAGCTCGGCGGTCCCGCTCATCGTCCTTGCGGCGGCAGTTTCTCGAGCACGAGGACGCGGCCCTTGCGGCCCCAGTCCATGCGGTCTTCCAGATCGGGACGCGACCGGCATCCCTCGAGCACGAACATCAGCCGCAGCATGTCCTTGTTGAGGAGCGTGATGTGCGAGGGATCCAGATCGTCGCTCGTGTTGAAGTCGAGCAGCGTCGGCGGGTTCGGGTGGAACCGCGTCGTGACGTAGACGAACTTCGAGGTCAGGCGCACCATGTTGGCGACCGCCCTCTTCACCTCGAGCACCGTCAGGTGCTCCAACACCTCGCGGCAGATGACGAGGTCGTACGAGCCATCCTTCTTGATCGACGTGTCGGACGCATCGCCGATCGTAATGCGGTCCCTGACCTCCGGCGTCGCCAGCCTCAAGCTCATCTCGTTGTAGTCGATGCCGTCGGCTTCGACGCCGATCTCGTGCAGCAGGTGCATCAGCGCGCCGGGTCCGCAGCCGAGGTCGATCACGCGCTTCGGCTGGAAGATATCTTTGATGAGCTGCGGATTCTTCGCCTCGATACGGCGGCGCGTCTCCAGCGAGTAGTTGTTGTCACCTGCGCGCCATTCGCCCAGCCAGTAGTTCTCGTCATAGTGCTGTTGCTCCGTGGGCTTCTGCGCGAAGACGGCAGCCTCAAATTCGGTGATGGTCATGAGTGGTGTCGCTGCTCCTCGGCGAACTGCTGCAAGAGCCGGCTCGACGAATCGAGCACGGTGTCCAGGTAGACGACCTCGATGCCGTTCGCCGCGCAAATGGTCACCTGCTCGGCGGGCAGGCGGCCCCTCCAGTCATTGCCCTTCACGTAGTAGCGCGGGCGCAGCTCGCGGAGAATGGTCTCGGTGTCGAACTGATTGATGTGGGTGTAGGTGATGAAGCGAATCGAATCGACGACGGCGGCACGCTGATCTTCGGGCAGGAGCGGGACGTGTTTGGTGCGCACGTACTGGTCCGACGCGATGTTGCACAGCAGCGGCACGAGCAGGGCGCTGGCCGCGCGGAAGTACTCGATGTGCCCGCGATGCAGCGGATCGAAGGCGCCGTCGACCATGGCGACGGCGCCGCGATAGTTCTTGAGCTCGTCGAACGTGACGATCACGATTTCGTGGTGTGTCCTTCCCCGATTACAGCGGCCGCTCCGATGTCGCGGCCGGCACATCGCGCTTGGAGGCTCGTTCGAGTTGGAACAGCTTCCGCATCATCGGACCACTAACAGCCCCTTCTGCTTCAGCTCGTCGAGCGCCCGATCGAAAAAGTCGGTTGCGACATCGGGCGTCGTCCGTGCCCATTCCACCAGTTCGGTGAACCCGTCTTCGAGCGCGACCTTCGGACGAAACCCCAGCGTCTTCCGGGCACGGGTGATGTCCGCCGTGTTGTGGCGGATGTCGAACTTGCGTCCGGTCTGCGTGATCATCGGGTCGATCGACTTGCCGAGAATGCGGTTCAGCATTCGCGCAATGTCCAGAATAGTGACGGTCTCACCCGAGCCGACGTTGACCGGAAGGTAGTCCGCTCCGGACGTCTCGATCATCAGCACGAGGCAATCGACCACGTCGTGGATCGAGACGAAGTCGCGAAACTGGCCACCGTCCTCGAAGACGACGGGCTGACGGTCGTTGAGCAGTCGGCTGAGCCAGATTGCGGCAACCCCAGCATACGGATTGCTCAGGCTTTGCCGCGGGCCGTAGACGTTGAAGAAGCGCGGTGCGACCGATGGAATACCGTAGGTCTTTCCGATGAGCAGCACCATCTCTTCCTGGTGGTACTTGGTCATCGAATAGATATTGTCGCGGTAGAGCACCTTGTCCTCGGGCGTGGGAATCGATCCGACAGGCTCGTGGCACACCGGGCAGCGCTGTTCCCAGTCCCGTGCGGCGAGCTGTTCCTCCGGACGGATCGTCGGCGCCACGACACCGTGAGTGGCGCAACGATACGCGCCTTCGCCGTAGACGCCGATCGAGGAGGCCACCAGCACCTTCTCGACGTGATGCTTGGCGTTCACCAGGATGTCGAGTAGCAGCGCGGTGCCACGGGTGTTCACGTCGACGTATCGGTCAACCTGATACATGCTCTGGCCGACGCTCACGGCCGCGCCAAAGTGCACGACCGCGTCGGCCGCGATCACCAGCGGCTCGAACACCGCACGGTCGCGGACGTCGCCACGCACGTACGTCGCACGTGCGTTGACATAGGATGGCCAGGTGCCGGATCGATGGACCTGTGGCTCGAGGCTGTCCAGCACCGTCACCTGATAGTCACGTGCGACGAGCGCGTCCACCAAATGCGACCCGATGTAGCCCGCGCCGCCAGTCACGAGAATGGTGCGAATGCTCATGTCGTCAGCTGTCCTCTCTCACGATCGACTCGCAGGTGGGTCGCACATCCAGCAGTCCATCCGCGCCGGTTTTTCGCAGCGCGGAGCGTGCCATCAGGAGGTGCCGCGGCGAGTAACGGACTGGTTCCGTGTAGTAAGCCGTCGCCTTGACACCGAGAAACGGCGCCAGATACGAGAAGCCGCCGTAGGTGCCGACGAACGCCGAGGCACCGGCGACAACCGCCGTCTGCATCAACAGGTTCTCCCGCGGGTGCATGTCTGGTGGCAGCGTTCGCACGCCGGTCGCGCCGCCAACGTCGCTCGTATGATCGTCGAGCTGAAGGCCGGTGGCCAGGGACACGACCGGACCGCGCGCCGCAAGATCCTGAAGCGTCCGGCGAACGAACGCCCGGTTCGCGTCCGTATCCGGGAAGCTGTCGTTGAAGTAGAACTTCACGGCGGTATACGGCAGGCGAGGAGGATCGACGTTCACCACCGCCCGCGGCTGCAGCCGGGTATATCTCGCAAAGCGGTGCACCCAGTCCTCGTCGACGTGGCCCCACCAGAACGGATTGAACAGGCCGTACATCGTCGAGGGGTGAAGCATCGATCGGCTGTGAACGTCCGTCGTCAACTGGCGCAGCAGCTGATGCTCGAAGGCGAGCACCTGCCTTTGCTTCTGTTCGCCATTGGCAGCAACCCGCTCATCGTGCCGCTGCCGGAATTCTTCGGGACTCAGATAGTCGAAGATGTCGCGATAGCCCGACGCGAACGGCTCGTACCACGGCGCCGTGCCGCCGCGTGACACGATCAACAGGCGCTGCGGCGCCACGCGAAACGTCCCGGCGAACCAGCGAAGGAACGGTACCCAGTACAGCAGCTCGAAGCCGACCTCGCCCAGCCATGGTCCAGCCACGATGGTGTCGGACCCGGCGGCCAGCTTGCCGAGGTCCTGCGCGAGCCGCGTCGCATGCACGCGAGCCAGCTGCGCACTGATGCCGTGCCGCACCGAGCGCGGCACCAGGCGGCGCATCACGTTCACCGCTCGGTCACGAGCCGCCGCTCGGCCTCGGCCCAATCGATGGGCGAATCAATCGACAGCGAGTCCGCTGCGTCAATCACCAGCGGCTCGCATCGATCGCCGTAGATGTTGCCGAAGTGCTCGACGGTGGCGCGCCAGAAGGCGTACGCGGTGCCATCACGCGAATACGCCAGCCTCGCATCCTGCCGCCGGGTCACACGCTGGCCTTCGGGCAGGAACGGCTTCAGCAGACCGTCTTCAATCCGCATGACATAGTCTGGCGACAGATGGCGGGGCACTTCGACGGCGGTGACGACCGAATCCGCGTTCGAGGATCGCAGCCGATTGACGACCTCCCGAACGTGCGCCGGACGCCGGAGCGGCGACGTCGGCTGCAGGAGGACGATGACATCGGCCGTCCATCCGCTGGCCGCGAGCGTTTCCATCGCGTGGCGAATCACCGGCAGCATCGGCGTGTCGTCGGCGGCCAGCGATGCGGGGCGCAGGAACGGCACGTCCAGTCCGCAGCGTCGCCCGACCTCGGCAATCTCGGCGGAGTCGGTGGAGAGAACGACGCGGTCCAGCACGCCCGACTCACGTGCGGCCTGCGCCGTGTAGTCAATCAGCGGACGGCCTGCCAGTAAACGCACGTTCTTGCCCGGCACCCCCTTCGACCCTCCGCGCGCGGGCACCAGTCCAAGCACGTGGTTCACCGGTAGCACCACCAGCCGGTCTCAGTGTCGCGCTTCACCGCCATATGCGGATCGAACCCGACGCGAATCGACAAGCCGTCACTCGAGCTGATGGGAACCATTTCCGCAAAGCGCGAGGCGATGAAACCAGCCAGATCACGGAAATCGGCCGTCACGAGGTCGGCGTCCGAGCTCAACACGACCACCGGCACGCGCTGTCGATTCAGGCGATCCATCACCAGGCGATGGTCCTCGACGCCGTCAAGTGCTCCCGCCTGAAACACGACCTGACCGCCCGCAAAAGGACGACGCGCCCAGACCAGCACCTCGGGAAGGAATGCCGGCACGAGAATGTGGTCGCGCTGAGTCAGGCAACGATCGGCGTACGCGAAGAACGGCAGGAGCGCGTACGCCGTCCGCGACGGCATCTGCTCCGGCGGCAAACGCGCTCGCAGCTGCGATGCACGGTCCGAGAACTGTTTCGTCACACGGGACAGACCGTCAAGCACTTGCGCGCGATCGAGTTGCTCCTTCGTCGCCCCAACCACGACGACGCTCGCGCCGGTGAGCACCACGGCGACCGCCGCGGTGGCCCATGCCACCGCTCGTCTCGCGGATGGCCGTATATCGCGGACGCAGGACAACAGCCAGGCCAGCTGGAGCGACGCCGGAACGACGGCGTCGGGCAGACGGGCCGACACGGTCTCGCGAATCAAGCCGAAGTTCATCGGCACCGCTACCGCAAGCAACGGAACGACGATCGCCAGCTCGCGGCCATCGCTCGAACGACGCCACCGTGCGAGGGCAACCGCCGCGCTCACCAGCGGCAGCAGATGAAACTCGTAGTAGAGCCACGGTACCGCGTTCGATCTGAGATCGCCGTCGAAGACGAACTCCGGCGCGCGCCGGCCCCGGGAATTCTCGAGGGCACTCAGTTCGATGCCGCGCCGGAGATGACGCGTGAGGCCATCGTAGTACTGCACGTAGGCGAGATACGGCGTCAGCAGCGCCAGAACGACGAGCGCATAGATCGCCGACTTCTTGAGCGACTCGCTCGCGGGTCGAGCCGCGAGGAGCACGGTGACGAGACCGCCGAACCCGATGTAGAGACCGTGGTCGTAGCGCAGGAGAAACGAGGCAACGACGACAACCGCGATCTGGACCATTCGCGTCAGTGACGGGCGATCCACATAGCGCCACATCGCCAGGAACCCGGCTGCATACGTGAGCACCTTCGGGTAGCCGTAGGTCCTCGGAAAGATGACGATCTCGACGGCGACGGCCAGAATGGCACACACCAACGAAGCGGTCAGCGGCCGCGCCGCGTACACCGTCAGCACGGCGCCCAATCCGAACATCAACGCCATCAGGACCGCTTCGCCAAAGAGAGGCACATCTGGCACGAGCCAGAGGACCGCGGCCGACAGCGCATACATCAACGGTGCCCCGGCATCGACGAAATCACGCGACGGCCACTCGCCGAACAGAATTTGCTGGGCACCGGCCAGGTGCACGTAGTGATCGTCGCCAAAGCCGACCAGCGCGAGAAATCGCCAGGCGGCGACGAGTACGCCAGCGGTCACGGCGAACGCCGCCCAGGCGATTCGCCCTCTCATGCGCGACGCGGCGCGTTCTGGATGAATCGGATCTCGCGGAACGATTCCGCCACACTGGCCGGATCCGGCAGCGCGTCTGGTACCGGGGTGCCCAGGCTACAGAGGTAACTGATGTGAAGGTGATCCGCCGCGTAGTCGGAGCGCAGCACGTCGAAGCCGGCGCGCCGCAAGAAGGCGCCGATGGTTCCCTCAGTCAAGTAATACGGATGATCGATTTTGGTGGCGTCTTCGACCGACCAGTTTCGCAGATACGCCGCCCGGAAGTCGACGATGTCGATGAAGAGCCGGCCGTGCGGGGTCATGAGCTGTCTGACTCGCTTCAACGTTCCTGCCACGTCCAACAGATGGTCGACCGTCTGACAGATCAACACCAGATCGAACTGACGGCTATCGAACTGATGGTGCTCGACGAGTCCGGTGATCGTCTCGAGACCGAACGATTGTGCCTGCTCGACTTCGGCCGGCGCAGGATCGATCAGTGTTCCACTCAGGCCGAACGTCCGCATGAAATGTGCCGCCACCACCCCCGTCGATCCGCCGATATCCAACAGCGTCTTGAGACCGGCGCCTTCGATGAACGGCCTGGCGAACTCGGCGCGACCGGCCGCATAGTCACGCTGCTCGTCCTGGATCGTGCGCGCATCGATCACCCGGCCATGAAACGCGCTCACCAGCGGCCGATATACCCCGTCGTAGAAGCGCCCGTAGGTGTCCGCCGTCAGCCGAGGGTTCAGGAACACCAGCCCGCAACGTGCGCAGGCACTCGCCTGCGCCGGAAAGCCGTAGCGGTCGCGGTGCGTCAGGTTGACGAGCCGCGTCGCGCCGCACAGGTTGCACGACGAGAGCCACTCGCGCGGCTGAGCCGCATAGTCATAGCCGAGCGCGTCGATGCGCTGTTTGCGATCGGGAGAAATGGTCGTGAGCATCAGTAGGTGAGCCGCTTTTCGATTTTCAGCGGGGCGGTCGCCAGACAGTCAGCGATCCGCTCGCCCGCACGGCCGTCGCCGTATAAGTGATCCGCCGCGGGCCTGCCGCGCCGCATGTGCTCACCGATCGCCGCGGCGATTGCCGTGCGATCGTGAGGCACGTCGATGACGTTGTTCCCTCGCTCACGTCCCAGCTGGCGAGAGCCGATGTTCACGGCCGGCACGCCGAGGAACGAGCACTCTCTGATCGCCACGCTCGAATTGCCGACAATCGCCGTCGAGTGCACGAGCACCCGAAGGAAGTCCTCCGGGAACATGTTCCGGAACAGGTGAAGGTTCTCGGGCTTCTCGCGCTCGCGAAACACGCGGATGCCCTTGGAGGTCCCATCCGATCCGGCGTCGACGTTCGGCCAGAACCACAGCACGGGCAGCCCGATGGCCGTCACGGCGTAGAGGGTCTCGTCCACTTGCTGGCGCGCCTCCTCGTATTCGGTCGTGACTGGATGCTGCATCACGACCAGATACCCTTTTGAGAGATCCGTTTGCGGGCCGACGCCGCCGTACTTCACGAACGGGTCGAAGTCGAGGGCCGGCTGCGCGGCCACCTCCGCGGCTATGTCGATCGACGGACAGCCGGTGACGACGACGGTGTCGGGCTCCTCGCCAAGCTTGAGCACCCGCTCGGCTGCGAGCTTGGTGGAGACCAGATGAAGGTTGGACAGCTTGGTGACCGCGTGCCGAACCTTCTCGTCGATGGAACCCGTCACCTCACCACCCTGGACGTGAACGACCGGAATGTTCATGTACGAGGCGGCAACCGCGTTGGCCAACGTCTCGTAGCGATCCGCAATCGTCACGACGGCATCAGGGGCAAGATTGTCGAAGACGGTGGCCAGTTCCACCAGACCGAGCCCGGTGGACTTGGCCGAAGTCACCAGATTCTCGCCTTCGACCACCATGTACACGCGCGCTTTGATGCGGAATCCGTCGCGCTCGATGGCCTGAATCGCATTGCCATACCGCTCCAGCAACGCCGAGGCGGCAACCACCAACTGCAGCTCCAATTGCGGATGCTGCTCGATCGCACGCAGGGCCGTTCGAATGCGCGAATAGCTGGGACGCGCGGTGACAACGACACAGATTTTTCGTTTGGGCACAGTCTCTTCTATGCGAATCGCTCGCAACCGAGCGTCATTGAAAGCATGGCCAGCCGGTGGCCGCGTCGACACGAGTCGCGCCGCGGCCGCGTTCGATGAGCAGATCGACGCCGTCGGTCTCGGGCACTGGCACGTGCACAAACGGCTCGAATCGCTGTTCGAGATACGCGAACAGCGTCCCCATCTGCGCCTTCAACTCCGGATACCATCGTCGTGTGCTGACGACAAACGGCACCGATTGGTTCTGAAGACGTGCGACGGTCTGTGCTTGATCGGCGGCGCTCGTATAGAAGTACGGACGGAACGACCCGTGACCGCCGGCAAACCCGCGGTCGGCAATCACGTTGATCTCTGGAAACAACCCCGTGACCAGCAGTCGATCCTGTGCCGCGGTGCACCGGTTCACGTAATCCATGAACGGGAGTAGCGCCAGCGCGTAGCGGCTCGGGACGTGATCGCGTTCGGGCACTCGCCGATGAAAGCGATCCCAGAGATCCTCGGCGCGGAGCCGGACGATCGACGGACCGCGCAGCAGCTCGGTCTTTTCGAGGTTGTCTTTCACATCACCGACGCGCACGATCGCCCACGCGGTGATGGTCACCACGGCAGCCGCGGCAATCATCGCCGGAATGCGACGGGCGACACGACGCAGCACGAGGCCGAGCAACCAACTCCCGAGCAGGGCGGCCGGCACGATGGCATCGGGCACACGTCCGTCGAGGTTCCCGCGCATGAACGTCACATTCACGGGTATGGCCAAGGCTGCCAACGCCGCCACGACCGTCGTCTCGCCTGGCCAGGCCTCGGCTTCCGAACGGCGACGAATGAGGACGCCGATGCAGACAAGCGGCAGCGCGTGGAAGACATAGAACAGCCAGGTCAGCGCATTGCGACCGCCGCCGAGCTCTTCGAAGCGGAATCGAGGAATCTCGCGCAACGCGTTCCCCACCGCCTCGCCCTCAGAGGCCGAGATGCCGGATGCGATGTACGCCACCAGTCCCTGATGGACCTGCACGAACAACAACCACGGCAGCAGCAGGAGCACCACCGCCGCGAGCAACGCCGCCGAACGCCGACTCGCCGTGCGCCACCCCTCGTGCCGGCTGCCGACGATCGTCGCCGTCAAAGACGCGGTGCCGATGAACATCCCGTGGTCGTGTCGGAACAGAAACGCCACGACGGTCATCAGCGCTGCGGCCAGGAGTGTGCGTGGAGTGAACCGACGCGCAACGCTCATGATGACCAGCGCCGCCGCCGCGTACAAGAGCACCTTGGGATAGCCAAACGTGCGCGGATAGATCGCCACCTCGAACGCCGCCGCCAGCACCGCAACGACGAGAGAGCCCGACAACCGGTTGGCAGCCACGAGCGTGCACGCGGCACCAACGGCAAAAGCCGCTGCCACAACGGCCCACTCGACCCCCAACGCCGGACCCAGCACGGCTCGCGCGGCAGCGTGGACGACATACATCAACGGCATGCCGGCATCCACGAAATCGCGAACCGGCCACTCGCCGAGCAAGATCTGCTGTGCGCGCGCCAAATGCACGTAGTGGTCGTTGTTGAATCCGGAAAACGTGAGAAAGCGCCACACGATCGCGACGAGGCCAGCGCTGACCGCTGCCGATGCCACGGCCAGTGTCGAGCGAGCCGCGGTGGTCGCTGGGATCGCAGCCAGCG
>Ga0065707_10083151_pt1 | contig 10185 bp, 10 predicted proteins | sample SwiRhicommuniRL3_FD_59094 | JGI IMG/M metagenome (GOLD analysis project Ga0065707, IMG submission 59094) | Switchgrass rhizosphere bacterial communities from Rose Lake, Michigan, USA - RL3 v2 (version 2) | ecosystem: Host-associated > Plants > Roots > Rhizosphere > Soil | place: East Lansing... | reverse complement strand
AAATCCTGCCCCAATTCACGAATGATCACCGTATTTTGCGCAACAGCCGATTGCCGCCATCCCAGCGCCACGGCTTTCAACAGCGCAATCAATGTGGAAGGCGTCGCAATGATCACGCCCTGTTTGAGTGCGATTTCCAGTAAATCCGGCCGCTCCGCGAGCGCAGCCCCCAGGAATTGATCGCCGGGCAGAAACAGCACCGCAAATTCGGGACTGGTCGCAAATTGCGCCCAATAACTTTTTGAGCCCAGATGGCGCACGCGTGTTTCCACCTGTTGCGCATGCCGTTTGAGTGCGGACTGTTTGCCTTCTTCCGTGGGCGACTCCAGCGCTTCGAGATACGCATCCAGCGGCGTCTTCACATCCACCACCATGTCGCGCGATTCCGGCATGTGCACCACCATGTCCGGCCGCAGCGCGCTCTCCTCCCCGGCGATGTGCAGCTGCTCGGTGAAATCGCAATGCTCCGACAGCCCGGCGAGCTCGACGACTCGGCGCAAAGTCATCTCACCCCAACGCCCGCGTACTTCAGGGCGGCGTAGCGCAGTCACCAGATTGCGCGTCTCGCGCTGCAACTGAATATGCCCCGTTGCGAGAGTTTCAATCTGCACGCGCAAGGTTGAAAAAGCATCGCGCCGCTCCCGTTCGATGGCCTGCACCTGTGCTTCGGTTTTTTCGAGCGCGACGCGCAGCGGCTCGACCATTTGCGCAATGGCGGTCTCGCGCTCCTTGAGCGCGCTCTGCGCCACCACCTGTTCGCGACTCAACGATTCGCGCGCGAGCTGCAGGAAAGTTTCGCTGTTGGCGCGCAGACTGTCGCCGGCCGCCGAATCGAATAAGGCGCGCAACCGCTCCTCGTAATTCTGTACCTGCCCTGCGCGCAGGCGAGTGAGAAGATAGCCCAGCAGCACGCCTACCAGCAGCGCGGCGATCATCCCCGCAAAGATAAAAACTGCATTCATTGATTCGACCGGCCCGCTACCCCGGGCTATGCCGGCCGCGATCAGTCATGGGGATTGTGCGCGGCGGCGACGAGCTCCGTGGAGCCTGGCGGTGCGGCGGACAATTCGTCTTCATCGCTCGCGTCTTCGTCCAGGCTCGCCATTTCTTCGCTCGAAAGCTCCGCAGCGGACTCGGTGTTGCTCACCTCTACGGCCGACGGCGTGCCGGAAAGATCCAGCTGCAGGTTGAAATCTCCCATGGCCTGCAACTCCGCGAGTGGCGGCAGATCTTCGAGTGTCTTCAAACCAAAATAATCCAGAAATTCTCGCGTGGTGCCGAGCAGTTCGGGCCTGCCGGGCACGTCCCGCACCCCCACCACCCGTACCCAATTGCGCTCGAGCATTGCCTTGACGATCTGCGGATTCACGGCCACGCCCCGCACAGACTCAATTTCGCTGCGCGTGATCGGCTGGCGATAAGCGATGAGCGCCAGTGTCTCCAGCATGGCGCGCGAATAGCGCGGCGGCCGCTCCGGCCATAGCCGGCTGATCTCACTTGCCAGCGCACGCCGCACTTGGACGCGAAAACCATTGGCCGTTTCTTTGACTTCGATGCCCCGCCCTTCATAGTCTGCCTCGAGCGTCTGCAGCGCCGCGCGCAGCTCTGCAGTGGTCGGACGCGATGCTTCCTCGAACAGCTGCGCGAGCTCGGCCAACGACAAAGGACGGCCCGCCGCGAGCATCGCCGCTTCGATGACATTCCGGATATATGACTCGTTCATGAGGGGTCCTCGAGAGAAGACGGGGGCTCATCCGCATAAGGAGTTTCGAGCGCCGCCTCGCCCGTGCTCCCATCTTCCGCATTTCCGGCAATCGTATTGTCCGCCACCAGCCGCAGGTTCCGGTTCTGGCCCGCGCGCACGTGCAGCGGCGCGTACGGTTCGGACTGTACGATGTCTATCAGTCCCTCGCGCATCAATTCCAGAATGGCGACGAAGGTGACTGTGACGCCCATGCGCCCTTCCTCAGGGCTGAACAGCTGCGTAAATTCCAGAAAATTTGTGTGCTCGAGCGTGGCCAGGATGTGCGTCATGCGCTCGCGCACGGACAAGCGTTCGCGCTGCACATGATGGTGAGCAAACATTTCGGCGCGCGCCACCACGTCTTTGAACGCCACCAGCATTTCCTGCAGCGTGATCTGAGGCAGCAGGCGCACCACCTTGCGGTCTTTCAGGTCCGCGCTTGCCGTCCATACGTCCCGCTCGAGGCGGGGCAGATGGTCGATATTTTCGGCGGCTTTTTTGAAGCGCTCGTATTCCTGCAGCCGGCGTACGAGCTCGGCGCGGGGATCCTCTTCAACGCCGTCGCCGTCCACCTTCGGGCGCGGCAACAACATGCGCGATTTGATTTCCGCGAGCGTCGCGGCCATCACCATGTATTCACCCGCAAGCTCGAGCTGCAACTCCTGCATCATTTCGATGTAGCGCATGTACTGCCTGGTGATCTCCGCCAACGGCACATCGAGGATGTTGAGGTTCTGCCGGCGGATCAAATAAAGCAGCAGGTCGAGCGGGCCTTCGAAGGCTTCGAGGAATACCTCAAGCGCCTGCGGCGGGATGTACAAATCCTTCGGCATGGCCGTCATCGGCTCGCCGTTCACCATGGCGAACGGCATTTCCGCCTGCTCCGGCGAAAGCGCCGCCGGCGGCGGCCCGGGCAGCTCGTTCGAGGTGACTATCTTGAGATCGGGTTTCATGGCTTGGGTGAGGAGATTACTATCAATCCTCGCGCAGGTGCATTGCCCGGCGAACATCGTCCAGGGTCTCGCGCGCCACCTCACGGGCTTTGTCTGCGCCTTCAGACACGATGTTGCGCAGGAGCTCAGGGTTTTCCTCGAACTCTTGCGCACGCTTGCGCATAGCGGTGATTTCAACCACTACTTTCTCGATTACCGGCGCTTTGCAGTCGAGGCAGCCGATGCCTGCAGTGCGGCAGCCCTGCGCTGCCCACTCGCGCGTAGGCTCGTCGGAATAAATTTTGTGCAGCTCGAATACCGGGCAAATATCGGGGTTTCCGGGATCGGTGCGGCGGGCGCGAGCAGGATCCGTCTGCATTTTGCGCATCTTCTCCGCCACCACGTCCGGCTCTTCGCGCAGGCCAATCGTATTGCCGTAAGACTTGGACATCTTGCGGCCATCGACACCTGGCACTTTCGGGGTGGCAGTCAGTAATGCCTGCGGCTCCGGCAATATGGTGACGCCGCCGCCCTCGAGATAGCCGAGCAGGCGCTCGCGGTCCGCCACCGTAATACGGTTGTTGCCCTGAACCATGGCCTGAGCCCGTTCCAAGGCCGCGGCATCGCCTGTTTCCTGAAATTTCCGTCGCAACTGCTTGTAAGAGGTAGTGTTACGTCCGCCCAAACTCTTGGCCGCCTTCTCCGCCTTGGCTTCGAAATCCGGCTCGCGGCCGTAAAGGTGATTGAAACGCCGCGCGATCTCGCGCGTGATTTCAAGGTGCGAGACCTGGTCTTCGCCCACCGGCACATACATGGGCCGATACAACACAATATCCGCGCTCTGTAGCAGCGGATAACCCAGAAAGCCGTAAGTGTTGAGGTCCTTATCCTTGAGCTCCACCTGTTGGTCCTTGTAGCTCGGCACGCGTTCGAGCCAGCCGAGCGGCGTCATCATGGAAAGCAGCAGATGCAGCTCGGCATGCTCGGGCACGTGGGATTGGATAAACAGGGTGGCGACGCCCGGATTCAGGCCTGCCGCGAGGTAATCGATGAGCACTTCGCGGATGTTCGCCTGCAGCTTCGAAGTGTCCTCGTAGCCGGTGGTGAGGGCGTGCCAGTCCGCGACGAAGAAATAGCATTCGTACTGGTATTGCAGCTCCACCCAGTTGCGCAGCGCGCCGTGAAAGTTGCCGAGGTGCAGGGGACCGGTGGGCCGCATGCCGGACAGCACACGGCGGGTTTGGGGGTTCGCGCTCACTGGGTAGAAGAATTTGCAGGCCGGATGTTCAAGGGCGCGAAGTATAGCGAACCTCCGATCCCCTCCCCCGTTCGACGGGGGAGGGCCAGGGTGGGGGCATGCTGTTATCATCCCTTCTCACGGCCTGCGGCCGGGACTTACGGGGTTCGAGGAACCCCGTAGATTTAGCGGCGCGAAGCGCGCCGGAAGAGGCATGCAGTCACTACTTGAATTAGCCCCGCTCGTGGCGTTTCTGGTCGCGTACTACGCGGCGAACCTCTACACCGCCACCGCGGTGCTGATGATCGCCATGGCGTTGCTGCTGGCCGTCGATTACCTGCGCACTCGCCGCATTCCGCCCATGCATGCCTTGAGCGCGGGGCTGGTGTTCGCATTCGGCACCGCCACTTTGCTGCTGCACGATCAACGCTTCATCCAATGGAAGCCGACGGTGTTTTTTTGGCTTGCGAGTCTCGCGTTTCTTGCCAGCACCTGGATTGGCGAGCGTCCACTGGTGCACCGCTTTTTCGCTGCTGCGCTTGCCGGCAAAGATATCGGCGTGACGCGCGCGCAGTGGCTGCGTCTCAACTTCCTCTGGGTGTTGTTTTATGCCGCGCTCGGCGCGGTTAACCTGTTGGTGGCGTTCAATGCCAGCGAGCGCGCGTGGGTCAATTTCAAAGTATTCGGTCTGACGGCGGCCACATTTGTATTCATTGCCGCGCAGTTTGCGTGGCTGGCGCGGCGCGGAGAAACGCATGTCGCCTGAGCGCATCGCGCGCATTCGCCTGGCGCTCGAGCGGCAGCTCGCGCCGGTGGCGCTGGACATCGAAGATGACAGCGCCGCGCATGCGGGACATGCAGGGGCGCGTGAAGGCGGGCATTTCCGAGTGCGGGTGGTGGCGAGCGCTTTTCGAGGCCACTCCTCCATCGAACGGCATCGCCTTGTCTATGCCGCGGTCGAAAGCCTCATGGGCAGCGACATCCATGCGCTTAATATCGTCGCGCACACTCCTGAAGAATCTTCTTGATAATAACCTCGTAACTGACTGAGAAATAAGCATGAATTACTCCAGACTCCTCGCTCTTGCCGGTTTGTTCGCGCTCGCGGCCTGTCAACCGAAAGGCACTGACTCGACGGACAAGACGGCGCCCGTGGATACAAAACCGCCTGTCGCCACCGTAAACGGCGAGGCCATCGGCCACGATTTTTTTGAATTCTACGCGAAAGGCGTGGCCGGCAAGCCTGCGAGCGAGCTTACCGCGGAGCAGCGCAGCCAGATTCTGGACAACTTGATCCGCGCGCGACTCGTCGCGCAACAGGCCGAGAAAGATGGCCTGACGAAGCAGAACGATACGGCTTCGATGGTCGAGCTGGCGCGCCTCAACGTGCTCGAGCAGGCCGTATCCGAAAAATATCTGAAAGACAAGAAGCCGACGGAAGCGGAGCTGCGCGCAGAGTATGAAACGCAGGTGGCTGCCCTGCCGCGTCTGGAATATCACGCGCGCCATATCCTTGTGGCGACGGAACAGTTTGCCGAGAAGCTGATCGCGCAGCTCGACAAAGGCGGCAAGTTCGAAGAGCTCGCCAGGCGTGAGTCAATGGACAGCTCCAAAGAAGGCGGCGGAGATCTGGGCTGGTTCACGCCAGACCGGATGGTGAAGCCGTTCTCCGAGGCGGTCATGGCGCTAAAGCCCGGCCAGTTCACCCATACGCCCGTCAAGACTCAATTCGGCTGGCATGTGATCAAGCTGGAAGACACGCGCGAAGTGGCTGCTCCGCCTTACGATCAGGTACGTCAGCGACTGGAGCAGATGGTGCAGTCGAAGAAATTCAAGGCGTACACCGACGATTTGCTGAAGAACGCGAAAGTGGAGAAGACGGCGAAGCCCGCCGCCGCGTCTACCTCTGAGACGCCTAAACCTGCGGGCGGCTAAAAGCAGTGAGCTCGATGAGGACGCGGAAGCGTCCTCATCGGCCGATTGCCACCCCTTGCAGGGCGCTCGATTCCATTCAGACGTCTTAGTGCCCAAAAAAGGGAGATTCTCACTCCCTCATGGCGAGAAATTGCCCAAACGCACCAGATTCTCGACTCGAATTTTTCCATCTCCCTCTCCACAATCATCTTCGTCGACCGTGTATTTACAATGTGAATACGGAGTGTTAGTGTGTCATGGACATCGAGTTTGAATACGCCGGTACGACTTTTGTGTGGCACGACGCCAAAGCCCGGGAGAACGAGCGCAAACACAGCGTGGATTTTCTGGAGGCTGCAACCGTCTTTTACGATCCACTGGTGATCTTTACGGATGCAGGCAGGGAGGCGCAAGCGCGCGATAAAGTCATTGGTTTCAGTGCGGGCGGCCGCTTATTGACCGTGGTGCATATCGAGATCGAGGGCGAATTTATTCGAATCATTTCGGCTTGGCGTACTTCTGCCGCCGAGGAGACGCTTTATGATCAATGAACGCTTGAAAACCCGACTGCGCAAAGATCGCCCGAATACGACGATCACCATGCGCATTCCGGTGGATGTGGTGGAGTCGCTCAAAGCGATTGCGCCTACGCGAGGCTTCACGGCGTATCAGACGCTGCTCAAGAGTTACATCAGTGAAGGGTTGCGCCGCGATGAGGCGCAGGCGGATCAATTCGCTATTCAGAAACTCAGCGAGGCGTTACGCAAGCGCGGGGTGAAAGAAAGCGTGCTGCGCGAGGCTATTGCGGAGGCGAAGGTGCGACGGGCTGGGTAATGAGCGATACAGGCTTCACACGCCAATTGCCATCATTGCGTCCAGCCTGTCACAGGCGCGAATCAAGGTCTCAAGCGAAGGCCCAAAGGAGAATCGCGCATGTCGCCGGAACCGCGAACGATGCGGCCCGCGGCGCTTGCCCGGGTTCACATCAAAAAACTCCCCGGGCACCACGATCACCTTGTGAGTGAGCGCCGCCCGGAAAAACCCCATTCCGTCGTTGTAAGGCTCCGGCAACCCGGAAAGATCGCCCCACACATAGAAGGTACCTTCAGGCGCACGGTCGATGCGCACACCGAGCCGGCTCAGCCGCTCGAGCAACAAGGCGCGTTTGTTTGAAAACACCTGGCCGATCGCCTGCGTTTCCGAATTCACATGATCTTCAGCCAGGAGTGAAATAGCCGCACGTTGCAGCGGTTTGGAGCCGCCGCCATCCAGAAAAGAACCCGCCGAAGCCACCGATTCAATGACGCTGCGCGGCCCTATGGTCCAGGTGACCCGCCAGCCTGGATAACGCCAGTTCTTGGTCAGCCCATCAAAAATCACCACCGGGTCGGTGTCGACATTCTCCACATATCGCGCGGCGCTCTGCGAAGTCCCTGGCTGGCTCCAGATGTAATGCGAGTAAAACTCGTCGAGCATCAAGGCGCAGCGGTATTCGCGCGCAATGGCAACCCAATTGGCGAGCTCATTTCCTGCAATCAATTTGCCAGTCGGATTATTGGGATTGGAGAGCAGCAATGCTGACAGCCCACGGCCTTCGATCTCCCGCCGCAGATCCGTGAGCGAGAATGCATACTCGCGCTCCGGCTCCAGCAAAATGGGAATGGCGGTGAACGCCTTGAAAATATCCAGCAATTCTTCATACGCCGTGTAGTCCGGCAGGAAATGCCCCAGATTCACATGCCCCAGGCTCGCCGCCGCGCGAGTCAACGCGGCACGGCCGCCGCCGCAGATGCTTACATTCTCCGCACTGTATTGAGAAGGCATGCCACGGCGATAACGCCGGTTGTATAGATCGGCGATGCTTTCGCGCAGCTCCCATAAGCCGGCCACCGGCGCATATTCCTGATCGTCGAGCGCGATCTCAATGCTGGAGCGGCGCGGCGGCGCGCCCGGCAGCGGACCCGTTTCAGGCTGGCCCTGTCCAAGATTGCACCAATCGGCGGCCTCGTGGGCAAACCCGAGCTTGTTCGCCTCCGTGGTGACATAGATGACACCCGTGCGGGGGACCTGCCGAAATGCGGGAAGGTTCATGAGGTTCGATTCGATTCCAGTAGTGCGAGAAAGCGATCTTCGTCGAGAATCGGCACGCCAAGCTCGGTCGCCTTGCGCAGTTTGGAGCCCGAGTCGGCGCCCGCGATGACGTAATCCGTTTTCTTCGAGACACTGCCGCTCACCTTGGCGCCCAGCCGCTCGGCGAGAGCCTTGGCCTCCTCGCGCGTCATTTTTTCCATGGACCCGGTAAACACCAGAGTTTTACCCGTGATGGGCGAGCTCTCCGCAGGCTGCTCGGCGTCGAGGATTTTCAACTGCTTCGTCAGGTTCTCGACAATCTTGCGATTGTGCTCTTCCGAAAAGAACTCGGCGATGCTTTCAATGACCGTCGCGCCGATTTGATCGAGCGCATCCATATCCTCCCGCGCTTCGATGTCGCCCTTGGCTACACGCAGGCTGGCGTCGTGGAATGCCTGCCAATTGCCGTAGCCGCGCGCCAGCGCGCGAGCGGTAGTCTCGCCCACGTGCCCAATCCCGAGCGCATAGATGAATCGTTCGAGCGAGATCTGACGCCGCGCTTCAATCGCCGCAAAAAGCTTGCGCACCGAAACTTCGCCGAAGCCCTCGAATTCTTCGAGCTTGATCGCATCGTTGCGCTCGGCGAGGGTGAAGATATCGGCGGGCTGCTCGATCCATCCCTGCTCCATGAACAGGATAATCTGCTTCTCCCCCAGCCCTTCGATATCGAAGGCGTGACGCGACACGAAATGTCGCAGATGCTCGATCTTTTGATAGGGGCAAGCGAACTCACCCGTGCAGCGGGCAACGGCGCCCTCCTCGCCGGTGGCCGTCGGATCGCGAACGACCTGCGTTTTCAGCGGACACGGACACTTCTTCGGAAAGCGATAGGGCTTCGCGCCCGCCGGCCGCTGGTCCAACACGACCCCCAGCACCTGCGGAATCACATCGCCGGCGCGCTGGATCGTCACCATGTCGCCCAGATGCACATCGAGAGATTGAATATAGGCCTCGTTATGCAGCGTGGCGTTCTGCACGAGCACGCCTCCTACATTCACCGGCTCGAGTTTTGCCACCGGAGTCAGCGCACCCGTGCGGCCTACCTGGATATCGATTGAGTTGATGCGCGTGGTCGCCCTTTCCGCGGGAAACTTGTGCGCTATCGCCCATCGCGGATTGCGCGAGACGAAGCCGAGCCGCTCCTGCCAGTCGAGGCGATCCACCTTGTAGACGACCCCGTCGATGTCATAGTCAAGCGAGGCGCGCTTGAGGCCGATAGCGCGGTGGAATTCGAGCAGCTCTTCGACGGAGCGGCACACCTTCATCAGCGGATTGATCGGAAAGCCTCGCTCCCGCAGCCATTTCAGCATGCCGGAGTGCGTGTCAGCCGGTACGCGACTCATGGCGCCCCAGGCGTAAGCGAAGAAACCGAGCGCGCGCGTCGCGGTGATTTTCGGGTCCAGCTGGCGCAGCGAGCCCGCCGCCGAATTGCGTGGATTTGCGTACAGCGCTTTGCCCGCTTCGGCCTGCTGAGCATTCAGCGCGCGGAACGCGGTTTTGGTCATGTAGACCTCACCCCGTACTTCGCAGACCTCGGGCGCCGAGCCTTTGAGTTTTTTCGGAATATCCTCGAGCGTGCGGACGTTCGCCGTGACGTCTTCGCCCTCGCGCCCGTCACCGCGCGTCGCGCCGATCGCGAGCTTCCCGTTTTCATAGCGCAACGACATCGACAAGCCATCGATTTTCGGCTCTGCGGTAAACACGACCGGCTCATCGGGCGAGAGCCGTAAAAAACGCCGGATGCGATCGGCGAATTCGGTCACGTCGTCTTCATTGAATGCGTTGCCCAGCGAAAGCATCGGCACGGCATGCCGCACTTTCGCGAATCTTCCGGACGGCGCAGCGCCCACCCGTTGAGTGGGAGAATCGGGCGCAGCGAGCTCCGGGTGCGCTTTTTCGAGCGCCGCCAGTTCGCGCATCAGGCTGTCGTAATCCGCGTCGGAGATTTCAGGCGCGTCCTGCCCATAGTAACGCTGGTTGTGATACGCAATCTGCGCACGCAACTCCGCTGCGCGCGTCTGCAGATCCGGTTTCACGGCTGCGGCTCGGGATTGAGCGACTCGCGCAATCTATCGGCCGATGTGTCGGTGAGCGGTTCGCCGCGCTCATCTTGCAACGACCCCTCGAGCCTGTCGTTCAGGTTATGCGCAGCCGTCAGCAATTCATCGAACATTTCCTGCGCCGGCAACGGACCCGGCAATACGACAAACAGGCCGAGGCCGCCATAA
>Ga0065707_10083149_pt1 | contig 10193 bp, 9 predicted proteins | sample SwiRhicommuniRL3_FD_59094 | JGI IMG/M metagenome (GOLD analysis project Ga0065707, IMG submission 59094) | Switchgrass rhizosphere bacterial communities from Rose Lake, Michigan, USA - RL3 v2 (version 2) | ecosystem: Host-associated > Plants > Roots > Rhizosphere > Soil | place: East Lansing, MI... | reverse complement strand
TTCGCTGCGGCTTTAGCCGGCGGCGCAGGCTTCGGCGCCACAGCCGCGACAGGCGCGGGCTTGGTATCCGACACGGAATCGGCGGCGCCATCGACTTCGAACTCAACCAATGTCGAGCCAACCGGGACGAACTCCCCCGCTTCCCCGTTGATGGCGACCACGACGCCAGCCACCGGCGATGTCATGTCAACGGTAGCCTTCTCCGTCATCACATCGACGAGCGTCTGATCCTCGGCGACGCGATCGCCCACTCGCACGTGCCATGCGACGATCTCCGCCTGCGTCACGCCTTCGCCGATGTCCGGAAGGCGAAAAATAAAACGCGTCATGTCATGGCTCCAGCGTGCGGCGCATTGCGGCTTCGACCCGTGCCGGGCCCGGGAAATAGTCCCATTCGAAAGCGTAGGGATACGGGGTATCCCAGCCGGCTACCCGTTCGATCGGCGAGCGCAGGTGGTGGAAGCATCGCTCCTGCACGAGCGCGGAAAGCTCGCCACCGAATCCACCGTAGCGCGAAGCTTCGTGGACGATCACGCAGCGGCCGGTACGCTTCACCGATGCGACGATAGTGTCTATGTCTAAAGGCACGATGCTACGCAGGTCGAGCAGCTCTGCATCGATACCGCTCTCCTCGATGGCGGCGGCGGCGACGTGCACCATGGTTCCATAGGCCAGCAGCGTCATCGCCGACCCCGGTCGCACGATGGCAGCCTTGCCGAGCGGCACGGTGTAGTACTCCTCGGGCACTTCCCCCATCGGATGCTCCGCCCAGGTCTTGAGCGCACGATCGTGATAGCCATCGAAGGGGCCGTTGTAGACGCGCTTGGGCTCCAGGAAAATCACCGGGTCGTCATCGGCGATGGACGCCAGCAGCAGGCCCTTGGCGTCGTACGGATTCGACGGAATCACCGTCTTGAGCCCGGAAATGTGGGCGAAAATCGCCTCGGGACTCTGGCTGTGAGTCTGGCCGCCGAAAATTCCGCCGCCGTAAGGCGAACGAACCGTGATCGGAGCGGAGAACTGTCCGCCGGAGCGGTAGCGCAACCGCGCCGCTTCGGACACGAGCTGATCGAATGCCGGCAGGATGTAGTCGGCGAATTGAATTTCGACCACGGGCCGCAGTCCATACGCGCCCATGCCGATAGCGGTCGCGATGATGCCGCCTTCGGCGATCGGAGCATCGAAACAACGTGTCACGCCATGCTTGCGCTGCAGCTGATCCGTCACGCGAAACACGCCGCCGAAATAGCCGACGTCCTGGCCGAAGATCAGCGTGTCTTCGTCGCGTTGCAGGGCCAGATCCAGCGCCGAGTTCAGCGCCTGCACCATGTTCATCGTCGGCATGGTCAGACTCCCAGCTCGCGTCGCTGTTCGATGAGACGCCAGTCGGGTTCCTTGTAGACATCCTCGAACATCTCCCGGGCGCTGGGCTTGGACTTGCCGAAGGTGCCGACGGCATCCGCTTCCTTACAGGCGCTGCGCACATATTCCGTGAGTTCCGCGATCAATTCCGTGTGGCGCAGCTCGGACCATTCGCCGCTGCGCATCAAGTATTGTTTCAAGCGCTCGATGGGATCGCCGAGCGGCCATGCCTGCGCTTCGTTCGTGGGTCGATACTTGGTCGGGTCGTCGCTGGTCGAATGGCCGGCCGCACGATAGGTGAACAGCTCGATCAACGTAGCGCCGTGGTTTGCTCTAGCTCTCTGCGCAGCCCACTCGGTTGCCGCGTGAACCGCGAGGAAGTCGTTGCCGTCGACACGCAATCCCGGCAGGCCATAGGCAATGGCTTTCGCCGCGAACGTTGTCGCCTCGCCACCTGCAATGCCTTGAAAGCTCGAAATGGCCCACTGGTTGTTGGTCACGCACAGGATCACCGGCGCCCGGTAGACCGACGCGAAGGTCAGTGCCTCGTGGAAGTCGCCTTCCGCGGTCGACCCTTCGCCGATGTACCCGATGGCGATCCTGGTATCCCGCTTGTACGCCGAGGCCATCGCCCACCCCACCGCATGACCGATGCGGGTACCGACATTGCCGGACAGCGAATAGAAGCCGTAGTCGCGCGCCGAATAGAGAATCGGCAACTGGCGACCTTTCAAGGGATCGTTGGCGTTCGAATAGATCTGGTTGACGAGATCGACCACCGGATAGTCGCGCGCCATCAGCCAGCTCACGACACGATAGGTAGGGAAGCACATATCCGACGCCCGCAGCGCCAGCGACTGCGAAGCACCGATGGCCTCTTCGCCCGCCGACTTCATGAAAAACGTCGTCTTGCCCTGCCGATGCGCGCGAAACAGCTGATCGTCGAAGATGCGCGTCAACAGCATGGCCCGGAGTCCACGCCTGAGATGATCCGCCGGCAACTGCGGGTTCCACGGGCCGACTGCTTTGCCCTCGGCATCGAGCACTCGGATGAGGTCGTAAGGCAGGTCGCGCAGCTGCTCTTCGGATGCAGAGATTTCCGGCCGTCGCACCAGGCCGGCGGCGGGTATCGACATGTGATCGAACGTTACCGGATCGCCGGGCCGCGCCCGCGGTGTCGGAATGTGCAAGCTCAACCGATCGTCTTCCGCCATGTCTCCCCCTGAACCAGCCGGGGAGATAATGCCAGCGCGGACAGGAAAAGCTATCTCGTTTTCGATCCGGAATGGGCTTGCGGTAGGAGAACTTTCCCTGCAGGCGCGACAACTTGGATATATTTACTTCGATCCAAATGCCAGCCGAGGCTCGCTCCCGTGGAAACACCGACGATGGACGATATCGACCTGCGGCTGCTGCGCATCCTGCAGCGGACGGCTCTCATGTCCATTGCCGAGATCGCAGAGAAAGTCGGCCTCTCGCATACGCCCTGCTGGCGCCGGATCCGCCGGCTCGAAGCAGCCGGAGTGATCACCGGCCGGGTCACCATCCTGGATCCCGACAAAGTCGGCTTGCCGGTCAGCGTGTTCGCCAACGTCACGATGGTGTCGCATTCCAAGACAGCGCTGACCAGCTTCGAGCGCGCCGTCGAGAGGCAACCGGAAATCGTCGACTGTTACTCCGTTACCGGAGCGTCGGATTACCTGCTCAGGATCTCCGTGCCGGATGTCGCTGCGTACGAGCGCTATCTCAAGGAGCAGCTGGTCCACCTGCCGAACGTGGACCAGGTGCATTCGAGCTTCGCCCTGCGCGAGGTCAAGCATACGACCGAGCTGCCTATCTGACCGGGCGCCTACTTCATGGATTTCATCGCCCCCTCTTCATCAACGCGCTTTGCGTGTTGGCGAAGGTACTGAGCACATACTCTTGAGGTTATGTTCCCGCGCTCCGCGGACACGGACGCAGCCCTTGGCCGCTGCCTCGGTGAGCTTCGTCATCAGCCAGCGCTCGCCTCGTCATCAGCAGGTACGTTCTCATCGAGTTCGGCCAGCCAAACGGCTGCAGAGCCATCCGAAGGCGCACGCCAGTCGCCACGGGGTGAAAGATTGCCTCCGGAGATGACTTTCGGACTGTTCGGCAGCGCCGACCGTTTGAATTGACTCAATTCGAAGAACCTGTACAGGAACACCCGCAGCCATCGCTTGATTTCGGGCAGCGTGTACTGATTGCGTGCAGGTACTGCGATCCCTGCAGGCCAGATGCCGGTCGACCGGTCGCGCCAACCGTGCCAGGCGAGAAAGGCAACCTTCGAGGGTCGCAGGCCATAGCGCGTAACATGGTAGAGATTGAAATCCTGCAGCTCGTAAGGCCCGATGGTCGACTCCGTGCCCTGCAGTTTTTTCGCATCGGACTGCGGCACCAGCTCCGGAGAAACCTGCGTCGCGAGGATCGAACTCAGTGTGCCGGAGGTCGGGGCGTCGAACTGCTTGCTGGTGATCACCCACCGCACCAGGTGCTGGATCAGTGTCTTGGCCAGCGAACCGTTCACGTTGTAATGGCTCATGTGATCGCCGACGCCGTAGGTGCACCAGCCCAGGGCCAGCTCCGAAAGATCGCTCGTACCCAATACGAGCGCATTGCGCTGATTGGCCACGCGGAATAGATAGTCGGTACGCAAGCCGGCTTGCACGTTCTCGAACGTGACGTCGAACACCTCCTCGCCACGCGCATAGGGATGTTGCAAATCGGCCAGCATCTGTCGGGCCAGCGGCCGGATGTCTACTTCCTCGGCGGTGACCTGCAAGGCTTCCATCAACGCCCAGGCATTCTGCCGGGTTTTTTCGCTGGTTCCGAAGCCCGGCAGAGTGAAAGCCAGAATGCGGGAACGGGGCAACCCAAGCAGGTCGAATGCTTTCGCCGCCACCAGCAGTGCATGCGTCGAGTCGAGCCCACCGGAGATGCCGATGGCGACGCTGCCGATCCCGGTCGCCGTCAGCCGCTTCATCAAGCCCTGTGCCTGAATGTTGAAGGTCTCGTAGCAATCCTGATCCAGCCTCGCCGCATCGTCCGGTACGAATGGAAAACGGTCGACGCTGCGACGCAGTCCTATATCCGAGGCCAACGGCGCATGGGCGAACTGCACGCAGCGAAAGCGTGTTTCCGGATGATCGTTGTAAGCGGCTGCATCGTTGAACGTCGGCGTACGCATGCGCTCGAGCCGCAGCCGTTCTGCGTCGATATCCGCAACCGCCCACTGGCTGCTCCTTGGAAACCGTTCGGTGCATGCCAGTCGCACGCCGAGTTCATGGATGGTTGCCTGCCCGTCCCATGCGAGATCGGTAGTACTCTCGCCGGGACCGGCAGCGGAATATACATACGCAGCCTGGCACCGCACCGACTGTGAAGCGCTCAGTAGTGCGCGTTCGTCGGCTTTACCGACGACGATATTGGACGCAGATAGATTGCAGAGGATCAGCGCTCCTGCCAGCGCACCGGCGGTCGACGGTGGCGTCGCCGCCCAGAAGTCCTCGCAGATTTCGACGTGGAAACAGAAATCCCGCATTTCGTCCGCTCGAAACAGCAGGTCGGTACCGAAGGGAGCATCTGCTCCGGCGAATCGCAGCACATGTCCAACGACACCCGCGCCCGCTGCGAACCAGCGCTTCTCGTAGTACTCGCGATAGTTGGGCAGGAACGACTTGGGCACGATGCCGAGGAGTCGGCCGTGTCCGATCACCAATGCGCAATTGTAAAGCCTGCCATTCCTCCGCACCGGCGCGCCTACTACCAGAATCGGCCGAAGTGCAGCGCTCGCCATGACGATGGCCTCGACTTGCTGTTCGACGCTCTCCAGCAATGCATCCTGCAGCAGCAAGTCGTCGATCGCATAGGCCGACAGTCCCAATTCCGGAAACAGCATGAGGTCGACGTGCTCCGCATGTCCCTGGCGGGCCAAGGCCAGAGTCTCGGCCGCGTTGGCTTCGGGATTGCCGACTGCCACTTTGGGCGTGCATGCCGCGACGCGTACGAACCCGTGAGCGTGGATACTAGCGAACGATGGGAGAGTCATTGTTCAAGTACCGTGACCGATTCGGCAATCGACAGTACCGCGCAAGAGCGCCTCTCGCAACGTGCCAGCCCAATGAAACAATAGCGGAACAAATGGGCCTGGCCGAAGCGTTGAGTCCTGCAGTTTTCACCAGTCGGCGAGCCATGACTACATCGAACGTGCGTGCACCGATGCTCGATTGCAACTGCCGTAAGCGAACGCTGAATCGGCCAGGCATCCATGGCCGGCGCTGATACTACGACTGTCGGCACTCTCCGGCGACGCAGCGCGTACGCCCTCATCGTCCTCGATCTCATCTCGGATTTCAGTTTTCCCGGCGGCGAGGAGCTGATCCGTCCGGCACTGGCAGCCGCCCGCAATATCGCCTTGCTGCGAGAGCGGGCCCGGCAACGACGCGTTCCGTGTATCTATGTCAACGACAACCGGGGACACTGGAACACGGATCGCGATGAGCACATCCGCACCTGCCTGGATGCGCAAACAGCGGCGGCGCGGATAGTGGAGCTACTGTTGCCGGCGGCCGATGATTTTTTCATGATGAAGCCCCGTCATTCCGGATTCTTCGCAACGCCGCTGCATACGCTGCTGAATCAACTGGCGGTCCGCACCGTGATTCTCACCGGGGTCACTACGCATCAATGCGTGTTGTTCACTGCCGTGGATGCCTATATGCGCGACTTCGACCTGGTCATCCCCGGCGACTGCGTAGCTTCCGCTGCGGCGGCGGATAGCAAGCGAGCGCTGGCACTATTTGCCTCCTCCATGAACGCCAGGATCGGTCCACAACGAACGGTGCGATTCGAACAGAAATCGCGCACGCGCATGACGCGTAAGACAGCAGCGCCGTAGCTGTCCGTCCCTGGCTTACGCCTGGAGTGCGGTTCGCCTCGGAACTGCACTCCAGGCCAACGCATTTTCGCTTCATCACCCTATGCAGGAGGACTCGCCATGCCCCGCGGAGAGAAATCAGCCTACACAGACAAGCAGAAGCGCAAGGCGCAGCACATCGAGGCAGGGTACGAAGATCGAGGTGTCGACAAGGATGAAGCAGAGCGGCGCGCCTGGGCCACCGTCAACAAGGAAAGCGGCGGCGGTAACAAATCAGGATCGGGACGCGGCGTAAAGGATACGCACGTCTCTTCTCGTAAGGGCGGCCATCTCGGCGGCGCAGCTGCTGCGTCACGCCCGGCGGCAGAGAGATCCGCCTCGGCTCGCAAGGCGGCAGCGACCCGCAAGCGTCACGAGCATCGCGCAGGTTGACTCGTCCCTTCCTGACAGGATTGCAATCCAATGGCTACCGGCAAACGCAAAGTAGCTAAACGCAGAGCTGCGACGAAGACTGCGACCAGGCGCAAAGCGCCGACCCGCAAGATGACGGGCGCCAGCGAGCGCTGGTCGCAGCGCGTAACACAGCACAGCGACGCACTCGACCTGGCGGATCATGTGTTCGCCCGGAACGATCCGCGGAGTATTGCCCGCTCGCTGAAACGCTCCGCGGAGCAGAGCCATCGACGCAAATCGAGTCCCTATCGATCGTCGCTGTCCATGCTGACTTTCTATATCAATCGCGCCGGCAAGACTCTCCCTGCCGCACGGCTGCGGAAGCTGGAGCAGGCGAAACAGGAATTGCGCCGCCTCTTTGGGAGGGAGTGAGGGAGCGCCGCTTCCGAAATGCTGAAGCCGGCTGCGGCGACGCGTATGATGCGTCCGCGAACCTACGTCGCGACGCCATCGGAATGTCTATGTACGATGCATACAAGAACAAGAAGCCATGGAGCCGCATCGTTCAATCTCTCCGATCTTTGTTCTGTCCACTGACGCTCGTTTTATACTTGATCGCGGCGACGACGCCCGCTGCCGGCGCGGAAGACTCGCTTGTCGCGCAGATACAGAAGTCAGTCGAGACATTGCCGGCCACCATCAAGGCCGGAATTCGTACCGATCTCGCCAGCATGTATCAGCGCCGCAGCTACTCGCCGCTGTGGATACAGTCGAACTCGCTTACGCCGCAAGGGCTGGCACTGTTGCAGGTACTGAATGCGGCGGATCGCGACGGCTTGAATCCGAGTGACTACAACGCAGCGGATCTGAGTACGCGCGCGACAGCCCTGACTCAGGGATCTCACCCAACGGCGGAATGGGCTGCGTTCGACGTCGCGATCTCGACGAGCGGGGCGACTTACGCGAATCATCTTCACTACGGCCGCACCGATGCACGAGCAGCCGGTTTCGACATGCCTGTGCGTAGCAATACACTGGATGCGGGAGCGCTTCTCGAACAGATCGCCACCGCCGGTACCAGCGGCGCATTCGAGAAAATCGAGCCGCCCTTTCAACATTATCGAACGCTCAAGAACGTCCTGGTCGAGTACCGTCGACTGGCGGCACAGCCGCCATTGAACTCGCTGCTCGCCTTCGCCGGCAAATCGGTCAAGCCCGGCGAGAGTTACGCTGGGGCGCCTGCACTGCGCTCCTTGCTGGTCGCACTCGGCGACCTTCCGGTCGACGCAAAGGCCGCCGACGATGTGCTGGTGCTCGACAACGCCCTGGTCGCCGCACTCAAGAGCTTCCAGTTTCGGCACGGGCTGGAGCAGGACGGTGCACTCGGCAAAGGGACTTATGCCGCTCTCATTCGACCGCTCGCCGATCGCGTGAAGCAGATCGAACTGACCCTGGAGCGCTTCCGCTGGCTGCCGGCTCTGGACGCGCCGACGATCATCGTCAACATTCCCCAGTTCCGCCTGTTCGCATTCGACTCCACCGGCGATCACGAAGCGCAGATGCTCACGATGAACGTGATCGTAGGCAAAACCTTTCCAGCCAATCGCACGCCCGTGTTCGCCGGCGACATGAAGTACCTGATCTTCCGGCCGTACTGGGACGTGCCCTTCTCCATCACCAAGAAAGAACTGGTGCCGCACATCCGTCGCGATCCGGCTTACATGGCAGCGGAGAACCTGGAGATCGTCAATTCACAGAGCGACCGCGCGGTGGTCGTCGATCCCACGCCTGAGAATCTCGACCTGCTCGAGACTGGTAAATACCGGCTGCGCCAGCGCCCTGGAGAGGACAATTCGCTGGGACTGGTCAAGTTCATGCTGCCGAACCATTACAACGTGTATCTGCACTCCACGCCCGCGAAGCAACTGTTTCAACAGTCGCGCCGCGCGTTCAGTCATGGCTGCATACGAGTGAGCGATCCCACGGCGCTCGCGGAATACGTACTCAAGAACACGTCAGGGGAATGGACGCGGGAGAAGATCGCCGACGCCATGCAGAATCACGACAACGAGCGCGTCAACCTCACCCAGAACATTCGCGTGCTGATCCTGTACGGCACGGCGATCGCGACGGAAGCAGGCAAGGTGTATTTCTTCGAGGATATCTACGGCAACGATCTGCGCCTCGCCAACCTGCTGGCGCAGCGTGCTTATTAGTCCGGGGACAGGCACCTACGGAGCCAGTCCCCGAACTACCAGTAGCGAACGCGTCCGGTATCGACGTGGACGAAGTCGGAATCGCGATAGTAGCCGACGCCGCCCCGCTGCAACGACATCGCGAGCTTGTGCAGCTTGGCCGTATCGAAGCCGCTCAAGCGAACGTCTACCGCCAGGCCGTCCATGTGCAGGCTGTGCGTGGCAACGCCGCTCGATTTCGACTTACCTCGCAATTGCGCATTGGTCAGCGGTGAGCGATAGCCGGAGATGATCTGGAATGCAGCCTCGCGATCGGCGAGCACCTGCAGGTCGTAGAGAACATCCAGCAGTGCGGGATCGATCGTGTGCACTTCGCCGGTACGGAAATCGCGCAGGAAATGATTGACCTGCTGCAGGCAATCCGCCTGGTAGCAACCGCTCTTGGAATAGACCGCGCGTAGCTTCTCGCCGGTATGCGTATGGACGAAGTTCAGGGTGCGTGTCTCGGTCGCACTGGCCAATGCAGCCGGGGCTATCGCTGTCACCGCCACGCCCAGCCCGCAACGACGCAGGAATTGCCGGCGGTTCACCGGAACGGTCGAATCGGTCCTTGCGGAATGAGGAGACTGGCCCATGGGGCGATCATAGGAGCCGCTGGCGGGTCTGCCAAGTACGGCATTCACAATCCCCAGGGCTGCGGGGACCGCCTACCCCTGGCCGCCGCCCGATTTCAGCCACTTTTCCCGGCCGACGAAGTACAGGAACACGCACAGGGCCAGGAACGGCAGCAGCGTCAGCAGGTCCGACCAGGGTCCGTCGTAAAAGGGATTGTGAGCGGTGGACCACGCGGTGATCGATGCGTCCGCGCGGTCGAAGAACATCTGCATGATCGCGATGACGATGCCCGCAATCGCACCGCCCGCGATGTAGCCTGACGACAGGAGTACGCCCGGGCTCTTATCGCTTTCGGCGTTGAACTCTTCCGTCGTCAACGTCGCGCACGATGGCTTCTGCCGCATCTTGCGATCCACCAGCCAGCGAATCATGCCGCCGATCCAGATCGGCGATGACGACGACAATGGCAGGTACACGCCTACCGCGAACGCGAGCGCAGGCACGAACGACATCTGCAGCATCACCGCGATCATGATTCCGAGTATCACCAGCGCCCACGGCAACTGCCGATCGAGAATGCCCTTGATGATGTAGGACATCAGTGTCGCTTTCGGCGCGTCGAACTTGGTGACACGCGAACCGTCGGGCCGCTTGTCGTGCGTGCCGTTGATCCCCGGGTCGACCAGCCAGACGGCAGCGCCGTCATTGTCGACCAGGTAGCGGCCCGGCGGCCC
>Ga0065707_10002245_pt1 | contig 10194 bp, 8 predicted proteins | sample SwiRhicommuniRL3_FD_59094 | JGI IMG/M metagenome (GOLD analysis project Ga0065707, IMG submission 59094) | Switchgrass rhizosphere bacterial communities from Rose Lake, Michigan, USA - RL3 v2 (version 2) | ecosystem: Host-associated > Plants > Roots > Rhizosphere > Soil | place: East Lansing, MI... | reverse complement strand
GGGGTGTCATGATCAGCGAGGGCCGCAACTACATCGCCACCCACGCCTGGCTGTCGCTCTTTCCGGGGCTGGCGATCCTGTTCACCGTTGCAGCGTTCAACCTCATCGGGGATGGACTGCGCGACGCACTGGATCCCCGCCTGCGTGGAACGGGGTAACCGGCGCTTCTCCCAACCCTTTGAACCACGGAGAGAGTTTAAAATTCTCTGTGTCTCTGTGTCTCAGTGTCTATGTGGTTAGAGTTTGAGACTTTTTCGGCTCGGAGCGGAGGGCTCAAGCCAGCCAATTATGCTTCGCGTCCTTTGCGCTCTTCGCGGTTCGAATGGAACTTCAATTCTCCCAATTGATCCCATTTGCCCGGCGCAACGCTTTGATTGCCATAGATGGGGAATTTATGACCCGAGTCGCGGAGCTGCTTCAAGGTTTGACCCAATCCTAATGTCCCATATTCACGTGTGCGCCTAGTGTGATCGAGATCGATCAGCTCCGTCAAAAATGTCTGGTTGGTGCCCGCTTCCTGCAACACGCGCCCATCCGGGTCGATGATCGTGGAGCGCCCTCCACCCCATTCGCCAATCCCATTGATGCTGAAGAAATAACACTGGTTAAAGAGGGCATTGGCACGTGCCATCACCAATTCCAGAGCACGATCAGAAGTTGGAGTCAACGTGGGCTGAAGGATGACCTCGGCGCCCATCCATGCCAGCGTGCGCGCCACCTCAGGGAACCACATGTCATAACAAATGCACAGACCAAAACAGCCAATGCCGGGAACATCGAAGACGCAGAATTGCTCGCCCGCGGCGGTGCCAGCTTCATAAGGCAGCCATGGGAACATCTTCCGGTACTTGGTCAGGATCTCCCCATCCGGTGAAATCACAACAGAGGTGTTATACATTTTTCCATCTTCGATTTCCCACATCGAACCGGGGATGAGCCAGCAGTTTGCTTTACGCGCCAGCTCGCACAGTCGATCCGTTTGCGGTCCGGGCACTGGCCCGCCGTTTTTTTTCCACCAGTCCTTGTCCTCCGGCGTCACGAACTGGACGAGGGCGGGCACGACCAATTCGTGGAACACGATCATGTTCACCCAGGGGAACTGGTTACGAATGTTCATCGTGATATCAGACATCTTCTCAAACGTTGCGTCCGCATCCCAATGCACGACCGACATTTGGACTCCGGCGATCCCAAATAAACGACTCATGGAGTTCTCCTCAATCAACAAAATGACAGGCGACTTATCTGCGTCAGCGGACAGCGCGTGTGAAAGCGACATTGCCCTTGTTGGCACAGGGTCGCTCGACCCATGTCGACTGCTACCGCTTGTCTCATAAATAACTAAACCCTTTAAAAGCTTTTGTAGGCTGAAATCAAAATCTTGAGTTTAGATACGCCAGAGGCGTGCGGCACTCTGTAAATCAAGCTCTCGTCTCTCCTGGCGGATTCCTTATTGTAGCGCCGAGGGCAAGATTTGTTGAGCCTATCCATTTATGGATGCTCTGATGAGTTCGATCATAGATATCCTCCCGCACAACGGCTTGCGTTACCCACGATTTGTATTTCTATAAAAGGGAGATTTTTAAGAAGAGGAGGAGATCAAACGTCTTTTGGCTTTATCTTTACAGATGTATCATTTGTAATGATAATAAGTTTTGAAGAGAATCGATGATAACGATAACAGGTATGTTTATCTGTATTTGACGGCTAGCCGGCCAGTAGGCATAATAAACAATGAGCTTTACATACGAAGAAAAACAATCATCCTGCCCTTATGTTGATGTTGTTTGGCACACAGAAGATCAGACGGATGGAGTCTATGTCGCCTCGGCGGATGCCTGCTGGGATATGATCTTCATTAAGAGCTATGAAGGGAAAAGAAGAGTTTTACTAAGTGGGCCTTCCTCCAAAACAACAGACGTTCCCTATTCAGCCGGAAATAAAAACTTTGGTATACGATTCAAACCGGGGGTAATCTTTACAAACATTCCTGTTGCTGACATGGTCGATGTTACACAAGCCTTACCGATGCCTACGGAAGATACATTCGTGCTGCAGGATAGAATCTGGAAGTTGCCCACATACGAGAATGTCGACGAGTTTATGGGTGGATTGGTGGAATGTGGCTTGCTAAGCCATGATCCTATCGTCAGGGACGTACTTGAAAATAAGACAGTAAACATGTCCGCTCGTTCCATCCAGCGACATTTTGCCATGACCATTGGAATGTCGCCACGCCGCGTGAAGCAAATTACGTCTGCTCGAAAGGCGGTAGAACTACTTCTCCAGGGCATGTCACTGGCTGAAGTGGCATATGAACTCGATTACGCGGACCTGCCGCACATGGTCCGCATGCTCAAACGCTTTACGGGCTATACCCCAATGGGTAACAAAAATCGAGGCGAATCAGTTTAGGAAGTGTGTCGCCTACGTTCAATACAACCCAAAACATCTTCTCTATAATACGGCCATATATTCATACTATTTAGAGGAGATCACATGAGTATCAAACAGTTCAAAATCGATATCCCCAAGAAAGAGCTCGATGATTTGCAGGACCGGATTAAAGGCACTCGCTGGCCTGACGAGATCCCCGGAGAGGGCTGGAAGCGTGGTATGCCGCTGGATTACACTCAAAAATTAGCCGACTATTGGCGCGCAAAATTCGATTGGCGCAAACAAGAGAAAAAGATAAACAAGTACCCACAATTTATTGCCGAGATTGATGAGCAACCGATCCACTTCCTACACGTGCGCTCCGCCACCGCAAATGCCATCCCCTTGCTTATATCTCATGGTTATCCCAGTTCCTTTGTCGAATTCTTGCATATGATTGATCCGTTGGTTAACCCGACCGCAGACGCAGCCGGCGGCGGGGCAGAGCAAGCCTTCCACGTCGTCATACCTTCACTCCCCGGGTTTGGTTTCTCAACACCTTTTACCGGTAAGGGTTGGGAGATCAGTCGAATGGCAAACGCTTTCATTCAAATCATGAGTGAGCTTGGGTACGACCGCTTCGGCGTGAGCGGTGGCGATATCGGGGCAGGTATCTGCGAACAGCTTTGCATTCAGGCTGGGGAGCGCATTATTGGCTCACTGATTAACACCGATCCCGGCGCAATCGCTACTGAATACACGCCGCCGGCAGATCATTTGAACGACGACGAAAAAAAACGTCTGCAGGAAATGAAGGCTGCCCGAAGAGAAGATTTTGGTTACATTCAAATTCAGTCAACGCGCCCGCAGACCATCGCCTACAGTCTCACAGACTCGCCAGTCGGGCAGATGACTTGGATTGTTGAAAAGTTCAAAGAATGGACAGATCCCACCAGGGAACTGCCTGAAGATGCCGTGGACATCGACCAGTTACTGACCAATGTATGTATTTATTGGTTTGGCCGAGGCGGAGCTGGCGCGGCTCACTTTATGTACGAATCCGCGCATGCGGCCCCTGCGTGGGGCCAGACACACAATAGACCCCAGGGATTTGTCGCGTTTGGCAACGAGCCGCTGATACGCCGGATGCTCGACCCAGAGAAAAAGCTGACCTACTGGAATGAGCACGACCGCGGAGGCCATTTCCCAGCCATGGAGGCACCCGAAGAACTTGTCGGCGACCTGCGAACGTTCTTCCGTCGCCTCCGGTAAAGGCAGGTGGGGTGAGATCAAATTAAAGGTCCCACCTGGACCAGACCAGGCTGCAGCCGGCCCGCAGCCTGGAAGATGGTCGATTTGACAATTTACGGGGGATGCAAAAGGCAGGATTGGAAGTTCTTTCATCCTAGCCATATGCCCCTTTATCTGGTGCGGGAACGAAGTACTTCCATATAATGCGGGTTAGACATGATGCCCAGGATGTTGCCGAACGGGTCGATGACGGAAGCCGTCACAAAGCCAGAGTCGCCGCGTTTCGTAATCGGATCATACTCTTTGGCACCCATGGCTTTGAGCCGTTCGAACGCCGTTTCGAGTTCATCCACATGCCAGAAGAGGATCGCCCCTCCGGGCCCTGGCTGCATGGCTTTCGGTGCGTATTTACGGTCAATAATGCCGAACTCGTCCTCATCGTCGCCGATCCGAAACTCGACATACGCAGGATTCTCGGCGGCAGGCTGTTGAAAGTACGCCTCCACGCCAAATAACTCCGCATACCAATCGCGTGCAGCAACCACATCGTCCGCCCAAAAATTTACCGTTGCCATACCGCGCAAAAAGTGGTTGTTCTTCATTTTTATACTCCTTTATTTAAATGACTTACAGCCCTATAATACAAAATAGCATGAAAGATGTATTACAAAAATCCGCAGGCAGTTACGAGCCACGCGGACGCTTAGATCCCGCCGGTTTTGAGCGTCATGTGAGCTTTCATACCTACCTGCCTCCGGCGGACCTGGCGCCGTTCATCGAGCACGTTTGGACCATTCGCTGGGACGAAGTGGACAATACGTATTACTCCGAAGAAGTGATGCATCGCCCATACGTGGATGTCTTTGTTTCCATGCAGCAGTCCGGCATTCAGGGTACCTTTCGTGGGAAACGAACCTATGTTGCCGCGGGGAGCGGGAGAATCGTTGGGATCCGCTTCCGGCCAGGGGCGTTTCACGCNTTCTGGGATGGAGCACTGGNGGACTTACAAGATAAAATCCTTGACATACAACNGGTATTTCCTCAAATGGACAGCCGCACCATCGAACACTTGTTAACNCTTGATGACCAGGCTGCCATCCATGATCTGCTAAACCTGGTTCGAGCGAAACATCCCCAACCAGATGACAACATCGAGCTTATCAACGAGATGATTACTGCCATCGAAACTGATGAAGGACTCCAGACCGTGACCGCCGTGGCAAAAAAGTTTGGCAGAAGCGAACGCTGGCTGCAGCAGTTCTTTCTGGACTATGTAGGCATTGGGCTCAAATGGTTATTGCAGCGTCATCGGTTGCTGAGAGCAGCTGAACACATCCGCGCGAGCGACCAGCCAAATTGGGCGGCGATTGCCTATGACCTGGGCTACAGCAGCCAGGGACACTTCATTACGGATTTCAAGCAAGTATTAGGGAAAACGCCGCGACAATATAAAAAAGAACTGACTGAACTTTAGCATTTACTGTTGCTTAAAAGTAGACTCCCCATGAACTTCGAAAAATCGGTCCTTTGTCCTGTGATAATCGGTCGCCAGAATCAGCTTCAACTGTTGGATCGTTTGATGAGGCAATGGCAGGCAGGCAACGGGCAGATCGCGCTCATTTCAGGTGAGGCGGGAATCGGAAAATCACGGTTGGTCAGGGAAGCCAAAGGTAGGGCTCCTCAGGGAACCGTGATTTTGGAGGGCTATTGCTTTCAGACAGGGTCCATTCTGCCTTATGCCCCACTTCTGGATCTATTTCGGAACTTCTTTGGGGCACATTCCCATGAAGAGATTGCTCGCGCCCTGGAGGCATCGGCACCTCATCTTGTCAAAATATTTCCCGAATGGACCGTTACACTACCGAATCTGACGCAGGTAGGGACAGCGAGTCCTGACCCCGAACAAGAGAAACGTCGCCTCTTTGAAGTCCTTGTCCAGACCATTACAGAGTTGGCGCAGAATCAACCCTTGATTGTCATTCTCGAAGACCTTCATTGGAGTGATTCAACCAGCCTCGAATTTCTGCTCCTGCTCGCTCGTCGTATTTCATCCCAACCGATTCTCTTGCTCCTCACCTATCGCAGCGAGGAGACCACGCCCGAGTTAACTCATTTTCTCGCCGAGCTGGACCGTGAACGACTCGGCACAGAATTCGCGCTCAAACATATGAGTCCTCTCGAGGTGGATGAAATGTTGCAGGCGATTCTTGACTCGCAGGCCCCGATCAGCAAAGAATTTCTCGATACGATTTTTCCTCTGACCGAGGGGAATCCATTCTTTATCGAAGAAATCCTCAAGGCGCTCAGCGCCGAGGGAGACATTTTTTATGCCGATGGAGTCTGGACTCGAAAAGAGATCAGCCAATTACATATCCCTCGCACCATTAAGGATGCTGTGCAAAGACGAACGCAGCAATTGGACGAGGGAACACTACGGACATTGACTCTTGCCTCTGTCATGGGAAGGCGCTTTGATTTCCAATTGTTGCAGGAATTACTTAACGTGAATGAAGCGGATTTGATGGTAATGCTCAAGGAACTGATCAGTGCCCAACTCGTGGTGGAAGAAACAGCCGATCACTTTGCGTTTCGTCACGCGCTGACCCGCGAAGCGATCTACACCACCCTGTTACTTCGGGAACGTCAGGGGCTGCATCGCTTCGTCGCGGAAGGCATGGAGCGATCCTATGCCGCCTCCATGGAGGCGTATGTTGCGGATCTGTCTTTTCACTACTACACCGGCGGTATATGGCAAAAAGCACTGGAGTACTCCCGAAAGGCGGGCGACCAAGCGCGGACCTTATATGCTTCACGCGAAGCCGTGGTCTATTATTCACGCGCGATTGTGTCCGCCCGTCAGCTCAACATCGTCATTGAGCCGCAGCTTTTAGCCGCTCGCGGACGTGCCTACGACATTTTGGGAGACTTTAAATCGGCACTGGATGATTTTGAAGGAGCACGCAAAATTGCCCAGGAGCAGCAGGATGGACAGGCAGAATGGCAAACATTGATCGAGATCGGATCTCTCTGGGCGGGTCATGATTTGCAACGAGCAGGAGAATTCTTTGGCCAAGCGGAAGACCTGGCACGGAAACTGAATGAACCCGAATTGCTGGCACGCAGCCTTAACCGTGTCGGGAATTGGTTTTTCATCACGGGCCAAACCATGCAGGCGTTAGAGTACCATCGCCAGGCACTGAAATTCTTCGAAGGACAGAGGGACGAGCGAGGCATGGCAGAAACCCGCAACGAACTGGGAATGGCAACGCTGCACCACGGGGATCAAATTGGCTCCTATAAAGAATATCTACATGCAATCCATCTCCATCGAAAACTGGACGATAAACACGCACTGATCTACGCGTTGATTGGGGCCTCTCACACCTTATATGACGATACGGACCTCATACCCGCTCAATCGCGCCTGGAGAATCAACAGATGGCCAACGAAGCGCTGGAGCTCACCCGTCAGATCGACTGGCCGTCAGGCGAAGCTTTTGCCGAATGGGGCATGACATTCGGTCTGGCCATGTGGGGAATGTTTGAGGAAGGGCTCTCCCACGCCAAGGCAGCATTGCGGATCGGAATGGAAATCAAACATCGTCAACGGACCGCGGGAGCTTATTATGCGCTGGGGCACATTTACCTCTTGATGCTTCAAGCGGACCTTGCCATCCAGAACCTTGAGCTGGGATCCAGCCTCGCAAAGAAATTTGGCTCCGCCTGGCTGATTGGAAATACAACGGCCGACCTGGTATGTGCATATCTGCTAAAGGATGATACAGGTCGGGCGCGTGCACTCCTTGATTCTGTCTTGCAAGGAGAACCAGACCATCCTACGAGGGCCAAGCGACGAATGCTTTGGGCAAAAGGTAATCTTTTTCTAGCGGAGAACAAGCCTGCGGAAGCACTGCGGATTGCTGAACATTTGCTTGACTCGAAGCGAAGTTCTCAGGAAACGCAACCGATCCCAGCATTGTTGAAGCTCAAAGGAGAGGCATTGTTTGCGTTGAAGCAATTCAAGAAAGCCGAGCGGAGCCTGGAACAAGCCAAACAAGGTGCAGAACAACGTGAGGCAGTTCCCCTGTTATGGCAGATCCACGCCCGGCTGGGATGGCTATATAAAGAACAAAAGAATATCGAAAAGAGTGAAACAGAATTTGCCAGCGCACGTCAGGTGCTGCAGGGGCTAGCTGCAAATATTCAAGACGATGAACTGCGCGCAGGTTTTCTTCGCGCCGCGCTTGAAACCCTGCCAAAAGAACGGAAGCTGACCAAGCGTCAAAGCGAGGCTGAAAAATTCGGCGGCTTAACCAGTCGTGAGCGGGAAGTGGCACGTTTTTTGGCACAGGGAAAATCAAACCGCGAAATTGCCGAGGGATTGGTGCTCAGCGAACGGACGGTGGAAAGTCATGTGGGCAATATTCTGACCAAGTTGGGATTCGATTCACGCGCCCAGATTGCGGTTTGGGCGGTGGAAAAAAGGTTGGTGGAACGAGAATAATCAAAGGTTCGAGGAGGGAATACTTATTTTGCCGCACTTGTCCTGGCCCCAAAGGGACGGTGCCAGTGGAGTTCACGGAGTTCTCTGAAAAAAACTTCTAAAATAGACCTCCTGCAGAAGTAAGCGGAAATGATTGTTGAATCCCTTTTGAACCACTCCCGGAACAACACCGGGACAGATGAGTCACGGACGCTTCGCGCTGAGAAAAAATTAAAGAAAACTCCGTGACTCAGTGCGTCGCCGTGCCGACATCTCCGTGGTTAGGAGTTTAAGGCTTTAGAGGTCCAATCTCTGTGCACTCGGTGGTTAATTCTCCAAAAAACTACGTACTCCCGAAATTAATATCTCCGTATTTTCCACGATGGCAAGCCATCGCATTTTTGCTTTAATGTCACAAGATCAAAACGCTGCGCAGTCTCAATACTTTCAACTTTATCGATGGAGGTCGAAATGTTCCAAGAAAATGTCAGTGTAGTCAAGTTCAAATCAATCAAAAAAGGAGAAAAATCATGAACAAGCTTTTCACAACTTTCAGTATTCTTGTCGCGATCGCGCTCTTTACGACAGCCTGCGGCGCGCAGATCGCACAAGCCGCAGAGCCAGCTCCAGTAGCTGTTGGCTATCAGGCCATCCTTGGCAAATCTGTGAGCGAGCAGCCCGTTGCGAATTTCGTTGATAGCAACTGCACCCAATCAGGGTCGTATCAGTTCTGCCGGTCTGCTGGATTGGCTCTTTGGACGGATAAGAATCACATTGTCAGGTTAGCTCACTTGTATATCAACAATGCAGAAGGCTTTGCAACTTACAAAGGTGAACTACCTTTTGGGCTGGCGGCAAATGATACGATGGCAGACGTGGAGTGGAAGCTCGGTAGCCCCAAAGAGGTACATGCTCCCCAGGCGGGACGGGAGCCTGGCCTGCCGGATGAAGGATACTCTCGGGATCTCACTTACTATTGGGCGATCTACAAGCGCTTCGGTTTGACGGTGATTTACAACACACCCGCTGCAAATGACAAAGACGCGACGATTTACGCCATTCTGATCAGCAAATGATTGCCACAGTCTGTACTAGCCAAAATGGGGCGGCGTTCTCTACGAGAATGGCCGCCCCATTCCTAAAATGATTTTGTAGATCCTACTAACAGCTTACTCAACAAAAGGAGAACCAAATGAACGTAATAATTGCTGAACTAACGCCTGAAATGGAAGCACTCAAGACTCGGCTGAAAGCCACCTGGATGTCTGGCGACTACGGCCACTTTGCAACGTATCTGGAGTCGGGCGCGCTGGAATTTCTATCCCGCATCAATATTGAGCCAGGGGCGCGTGTCCTTGACGTGGCTTGTGGTGCGGGGCAAACCGCCATACCGATGTCACGGGCGGGAGCGAAAGTCACGGGTGTGGATATCGCGACGAATTTGATCGAGCAGGCACGCGCCCGGGCACAGGCTGAAAACCTGGATGCTCGGTTCGAGGAAGGCGATGCAGAAATGCTTCCGTATGAGGACGGCTCGTTCGATATCGTAGTCAGCCTGATCGGCGCCATGTTCGCGCCTCGACCTGACCTGGTTGCAGCTGAATTGAAGCGCGTCTGCCGACCAGGCGGAAAAATCATTATGGGCAACTGGACTCCGACCGGGTTCGTTGGGCAAATGTTCAAGATCCATGGAAAGCACGTACCCCCTCCGGCGATCATGCCATCACCTGTGAAATGGGGGGATGAAGAAATTGTACGCGAGCGATTCAAGGACGGGATCTCGCATCTTAAACTAAGCCGGCGTTTGTATCCTTTCCGCTATCCCTTCCCCGCCTCTGAGGTCGTCGAGTTCTTCCGCACCTACTACGGGCCTTCCTACAAAGCGTTCGCCGCGTTGGAGTCTCTTTACGAGAAACAAGATGCTCTGCGGCGAGAGCTCGAGCAACTATGGGCGGAGCATAACACCGCAATAGATGGAACGACTTCTATTGATTCTGAATATCTGGAAGTGGTAGCCATTCGACAGTGAACTTAAGCACTGGAAATTCCAGAGGTTCGGCGCGATCACGGTTTGTGCTCGCTCA
>Ga0065707_10083148_pt1 | contig 10204 bp, 8 predicted proteins | sample SwiRhicommuniRL3_FD_59094 | JGI IMG/M metagenome (GOLD analysis project Ga0065707, IMG submission 59094) | Switchgrass rhizosphere bacterial communities from Rose Lake, Michigan, USA - RL3 v2 (version 2) | ecosystem: Host-associated > Plants > Roots > Rhizosphere > Soil | place: East Lansing, MI... | reverse complement strand
GACGGTGGAGGTCGTCGTTGGCCGCGCAGCCCGGCAGGTTGTCGGCCGTCGTGCCGCTGCCGCCGGGGACGAAGCCATTGGCATAGCCGCCGAACCCCTTGGCATTGACGCCCTGGAACTCGATCGGGAAGTACGTGATGCCGCAGTTGTCACGCCCGAAGAAGCCGTAGGGCTTGCCGCAGGTGGTGCTGCCGATCAGGTGCACGTCGAGGTCGACGCCACGCAGCCCGTTGATGATCGCTTCGCTGGCCGAACAGGTGTTGTCGCTGACCAGCACGTACACGCGCGACAGGTTCAACACGGGCAGCGGATCGCTCCTCGTGCATTGGAACGTCGCCGGGTCCGGTACGCAGGCCAGGTCCGAAAAGCCGCCCGCCGCGTTCTCGTTCGAACGCTTGTTGCTGAACAACGTGGCCTCGAACACCTGGTTGGCGGTGCGCGCTGCACCGGCGATCATGTAGGCCACTTCACTGGCGATGTAGAGGTAGCCGCCGCCGTTGTAGCGCAGATCGAGCACGAGATCGGAAATGCCGGGCGACGCGCTGAAACTCGCAAACGCGCTGATCAAGTCGGCCTCGGCGGTGAGCACGTGGTCGTTGAACAGCAAGTAGCCGACCCGTGCGCCATTGACGTTGAGGATCTGCGACTGCACGGGTTTGAGCGTCACGTTGCCCGCGACGAACGTGTAGTCGGCCACCGGCGCTCCGGCGCGCGAGAAGCGGAACGAGTGCTGGCTGTTCGATGCCGGGAACAGTGCTGCATTCAAGGTGGCGACACCGCTGGGCGTGTTGTCGTCGGCCGAGACGTTGTCGGCCAGCACCAGCGTGTCGCCCCGCTTGATCTGCGCGACGTCGGCTTGCGAACCGGGGTACACGTAACTGACGCGGATGTTGCGCGGCGGTGTCGATGAACCGAAGTGCCACTCGACGCCGTAGCCGACGGTCGCGCCGCTGTTGATCAGCTGGTCCCAGGCGGCGGTCGGATACGTGAAGCTGAACTTGTCGACGGGCTTGCCCGCCGGATTGGTGAACGGTCGCGTCAGGTCAAGAAAATAGGTGTCGATCGAATCGTAGAAGCCGGGCGCCGTGTCGCTGCTGTAGATCGCGTCGGCCGCGTTGACCACGGGCACCTTGTCGTACCAGAGGTACTTGCGATCGACGTAGTCGCGCAGCCAGGTCTTTTCGGTGCCGATGTTGCCCGACGTGATCGGCGATGTCGCGTCGCCGCGGTACGGGTTGTTCGGCGAACAGGTCTGCGACAGTGGGCCGGAGTTGGGATTCGAATCGCCGCCGCACGACATCAGCGCAATGGCTGTCAGAACGGCGGCGACGGCTCGCGCGCCGCGAAATGCACTGTGCATGGACCGGATTCCCCAACGAAGTCGACTTTCAGCGCATTGTAGAAAGCCGCCGCGCGAGGGTCCGTGACTTGTTGGCTAAGTTCGGCCCTGACGCGCGCGCGTGGCCGGTGCCGGACGTGCCGTCACGTCGTGCCGCTGTAGCCATTCGAAGAATTCGCGATACCACAGCTTGCTGTTGCGCGGCTTGAGCACCCAGTGGTTCTCGTCGGGGAACCACAGCAGCCGCGCGTCGACCCCGCGGGCTTTCAGCGTGTTGTAGTAGGCGAGGCCTTGCGCGTCGGGCACGCGGTAGTCGAGCGCGCCGTGGATCACCAGCGTCGGCGTGTGCATCGTGCCGGCGTGCGCGTGCGGGCTCTGGGCGTGCACCTTGGCCATGTCGTCCCAGTACGCGGCGCCCAGCTCCTTGGGAAACCAGGTGTAGGCGTCCTCGGCGAACATGCCGACCCAGTCGAAGCATCCGGCGTGGCACACGTACGCTGCATAGCGATTGCGCTTCACGTGGCCGTTCATCCACGCCACCATGAAGCCGCCGTAGCTGCCACCGGACGCGAACACGCGGCGCGAGTCGATCCACGGTTGTTTGAGAAACCAGTCGGTCGCGGCCTCAATGTCCTTCAGTTCGAGCTCGCCCCAGCGGTGAGTGATCGAATCGAGGAACGCGTAGCCGAAGCTCGACGAGCCGTGGTAGTTGACGGCCGCCACCACGTAACCCTGCGCTGCGAACAGCTTGTTGTTCCAGCGGTAGTGCCAGCCGTCGCCCGGTGCGGTGTGCGGGCCGCCGTGGATGGTGTGCAGCAGTGGGTACTTTTTCTTGGCATCGAATCCGGGTGGATAGAACACCCACATCTGCACGCGGTCGCCCAACGCGCCTTTGATCCACACCTCTTCGTGGCGGCCGAGGTCGAGCGCCGCCAGCAGCCTGTCGTTGAAACGTTCGATGCGGCGCGGCGCTTGCCCCGCCACATACGCGGTCGCGCGCGCCGGATGGTCGGCGGCATCGGCGATCGTCACCACGGTGCCGGCGCGTTTGTCGTAGGCGAGCACGCTGCCGCCCTCGACCAGCATTTCGGCGCGACGATCGGTGCGCGTAAAGCGCCACAGGTGGGTGCGGCCCTTTTGTTCAGCGGTGAACAGCAGCGCCTGGCCATCGTCTTCCCACTGCAGCGGCGCCTTGACCTCATGGTCCCACTCGGCGCTCTCGACCTCCCAGCGCTTGCTGGCGCGGTCCCACACCGCGAGCTGGTCGGGCATCGTGTGCTTCAGGCCGTCGTGCTTCGCAAGAAACGCCACCTGCGAGCCGTCGGGGCTGCAGCGCGGCGCGGCGACGGTCCAGTTGGCATCGCGCACGATGACGTCGAAGCGGCCGTTCTTCAGGTTGAGCTCGGCCAATGCGAAGCGGTTGTCGAGGCGCTTTTCCTCGGCCGGGTCGTAGGCAAACACGATGCGCTGGCCGTCGGGCGAGATGTCGAAGCATGCAGTGCCGGGCTCGGCGCGCTCGAGCTCGTAGCCGCTGCCCTCGAAGACATTGCGAGTGCGGCCGCTGGCCAGCTCCATCACATGCAACTGAGGCACGCGGCCCATCGGCAGCGCGTGGTCCCAGAAGCGATACAGCGCCTCGCTGGTGGCGTAGCCGGTTTCCTTGCGGTCCTTGAATTCCTTCAAGCGTTTCGCTTGCGCGGCCTCACCCTTCAACTCGGGCCACACCCACGACACGAAGGCGATGCGTTTGCCGTCGGGGAACCAGCGAAACCCCTCGATCCCGGTGGCCACGGTGCCGACGCGCCTCGCCTCGCCGCCGTCGGGCGCGATCACGTAAAACTGCGGCTGCTCGTCCTTGTGCCCCTGCTGTTCGCGTTTGGCGACAAAGCCCACGGCATTGCCGCGCGGACTGAACGCCGGCTGGCCATCTTTGTCGCCGCACTGCGTCAGCGCGCGAGGCTCGCCGCCTGAGGTCGGCAGCAGCCAGATCGAGGCGTGCGAATGGTTGTCGTGCATCGCGTGGCGCGACACCGCCACCGCGGCCACCGCGCCGTCGGGCGACAACGACACTTGCCCCAAGCGCTCGATCTTCCACAGGGCTTCGACGTCGATCTTCTTCTTGGTCATGGGATTGCCTCCGCCGCAGGTGGCGCTGCGGGCATCGCAGATTCAGCGGGGCTTTTGCAGCTGCCAGTCGAGGTGCGAACGCACGGCGGGCCACTCGGCCGCCGTGATGCTGTAAACCGCGGTGTCGCGCAGCGAGCCATCGGGGCTGCGCTGGTGCGAGCGCAAGATGCCGTCGAGCTGCGCACCCAGGCGCTCGATCGCACGGCGACTTTGCGTGTTGAAGCGGTGTGTGCGGAACTCCACCGCGATGCATTGCAACGTGTCGAACGCATGGGCGAGCAACAGGCGCTTGCACTCGGTGTTCAATGGCGAGCGCTGCACGCGCTTGGCATACCAGGTCGAGCCGATCTCGACGCGCTTGTGCACCGGGTCGACGTTCATGTAGGTGGTCATGCCGGCAATGCGGCCACCGGCGTCGAACACCGTGAACGGCGTCATCGAGCCCTTGGCCTGCAGGTCGAGCCGCCGTGCGATCTCGGCGGCCATGCGCTCGGGTAGCGGCACGAAGGTATACCAGAGCCGCCACAGCTCGCCGTCGCGCACGGCCTCGATCAGGCCGGGTTCGTGTGCAGGGGAGAGCGGCTCGACGCGGACGTGGTGGCCGCGCAGTGTGACGGGCTCAGGCCAAGCCATGTCAACGGTTGTGCCGTTGCATGAACACGAGCTTCTCGAACAGCGTCACGTCCTGCTCGTTCTTCAGCAACGCGCCCACCAGTGGCGGCACCGACACCTTCTCGTCTTTGCTGTGCAGTGCCTCCAGGGGGATGTCTTCCGCCACCAGCAGCTTCAGCCAGTCGAGCAGCTCGGAAGTCGATGGTTTCTTCTTCAGTCCGGGCAGGTTGCGCACGTCGTAGAAGGTCTTCAGCGCTGCGCCGAGCAGCTCCTTCTTCAGCCCCGGGAAGTGCACGTCGACGATGCGCTTCATCGTGTCGGCGTCGGGAAACTTGATGTAGTGGAAGAAGCAGCGACGCAAGAACGCGTCGGGCAGCTCCTTCTCGTTGTTTGAGGTGATGAACACCACCGGCCGGTGCTTGGCCTTGATCAGCTCACGCGTCTCGTAGACGTAGAACTCCATGCGGTCGAGTTCGCGCAGCAGGTCGTTGGGGAATTCGATGTCGGCCTTGTCGATTTCATCGATCAACAGCGCTATCGGTTCGTCGGCAGTGAAAGCCTGCCACAGCGTGCCGCGCACGATGTAGTGGTGGATGTCCTTGACCCGTTCGTCACCGAGCTGGCTGTCGCGCAGGCGGCTCACCGCGTCGTATTCGTACAGGCCCTGCTGCGCTTTGGTGGTGCTCTTGATGTGCCATTGCAAGAGCGGCATGCCGATGGCGCCGGCCACTTCTTCGGCCAGCATCGTCTTGCCGGTGCCCGGCTCGCCCTTGACCAGCAGCGGGCGCTTCAGCGTGATCGCCGCGTTGACCGCGAGCATCAGATCCGGGGTGGCGACGTAGGTGTCGGAGCCGTTGAATTTCATGGGGCGCTGGCGTCGAGGGTTCGGGCCAGTATAAGGGCGACCCTATAATCGCCCGCCGTGGCGCGCCCCGTGGGTGCCCCGATTCGAACAACGCTTTCTCGTCCATGAAAAACACGCTTCTGTTGTGTCTTGCCCTGGTTGCCACGCCAATGCTGTCGATGGCCCAAGAGGTCAAGGGCGACGCGGGCGCCGGTGGCAAGAAGATCGCCATGTGCATCGGTTGCCACGGCTTGCCGGGTTATCAATCGAGCTTCCCGCAGGTCTACAAAGTGCCCAAGATCGCCGGGCAGAACGCCAAGTACATCGTCGCCGCGCTCAACGGCTACAAGAGCGGTGACCGCAAGCATCCGTCGATGCGCGGCATCGCGGGGTCGCTGTCCGATCAAGACATCGCAGACGTGGCGGCCTACTACGAGGCGCTGGGCAAGGACACGGCCGCGACGTCGGTGCCGGAGGCGGCCGAGGCGCCGCCGGCGTCGCTGAAGGACAAACTCGTCACCTGTCCGGCGTGCCACGGCAAGAACTTCAACAACACCGCGGATCCCGCCAACCCGCGTTTGGCCGGCCAGTACGCCGACTACCTGCTGGTCTCTCTGAAGGCCTACATGACCGACAACAACCCGCGCGTCGGCCGCGCCAGCGCGGTCATGAAGGGCATGGTGGCGCCCGAAGTCGACGGCAAGAAGAAGCCCGTCTTCAGCAGCGTCGAGTTGAAGGAGCTGGCCGAGTACTTGTCCGGCCTGCCCGGCGAGTTGAGGACGGTGCCGCAGTCGCGCTTCCACTCGCCGCACTGAGCGAGCGCGTCGGGAACAAGGCAAAGGCCGCTGCGAAGCGGCCTTTCTCCTGGTGTCGGCTCCTTGCCAAGCGAACGCCGCGGATCCGGCTCCGCCGGTCCGCTGGCGTTGCCCCTTGTGACGTGGCGGCCGCCAGGCCGCTTCGGGGGTGCGTCAATTCCCGGCCAGGTCGTCGAGGATCGGGCAGTCGGGCCGCGAGTCGCCGTGGCAACAGTGCGCCAGGTGTTTCAGCGTGCGCTGCATCGACTCCATCTCGTCGATGCGCCGCTGCAAGTCGCCGGCATGCGCCAGTGCGATGCGCTTGACGTCGGCGCTGGCACGCCGGCGGTTGCGCCACAGGCCGAGCAGTGCGGTGATCTCCTTGATCGAAAAACCGAGGTCGCGTGCGCGCCGGATGAAGCGCAGCGTGTGCACCGACGCCTCGTCGTACTGCCGATAGCCAGCGGCGCTGCGCGGCACCTTGGGCAACAGGCCGAGCGCCTCGTAGTGGCGAATCATCTTGGCCGAGACCGCGCTGGTCTGCGACGCCTGGCCGATGTTCATCGGATGGCCCCTTCTTGCTCGACGCGTGGACGCCAGCGGCGCAGCGTCAGGGCATTGCCGACCACGCTCGCGCTCGACAACGCCATCGCGGCGCCGGCGATCACTGGATTCAACAGGCCCAGCGCCGCCAGCGGGATGCCCACCACGTTGTAGGCAAACGCCCAGAACAGGTTCTGCCGGATCTTCGACGTGGTGCGGCGCGACAGCTCGATCGTCTGCGCCACCAGCATCGGGTCGCCGCGCAGCAGCGTCACGCCCGCGGCCTGCATCGCGGCGTCGGTGCCGAGCATGCGGCCGGCGGCGTCGCTGCCCGCCATCGCAATGCCCACATCGGCGGCCGCCAACGCCGGCGCGTCGTTGATGCCGTCGCCGACCATCGCCACCTTGTCACGGCCGGCACGGCTGCGCAGCGACGCCACCACCTGCGCCTTGTCGCCCGGCAGCACCTCGGCGCGCACGTCGTCGATGCCCAATGCGGCGCCGACCGCCCGCACGGCACTGCTGTTGTCGCCGCTGATCAACAGCGGGGTCACGCCCAGTCGTTTCAATTCGGCGATCGCAGGCGCCGCGCCGGGCTTGAGGGCATCGCCAAACGCGAGCAGCGCCAGCACGCGCGCGGTGCCATCGGGCGCCAACTCGGCCAGCCACGACACGGTGCGGCCCTGCTGCTGCAGCGCGCTCGCAGTGGCCGACGCAGCACCCAGATCAGCGTGCAGCTCGCGCATCAGCCGCTCGCTGCCCAGGCGCAGCACCCGATCGCCGATGATGCCGCCGATGCCGCGCCCGCTGATTGCTTGCACGTCGCTGGCGTTGCGCGCTGCCGCCGATGCCGCGGCTCGCGCATCGAGCACTGCGCGCGCCAACGGATGCTCGCTGCCTGCCTGCAAGGCCGCCGCCAGTTCGAGCAGCGTGCGTTCGTCGTCGCCGGATATCGCATGCAGGGCCAGCAGCCGCGGCCTGCCCTCGGTGAGGGTGCCGGTCTTGTCGAACGCGACGGTGCGCACCGCATGCGCCAGCTCCAGCGCCTGCGCGTCCTTGATCAGGATGCCGTGGCGCGCAGCGACGCCGGTGCCGACCATGATCGCGGTGGGTGTGGCCAAGCCGAGTGCGCACGGGCAGGCGATCACCAGCACCGCCACCGCGTTGAGCAGGCCTTGTGTCCACTGATTCGCGAGCAAGCCCCAAGCCAACAGCGTGAGCAGCGCAGCGATCACCACCACCGGCACGAACACCGCGCTCACGCGGTCGACCAGCCGCTGGATCGGCGCCTTGTGCGCCTGCGCCGACTGTACCAACGATGCGATGCGCGCCAGCATCGACTCGGCGCCGAGCGCCGTGGTGCGCACGCGCAGCAGGCCCTCCGCGTTGACGGCGCCGCCGATCACGCGGTCGCCGCCCCGCTTGGCCACCGGCAGGCTTTCGCCGGTGAGCAGCGACTCGTCGACATGGCTGGTGCCCTCGATCACGTCGCCGTCGACCGCGACCCGTTCACCGGGTCGCACGATCACGACATCGCCGACCCGCAGTTGCGCCAGCGGCAGCTCGACCTCGGCGCCGTCGCGCCATACGCGCGCGGTGTCGGGGCGCAATGCATTCAAGGCGCGGATCGCGTCGGTGGTCTGCCGTTTGGCGCGCGTCTCCAACCACTTGCCGAACAGCACCAGCGTGATCACGACGGCCGCCGACTCGAAGTACAAGTGAGGTGTGTGTTCTGGCGGTGCTGTCAGCCACAGCGCCAGGCTCAAGCCGAACGCGGCGCTGGTGCCGATGGCCACCAGCAGATCCATGTTGCCGCTGCCGGCGCGCAGCGCATTCCAGCCGGCGCGGTAGAAGCGGGCACCGAGCCAGAATTGCACCGGCGCGGCCAGCGCGAGCTGCCACCAGCCGTTCAACAGCAAGGGCCACCCGAGCCAGGCCCCCACCATCGGCAACAACAGCGGGGCCGACAGCGCCGCAGCCAGCGCGACGCGGATGCCTTCGCTCCAACGCGTCGGTGTTGCGGCACGCGACGAATCGGTTGAGGTGTCGACGCCGTCGTAACCGGCGCCGTGCAGCGCTGCGACAAGCTCGGTCATCGGCGCCTGGCCCCGCCAGCACACCACGCTAGCGCGTTCGGTGGCCAGGTTCACCGCGGCCGATACGACGCCCGGCACGCGAGCCAACGCACGCTCGACGCGGGCGACGCACGACGCGCAGGTCATGCCTTGCACCGACAACATCACGCTCTCTTGCGGGACCGCGTAGCCGGCGTGGCGTATCGCGTCGGCCAGCGCACCGGCCTGCACCGGTTGCGCCAGCTCGACGGCGGCCGACTCGGTGGCCAGGTTGACCGCCGCGGAGCGCACGCCCGGCACCCGGGAGAGCGCCTGTTCGACCCGCCGTACGCAGGAGGCACAGGTCATGCCGTCGATCGGCAGTGACAAGGTCGAGGCAGCAGTCGCGTTCACGGTTCGCAGCTTAGACCTTGCCACGATGGGAAGGTCAAGGTCGTAGCGGCATCCCCTTGCCCTGGGTGCCGCATCGGGTCTGCCGTCGAACGCTTGACCTTCCCATCGTGGCAAGGTCTACGATGGCGACCATCGACCCGGGTGCTCCGAGATGTCCATGATCGAACTGAAATTGCCCACGATGACCTGCGGCCACTGTGTGCGCACGGTCGGCGACACCGTGCGACGGGTCGACGCCGCCGCCAAGGTGGATGTCGACTTGCCTGCACAAACCGTGCGCATCGAATCGCTGCACCCACGCGAGGAGTTCGTTCGCGCGTTGGTTGAGCAAGGCTACGCCGCGGCCGCCTGAGGCCGTGCCCCTGCACGGACGCGCCACGGCTCACGCGCTGGCGCGGCGGCGCACACACTCCACGTAGGCCAGCCCATCGGGCGGCTGGCCGCTGCGCTGCGACTGCCAGATCATCTCGCCCAGGCACTCCATCGCCTCGTGGTGCGCATCGTGCAGCGACCCCCGCCGCGCCGCCAGCACCTCGACGGCGGCGCGGATGCCAACTGGCTGGTCGATCGAACACTGTTCGCTGATCGACAAGTGCATCGACAGGTGCAGGAAAGGATTGGTGCGCCCCGCATCGACGCTGTAGTCGGCGGCCAGCGCGGCCTCTTCATCGCTGAGATCGCCGGTGTACTCGGGGTGCTCGCCGATCCACAACGCGGCCAGCGTCTCGATCGCTGTCATCGGCGCGGCCTCACGCTGTTTGCGCCAGGCGCCGCAGAAGAAACGCCGCACGTCGTGCTGGTTGGGTTGGAACACGGGAGAATTGTCGTCGTGAAGAGCACTCGCCGCACACGTTGCTGCTGATCGCCGACCCCGCGTTCTATGCCGTGGCCGTGCCCGCCGCGCTGCTGGTGGGCATCGGCAAGAGCGGTGTGGCCGGCGGCTTCGGCATCCTCGCGGTGCCGCTGATCGCGCTGGTGATGCCAGTGCCGCAGGCGGCAGCGATCGTGTTGCCGTTGCTGACGGTGGGCGATCTGTTCGGCCTCGCGGCGCTGATTCGCCATCGCGACCGTGCGCTGCTGCGCGTGCTGCTGCCTGCCGGTCTCGCCGGCACCGTGGTGGGGTTCCTGCTGTTCGGCGTGCTGAGCCCGAAAACCGTGTCGGCGGTGCTCGGCGTGATGACGCTGCTGTTCATCGCGCAGCGTGCGTGGTCGTCATCCGGCGCTGCGGCGCGCGTGGTGCCACGCTGGTTCACCGCGCTCGCCGGCCTGGCGTCGGGTGTCACGAGTTTCGTCGCTCACGCCGGTGGGCCACCGATCTCGATCGCGTTGCTGCCGATGCGGCTCGCGCCGGCGGTGTTCGCGGGCACCACCTCGGTGTTCTTCACGGTGATCAACGCTTCGAAATGGCTGCCGTATGCATGGCTCGGCTTGATCGACGGCACCAACATGCTCACCGCCGCCGCTCTGGCTCCAGTCG
>Ga0065707_10001228_pt1 | contig 10206 bp, 11 predicted proteins | sample SwiRhicommuniRL3_FD_59094 | JGI IMG/M metagenome (GOLD analysis project Ga0065707, IMG submission 59094) | Switchgrass rhizosphere bacterial communities from Rose Lake, Michigan, USA - RL3 v2 (version 2) | ecosystem: Host-associated > Plants > Roots > Rhizosphere > Soil | place: East Lansing... | reverse complement strand
GACATCAGCTCTTTTGCCAGTTCAAGATATGCAACCGCCCCCCGTGACGCTATATCGTACAGTATAATCGGCTTTCCGTGGCTGGGCGCCTCGGACAGCCTGACGTTTCTCGGTATCACGGTCCGGAAAACCTGCTCGCCGAAGTGAGCTCGTATCTCATCTTCGACCTGCTTTGAAAGATTGTTCCTGCCGTCATACATCGTCAGCACGATCCCCTCGATGCGGAGCCCCCGATTAAGACCTTTCTGAACAAGACCGATTGTCCTGACTATCTGGGAAAGCCCTTCCATGGCGTAGAATTCGGTCTGAAGCGGTATGATCACACTATCCGCGGCAGTCATGGCGTTGAGAGTCAGCAGACCGAGTGATGGCGGGCAGTCGATAATGATAAAGTCATAATCCTTTTTTAGCTTTGCCAGGATTTTTTTCAGCTGCATTTCGCGCTCGGGGATTTCTATCAGTTCGAGCTCTGCTCCAGCAAGATCGGGAGTGGCGGGGATTACCTGCAGGTTCTCGAGCTCGGTATCCATAAGCAGATCATTCGGATCCTCGCCGTTGATGATGAGGTCATAAATACTGCTGCTGAGCGACGTCTTGTCGATCCCTGCCCCGCTGCTTGCATTACCCTGCGGGTCAATATCAACGAGCAGCACTTTTTTTTCCGCTGCTGCAAGGGAAGCAGAAAGATTTACTGCCGTCGTTGTCTTACCGACCCCCCCTTTTTGATTTGCAATACAGATGATACTGGACATGATAGGATTTCCTCTGTCTCATAATATCTCACAGCCACATAAGGGAGGGAAACTACCATAAATGCACTCAGGTGAAAAGTTTTTTCAGGACGGGGTGTTTTATGCATTTTTTGATTCGGGTCAAAATTAAAACAATATGACGATGCTAAGCTGATGATCAAAATGCAGAATGAGGAGCGTTCATGTCCACCAGGCTTCAGCTGTTCGCTATACCTGCCTTGCTTTTCGGACTAGTCGCCGAAACTGCTTCGGCAATGGAGTGCAAAGTATGTCACAGCAAAAATCCGGCAATGGTCAAAATGCACAAGTCGACCCAGACAAGTGAAATAAGCTGTTTTGATTGCCACAAAATCGGAGAAAAGCTTATGGGGAAGGGTCAACCCAAGGATAGGGAATCGCAGCTGAAGAGAAGAACCACTGAAGCAATCTGCAAAAGATGCCACTAGGAGTCTGTCGGACTTAGGAAATCAGAGCGAAAATTTGGCTGGGCGAGGCAAGATTTTGTCGATTTTGCAGGTCAATAGTTGTTCTATTGACCAAGAAAGCGGCGGAATATGGACCGTTCAGACGTTTGCAGCAGATTTATTCTAAGTCCGATAGCCTCCTATTAACAAGAAAGGCCCCGAATTCCTCCGGAGCCTCTGGAAAATTAATCAACAGAAAAGTTACTTGGCAGGGGTAAAGTCTACCAGACCGAATCCGTATTTGGAATGCTGTGACGCATGGGTGTTAGGGTATAGAGTGAAGAGCCAACCCTTGAATACTTCCTGCCCGTTTTCAGTAATATGGACCTGAACTGCAGGATTTTTAGGAATGTTGGAACTCGAAGTGAGAGTAGTTCCATCCATTATGAAATGCGGAAAGAAGTTTTCAACGGTAATAACCAGGTTTGTGTCGTTTATCTTCATTGTCTTTCCGATATCAATGACGACAAAACCCTCTTTGTTCTTCTCCTTGTCCATGATGCTTATCTTTACAGACTTCCACTTGCCCTTCACACTGTCAGGTACAGCCACTTCAGTCTGCTTTCTGACTACAGCATCTTTTGCAGAAGCCGCCTCCTCTTGAGGCTTTTTTGGCTCTTCCTTTTTACTGCAGCCCGAGATGACAGCTATCAGAGATATCATGCCCGATATAATCACCAGTAAAAACTTTCGTACCATTCATACTCCCTGAAAGATAAATGGCGGAGAGAGAGGGATTCGAACCCTCGATACCGGTTTCCCAGTATACTCGCTTAGCAGGCGAGCGCCTTCGACCTACTCGGCCATCTCTCCGGAACAGACTTCTCTTATTTCCTGCTGCAAAATTTTTTTTGGCGGAAGAGGTAGGATTCGAACCCACGTAACTTTCGTTAAACGGTTTTCAAGACCGCCGCCTTCAACCTCTCGGCCACTCTTCCGCAAAATTGATTAACTCTTGGCTGTTATCTTCTCAAGCCCACCCATGTAGGGACGAAGCACTTCGGGGACGAGCACCGAACCATCCTCCTGCTGACAGTTCTCAAGAATTGCTACTACCGTCCTGCCGACGGCAAGACCGGAGCCGTTGAGCGTATGAACAAACTCGGGTTTTGACTTCTCGTCCTCGCGGAATTTTATTCCTGCCCGCCTTGCCTGGAAGTCCCCGAAATTGCTGCAGGAGGATATCTCCCGGTACGTGTTCTGCCCGGGGAGCCAGACCTCTATATCGAAAGTGCGGCAGGCCGAAAACCCTATATCACCAGTGCAGAGCTCTACGACCCGGTAGGGAAGGCCAAGCAGCCTCAAAACCTCTTCTGCATTATCAAGAAGCTGCAGCAGATCCTTCATTGAATCCGAAGGGTGAACGAATTTTACCAGCTCAACCTTGTTAAACTGGTGTTGCCGGATAAGTCCTCGTGTATCTTTGCCGTAAGAGCCGGCCTCGCTCCGGAAGCAAGGGGTGTAAGCCGTATAGCATATCGGCAGTTGGGAACCCTTGAGGATCTCTCCCCGGTGGATATTGGTCACCGGTACTTCAGCAGTCGGGATCAGGAAATAATCAACCCCTTCCAGATGGAAGAGGTCGTCTGCAAACTTGGGGAGCTGACCGGTTCCGGTCATACTTTCCCTGTTTACCATAAAGGGGGGAAGCATTTCAATATAATTGTGCCTTGATGTATGCAGATCGAGCATGAAATTAATCAGGGAGCGCTCAAGTCTTGCCCCTGCATCCTTGTAAAGCGTGAAGCGTGCACCTGTAATCTTTGCACCTCTCTCGAAATCGAGGATATCGAGAGACTCACCGATCTCCCAGTGAGGTTTCGGAGAAAAAGTGAATTCAGGGATGGTGCCGCAACGCCTTACCTCTCTGTTGTCCGCTTCACTTGAGCCAATCGGTGTTTCAGCAGAGGGAATGTTCGGAACGGTCAGCATAAAAACTTCAAGCTCTTCTTCCACGCTCCGCAGTTCATCGTCCAGCCCTTTTATCCGCTGCGAAACTTCCCTCATCTCGGCTATCTGCTCCTGAACCTGACTCTTGTCCTTTACGCGGCTGATCTCGTCGGACACCCTGTTCCTCAGCGCCTTCAAGGTCTCTGCCTCCTGGAGAAGAGTCCGTCTCCTTCCGTCAATCGCCCTGAAACCGGTGAGAGACGCTCCGCCGCCGCGGGTCTTGAGACGTGTTTCCGCATCTTCCAGATTCTCCCGGATGAATCGTATATCAAGCATTGTCAAATCCTTTGCAAATTGAAAAATAAGGTCCTATCTTGTAGCACTTGCCAAAAGCATAGTCAACCATCTGGAACAGAGACGTTTTTTTATGAATCAGCTCATCCTGGTTTTTCTGCTTCTCCTTTTGCCGGCCATTGTCAAGGCCGAGCCTGTTGTCATAAATGCCGTCGGCGACATCATGCTCGCAGGGTCCGGCGAAAGAACGTTCAGAAAACTGGGTTACGATTATCCTTTTGCAGCCACTTCCGGAATTCTCCGGCAGGGAGACTTCGTCATCGGAAACCTTGAGTCCCCGATAGCATCATCAGGAGACGAATTCACCGATAAAAGATTCCGTTTCAAGGTCAACCCGAAAGCTGCATTGGCACTCAAAAATGCCGGGTTCACCAACCTCTCGCTTGCCAACAATCATATTCTCGACTTTGGTGCAGAAGGGCTCAGGCAGACACTGGAAATTCTCGACCACCATGAGATTACCCACACTGGTGCAGGTTCGGACATTTTATCGGCTAGAAAAGCAGGTACAAATTATGTGAAGGGTTTGAAAATATCGTCCCTCTCCTACTCGCTGACCTACCCCGAAGAGTTCTTTGCCGGAACGGAGAGAGCAGGAACAGCTCCGGGGCTCACCCCGCATTTCACCGCCGATATCGAGCAGGCAAAAAAATCTGCTGACTGTGTCATTGTTTCATTTCACTGGGGGGGAGAAGGTCTCGACAAACCGAAACCTTACCAGATTGCTGCTGCGCACAAGGCTGTTGATGCAGGTGCAGATATCGTCATTGGTCATCATCCTCACGTCCTGCAGGGGGTGGAACATTACGGAAACGGCGTGATCTTCTATAGTCTCGGGAATTTTGCTTTCGGAAGTTTGAGCAGAAGCTCTGACAGAAGCATGATCGCAAGGGTAACATTTGAGAGCGGAATAAAATCGGTCGAAATAATCCCGCTGAATGTACTGAACAGCGAAGTCGAATTCCAGCCGAGACCTCTCGGCGGAATCCGTGCAAGAAAAGTAGCAAGAGCCGTCGGCAACCTGTCAAAACCAATGGGAAGCCATGTTGCAGAAGTAGACGGACGCTACCTGGTCGTTAAAGATTAGTTATGCCCGTACTCATCCATCAGCTGCCGCACCTCATCATCACTGATTTCAGGAAGGATTACAGCCCCCTCCCTGTCCTTCGTTAATCGGCTGATACCTGGATGATGCGTCTCAAGCGCTCTCAGTTCCTGTGACTGCCGTTTCACAACTTTCAGAAGCTTTCTGTTCTCATCCTCAAGATCGAACTTCTCTATCGCCGACCGGATGGACTGCTTCAGCTCATGGCTGTTCCAGGGCTTTGTAAAGAAACGGTAGATCTCTCCATCGTTGACCGCCCTCATGGTCGCATCAATGCTCGCATGACCGGTAAGCATCATCCTCACGCTTAAGGGGGAGATCTCCTTTGCCGCAGTCAGAAAAGAAGCTCCGTCCATGCCCGGCATCCGCTCATCAGAGATAATGACTTTGAAAATCTGGGAGGCAACCAGATTCATCGCCTCTTCCCCGTTTTGGGCCGTAACAATCCCGTAGGGCTCATCCGAGAGCTCACGCATCAAGGCAGAAAGCACATTCTGTTCATCGTCTACCAGCAGAATACAGCTGTTCATGAATCCCCCTCTTAACCGTTATTTCCGATCGGCAGATGTATTGTGAAAGTAGTTCCCCTGCCGACTTCACTCTCGACATCAATTGTACCGCTATGCCGCTGAACGATCTCATAACTGATCGCAAGCCCCAGCCCGGTGCCGGTTCCGGTCTCTTTTGTCGTAAAGAACGGCTCAAAGATCCGGTTCATGTTCTCTTCGGCAATACCGCAGCCCGTATCGCTCACAGCTATGGTTACGTAACCATCTTCCGCTCTTGTCGTGACTCTGATCACTCCCTGCTGCTCTATAGCATGGGCCGCATTCACCAGAAAATTCAGGAATACCTGCCCAAGCTGCTGCGGATAACAGTTTACGGTCGGCAGCTCTCCCAGATCCTTCTCCAGGGTGACCTTATACTTAAGCTCGTTCCAGGCGATGCTGATCGCCCGTTCAAGACATTCGTTCAAATCGGCTGGTTCCATCTCTTTAAGATCAGTACGGGAAAAGCCCTTCAGATTCTGGACTATCGTCCTGACCCGGACTGCGCCATCGTTCGACTCCGCAACCAGTGCCGGGATATCATCAAGCAGATAATCTATCTTCAGCCGTTTTCTGGCTTCGGCAAGCTTCTCGGTCGCCTCAGGATCGGAAACCCTCTTGAGAACCTCATCCTGAACGGTAATGAACTGCCGGAGCCGCTCCGCATATTTGCCTAACGTCTCCAGATTGCTTGAAATGAAACCCATCGGGTTGTTTATCTCATGGGCAACCCCTGCGGCAAGCTGGCCGATCGAAGCCATCTTCTCCTGCTGCACAAGCTGGCGATGGGTGGTCTTTAGCTTATCATATGCCTCGCCAAGCTCTTCATAAACCTTTTTTATATCGGTCATGTCATGTAAAGCTATGACAGCACCGTTCTTATCCGCGTAATTGTACCATCTGACAGTAAACCATCTGCCGGAACCCTCATGATAAAGCTCCTGCGAATTGCTGTTCAACCATCCAAGGTTAAGCCCGCAGGAAGCAAGCAGCTTCAGCCAGTCAAGACCGAGCAGGTCATTATAGCCGTCCACTCCGGCAAACTGAAGAAGCGCCTTATTGCAGCGGAGCAGGCGTCCATCCTCTCCGACAAGCATGATGATGTCATCGATACAGTCCATCGTCTGTTCCCACTGTATCTTCGCATGCCTCACCTGCTGGAAAAGATTTGAAAGCTGCTCATGCTTTGCAATCAGCTCTGATGTCCGCTGCCGGACACGATCCTCCATCTCGGCTTTTGCCTCTCTCAGGGAGAGTTGCAGCTGCCGGATCGACAGATGTGTCTTCACCCTTGCAATGACCTCTTCTTTCTCAAAAGGCTTGGCAATGTAGTCGACACCGCCTGCATCAAAGCCTTTCACCTTGCTTGAGGTCTCGTCGAGAGAACTGATGAAAATTACGGGAATATCTTCAAGGGAGGGATTGGCTTTCAACTCTCTGCAGGCCTGAAATCCATCCATGTCAGGCATGACGACATCGAGAAGTATCAGTTGGGGCTGGCTGGTTACGGCAAGCTCAAGAGCCATGGCACCGCTTCCGGCCTGTATGACCTGAAAACCGCTTTCGCTCAGGATGTCCGCGAGTTGCCTGCGGGTCAGCGAAATATCGTCGACAATCAGGATGTCCGCTCTCTTTTCAGGGGGAGGCAAGTCGCTCATCGTATGCCTTGATGAAATATTTTCAACCAGGATTAATCATAGCACAGAATTTGCGACTGTCATTTTCAACCTATGTCAATGGGTCCCTTCTGCAGCCTCTTGTAATAGAAGTTCTGCCCGTACAGCACGGCTACAGGATTATGCCCGGTTACCCGATCCTTGCAGACAAGAGTCGTAACAGGCGCTTTCGAGTATTTGTTGAAGAGCATGTCGTGTCCCACGCAGAGGCCGATAATGATGTTCATGTCGGTCTCGGCCCTGTTGCAGAGTTCTGCCTGGGCTATCGGATTACAGGCAGGTTCAAAGGTGTTCGGACGGACCTTGTCCTCCTCCGCAATACCCAGACTGTTCTTGTCGATGCTCCCCGCCTTGCAGCAGACAGAAAACGGCTCAAGCCCCTGTGCGATCAGGATTTTCACCAGGCTCTCCGTCTCGGCAAGAAGCCCGATGCAGGTGGCAATGCCGATCCTTTTCCATCCCATCAGCCTGACGAGGGCTATGGTGTCCTCGACCCTTGTCCAGCGTGCCGTTATGGCCGNACTCCCAGGGGTTTTCTGATAGCAGAGTCCCTCGACTTTTGCCGCGGCCATTGCCAGCCGTGCATCTTCGCTGTCGCTGGTATATTCGGCAATCGATTCCTTTATGATCTCCGCCCCATGCCCTGTCGGGCAGTATCCCGGACGGGGAGGAGCAGTGGCAGGATCGCCGCTCCAGCAGTTCGTCGTACCTTTGTCACCCCATACAGTGCTGCACGAGCAGCATGAAAGTTTTTCGCCCTTTTTCGACATGCTACCCCCTGTTACGGAATCTGTCAGTTGATGGTTCCAAGCTCCTGAATCAGTACATACGGACTGATGATAAGGGTAAGAAACTTCTTCCCCGGTTCATCATCCCACTCAGCAATCTCCTCTGCAGTTGGTCTGCCGACCTTTCCGGCAGAAATCCAGGCCGTAAGTGTCACCGTATCATCCGCAGCAATCCTCTCTCCGGCTTCGGCCAGATCGAGCGCAGCTGCGATCGTAATCAGCGCACCCCGCTCCAGATGGGGCTTGAGCCACTGCCACTGGGCTTCATCAATGTTGAGCGCAAGCTCTTCCTTCGTATTCATCCGTTTGACAATCTCCTCGAAAACGGCACTGCTGCCGCTGCTACTTTTTACTCAAATACTCCCCCAGCACTCCCCTCGCATGCACGTCATCGTGGCAGTGGCTGCAGAGGTTCTCCCAGTTGGAGCCGTCCGGGGGATTGTTGTTATGGTTGCCGTCCTTGTGATGGACGGTCAGGAGATGGGCATTCGCCTGGTCGAACTCCCTGGCGCAGCGGGCGCAGATCAGGCCGTGCATCTTCAGGGACTTCTGACGGTAGTTGGCGTTGTCCTCGATCCCCTGCCGCATGGCCCTGGTTCTGGCTTCGACCTCCGCCTCGCTAGGCAGTTTCACCGCTACCGGCCGGCGGGGCTTCATTTGTCACCCTTGACGACCGGGATCTTGAGCTTCTCGGATGCTTCTTTGGCATTGATCAGGTTGGTGACATCCTCATAACCCTGCTTCTTGAGAGTGTCCAGCGCGATGCCGCTCCTTCTGCCGGTTCTGCAGTATACAACGATCTTTGCTTTCTTGTCAGGAGCAACTTTTCCAATTTCCTCGCCGATTTTCTCATAGGGAATAAGGAGCGCTCCCTCAAGATGTCCCTCTTTCCACTCCGGCTCTGTGCGCACATCAATTACCAGAGGTTTGGCAACAGCATTTTCTCCGGCACGGATCAGTGCCGGGAATGTCACTGCCAGCAGAATCAGCGCCAGAGTAATCCAGCGTAAAGATTTCATTTCATCCTCCTCCGCGAAGTCGGCTCTGACGTCCGGCCGACAGGCATCTATCTATTATTATAGCGTTATCTGCCCTGCGGTTCTCTGTAAAAAATTCATCAGCAGGCGGTAGGTAAGCCCCCAGAGCACCGGCTTGTCAGGGTAGGGAAGCCGGATGCAGGGGCTCTCGAAGAGATCACCGGAGAAAGTGAACTGGTGCGTCCCGTGCCTTTCAATATCAACGAGGTCGGCTACAGGGACCCAGAAAGCGTCTTTCACCTCTTCGTTCGTTTCGAAACCGAGCAAGTGCGGCACTCCGTAGACAAAGCAGGAGAGCAGCACCGGCAGATGCGCCCCGTCGAAATCGGAGAGTCGCCCCAGGTAGCTTGCGTGCGAGAGATCGATGGCCAGCTCCTCCATGGTTTCCCGCTCTGCCGCGTGGCGCGGGTCCTCATCCGGCTCGACTTTCCCGCCGGGAAAGGCGATGTTGCCTGACCAGGGATCGCCGGGGTGCGTGGCCCGTTCGATAAAGAGAATCTGGCAGCCTGATTCCGTGCTGGCGAGCAGCAGGGCGACCGCTGCCCGCAGGTGCCCCGGAATATCCCGAAGTGACGGCCGGGGGTGCTTCAGCAGGTAGGATATGCTGTCAAAAGAGGGAACCTCTCCTGTTTTTTCCGGAATTGTCCTATTCATACAACCCTGATGATGAACTCTGGGCACACCGCCCCGCAATAGCCGCAGAGAACGCAGACAGTTTCATCCACGACCGGCTTGCCATCCGCCATGCTGAGAGCGTCGTTTACACAGGCGTCCGCACAGCTTCCGCACCCCTTGCAGAAGTTCTTCATGATGGCGAGCCTTCTTGTGCGACTCTCCAGCTCTTTCCAGCACTCTTCCTCCGGAGCCGCACCGCTGAACAGGGCAATATTAGCGTCGATCTCCTTTTCGGAGAGCATGCCGACAGCAACACCGTGGACTCCGGGAAGTGCAAGAACATAGGCAAAGCTCTTCCTCGCCTCACTGATCAGGTTCCCCCCTGCCAGCGCCTTCATCGCATAGACGCCGGTACCGGCATCGGCGCAGAGCCTGATCGCCTCTGCCATCTCCCCAGCAGTCCCGTCGAGAATCCCCATGCCGGTGCGGTTTATGAGCGGGTGAACCACCTCTATCTCCGGATGGCGGGCCGCTTTCCTGACCGCCGAGATATAGTGGGTCGAGAGCCCGACATGGGCTATTTTCCCCTCTGCCTTCATCTTCAGCATCTCTTCAATGATATCCGCCCTGTCCACGAAAGGATCTTCGATCCTTGCGGCATGGACGTGAACGATGTCGAGCCGCTCCCGCCCGAGCTCCTTCAGCCCGCGTTCGACATGAGCCCGTGCGGTCTGGGGATCGGAAGCATGGCTCTTGGTTATGACGGTAACCTCTCCATTAAAACCTTTCAGACCTTCTCTGACGTGAGCATAGGTTTCGTAGAGGGTTGCCGTATCGAGAGCCGTAACCCCCCGCTCAAGCGCATAACGGATCAACCGTCCCCCCTCTTCGGGAGAGAGGTTTGCCTGCAGATAGCCGAGCGGAAGTGTACCGTACACCAGGGGCGATATTCTTATGCCGGTACTGCCTAAAAGCCG
>Ga0065707_10001332_pt1 | contig 10209 bp, 9 predicted proteins | sample SwiRhicommuniRL3_FD_59094 | JGI IMG/M metagenome (GOLD analysis project Ga0065707, IMG submission 59094) | Switchgrass rhizosphere bacterial communities from Rose Lake, Michigan, USA - RL3 v2 (version 2) | ecosystem: Host-associated > Plants > Roots > Rhizosphere > Soil | place: East Lansing, MI... | reverse complement strand
CGGCGCAAAACGCCGCCAGTCTGCAAAAACGCGCCGGCGTCTGACCGGATCCCGACCAGTTACAGATACAAATGCAGCTGCGCGAGCAGCGTGGACGTGCTGACCTCGAAGGTGTGGTTGTGATCGTGGTAGTACGACACACCGACATTCCAGTGCGTCCGCGGTAGCAGATCCGCTTCAAACAGCAGGCGTCGCAACTCCGAGAAGCCCGGCACACCACCTGATGTCTTCAGCTGCGGCGAGAACTTCAACCACAGCCCGCGATATGCCTCGAAGGACGTCTCGTTCACGGCGATCCACGAATGGCCGCCTCGCGCCCGCGTCTGCAGGCTGGCGTCCACCTGCGTCCAGATGCTCAGACGAGGCATCGGTGCAAACCCAAACGCGGCGCCGATAAGACCAGACTTCGGGTCGAGATCGGTCGAGTGTCTGTAGGCCGCCGATCCGACGAGCGCCGTGCGCGGCGTCAGATCAAGCTGCCATCGTCCGGTCATCGAGAACGCCCGCTGGCCGGCGTTGTGGTGATCGAAGATGGCTTCCGCTTTCCCGGCAGCAAGCGTCACCTGCAAAAGCGATGGCCCCATGGTGTCGCTGACCTCGACGCCGTACACCTGGTCATCGTGATCGAAATCCTCATACGAGCGTGTGTAGGCGGTGTGATCGGAGAACCGAACGCCATATGCAGGCAGAAAACGTCCGGCGCGAATACCGAACCCCTCGTCGCGTTGATATCCGACCCAGTGCTCGTACGAGATGAACCGCACGTCCTCACCATGTGCCGCGGGCTCACGCCCGGCGGTCGCGTAGGCGGTCCATCCGTTTTTCTGCACGGCGCCGATCAGATCGAGGTTCATCAGCAGGTTCTGATCCTGATGGCCGCCGGGAAAGCCGATGCGCAGGTGCGAGGGACGCATCTCCAGCCCGAGGTGGACAGGACCGAGCGCGTTGCCTAGCGCACCATACAGAAAAGCCTGCTCACCGTGGGGATCATCTTCGTCGCCGGCGGCCGAGGCGGCCCCGTTTCCGCCCGTCGTGGAAAGTTCCCGGTGTGACAACAAGCGCCCATACGGCGTCAGCAACCCTCCACCTGACGGCGAATAGTGGCATGCCGTACAGCGCGTGTACTGCTTGGCGAGAAACATCGGTTCGGCGGAGGCCGACGTCGCAGCACCGACGATCACGAGCGCGAGCCAGAGAACTCTCCAGCGAACGGTAGTTGTCATGATTGTGTGGCGGTGAACGTCACCGAGACCTGCACCGTGTCTTTGACGCCGATGCCAAGGTAGCGGGGCTTGTCGATGTTGTAGTCGGGAAGATTTACTGGAAATGACGCCCTCACACGCCATCCCGTCCCGGCCTGGCGAATCTCCACAGGCCCTGTCACCGTCTTTTTCACGCCATGCAACATGAGCGATGCGGTAAAGGATCCCTTTCCTGCCGGCGCGTCGGTATTGAGCCCCTGCAGCGCGACGTCGGAAAGAACCGCCTGGTCGTAACCCGCGCCCTTGTCGACCTCGAGATACTTCTCCCTCAGGTGCTCGTTGCGAAGGTCAATCCCCGTATCGACTGTGCGCAGATCGACGGCGAGATTGCCCTCGAGGGCCGACGGACTCCCAGCGCTCGCCGTGAGCGTTCCTGTGAGCGCCGACGTCCGGGCGTCGAAGGTTCCGCCGACTGTCATTGGACACTTTACGCTGACATCGGCCTGGCCGACACGCCACGGCCCGCTCGCCGCCGATGTGACGGCGGCCCACACCGAGACAAACAGAACGACGCGGAGTGATGTGCGAAGGTTGTGCTTCATATCGAGATCGTCAGGACATTGTTGGCGAACTGCGTCGCAAACGTGCGCAGCGGTGCATTCGCCGGACCGTTGATGACACGCCCCGCAGTCGTGAACTTCGACCCGTGGCACGGGCAAACATAGTTTGTGTTGTCAAANCCGGTGATCGTGCACGCTTCGTGTGTGCACGTGGACGTCAAGGCAGCAAANGTCTCCTGCGCTGTGCGGGAGACGAGAAACGNTCCTCCGGAGCTGCGGACCATCGCCGCTCCCCCAACCGCGGCGAGCGGTGACGTCGAATCGATCTGCACGACCACCGTACTGCCACTGATGTTGCCATTGATGACTGAAAGCTGCGGCACGTTGCTCGGACCCGAGCCGCCGCCTCCGCATGCCTCGATGATCGAGCCAAGCGCCAGACATGACGCTGCCTGGCAGGCGTGAAGACAGAAATTTCGTCGGCCGATTTCGTGTACGTCGGACATTGTTGGAACCGCTGCAGCACTGGCACGTAGGGCTGGACAAAGATCTCGGACATCGTCAGCAAGAGATATGCCCGCACAAACGCGCGGAAACTGACACATGTCTTTGCTTCCGGACAACGACCGTGTCCCCAACGTGTTCCGCCATGGTTACGCGGGAGGAAACCTCTTACGCGAATCCGCGTGACCGGAGCTCACGGCTATTATTTTTGATTTGATGAATATGACGCTTGGATACGTTCTGGTGTTTGTCGGTGGTGGTCTGGGAGCGGCGGCGCGTCACTGGGTGAATCGGACGATGCTCGCGCTCGTCGGAGCTGACTATCCGGCGGGGACGCTCGTTGTGAACATCACGGGCTCGATGGCGATGGGGATGCTTGCCGCGTGGTTCGCCTTTCGCGGTGAAACGACGACCGCGGGAGAGCGGCTGTTTCTGACGACCGGCGTNCTTGGCGGCTTCACGACGTTCTCGGCGTTTGCGCTGGATACGCGTNTGATGTGGGANCGCCATGATGTCGTTGCGGCGCTCATCTANGTCGCGGCATCCGTGATCCTTTCGGTTCTCGGCTTAATCGCGGGTATGTTTATCGTTCGAGTTCCTCTGTCGTAAGGGGCGGGGAGGCGATATGCGCGTTGCGAGTGTGATGCTTCTCATCGTCGGCGGCGCTGTTGTGGGCGCGCAGCAGGCGCCGCAGCTGCCCGCGCCGTTCGCGACACCGTCGGCCACCAATGCTCCGCGAGTTGTCCAGGCGCCACCCGGCGCGATGCTGCACGTTCCACAGGGATTCTCGGTCACGACGTGGGCGAGCGGCTTCGATATGCCACGGTTCATGTTGCTTGCACCGGGAGGCGAAATTCTGCTGTCGGACAGCGGCGCTGGAATCGTCTACGCGTTCGCGGGCGGGAAGCCCGAGAGCAAGAAGCCGCTCGTCATGGGTTTAAATCGTCCGTACGGCCTGGCCATCTGGCAGAACTATCTGTATGTCGCCGAGACGAACCGCGTGAGGCGATTTCCGTACGACGCGAAGGCGCTCACGGTCGGCGCCGGTCAGGAGATCCTGCAGGTACCGGGCGGTGGCAACCACTGGACCCGCGCGATTGTGTTCGACCGCGCCGGTCAGAAGCTGTACGTCAGCGTCGGATCCTCATCCAACATTACGCCGGATGAGGATCGGCGGGCGGCGATCAATCGCTACAACCCCGACGGCAGCGGACATGAGATCTTCGCGAGCGGCACGCGCAATCCGTCGAGCATCCATTGGTATCCCAACAGCGACACGCTATGGGTGACCGTCATCGAGCGCGACGGGCTGGGCGACGATCTGCCGCCCGACTACTTCACGCATGTTCAGCCCGGCGGATTCTACGGATGGCCATGGGCCTACTTCGGTCCGCATCCGGAGCCGCGCCACAACGGGCAGCACGCGGACCTCGTCCAGAAGACCATTACGCCGGACGTGGCGCTGCCGGCGCACAACTCGCCGCTCGATTTTGCGTTCTATACCGGCACGCAGTTTCCGGCCGAATATCGCGGCGGCGCNTTCATCACCCTTCACGGCACCTGGAACCGCTCGCAACGCGGCGGATANAAAGTNGTCTACGTGCCNTTTCAGAACGGCAGACCGTCCGGACCGCCGAAGGATTTTCTGACGGGCTGGATGATTGGTCCCGCGAACAGAGATGTGTGGGGACGACCCGTCGGCGTGATCACGCTACCGGATGGCAGCCTGCTTGTTTCCGATGACGGAGGGAACAAGATCTGGCGCGTGACGTTCTCAGGCGGCCGGGGGACCTAGCTCATCTCGTTGCGAACTTGGTCCATCACCGACGGAAAGCACTCGGGGCAGATCCCGTGGCTGAACTCGGCGTCTGAGTGGTCCGACAGATAGCCTTCGAGCTGCTGCCAGTACTTGTCATCCACACGAATCTTCTTGCAGTAGGCGCACATCGGCAGCAACCCGCGAAGCTGCTTGACGTTGGCGAGCGCCTGTTCGAGCTCCGCCAGTCGGCGCGCCATGCTCTCCTGCAGCGCCACCATACGCATCCCGACTTGCGCACGCGCCTTGAGCTCCGCCGCCTTGAACGGCTTGACCACGTAATCGTCCGCCCCCGCATCAAGACCCGCAGTGATGTCCACCGTCTCCGAGGCGCTGGTCACCATCACGATGTAGAGCGGCGGAAACGACGGCAGGAGCCGCGCTCGACGGCACAGATCCATGCCGTCAATGCCGGGCATCTGGCGGTCGAGGATCAGCACGGTCGACTCCGTGCGCTCCTGAATCTGCGCCCACGCCGCGTGCCCGTCTTCGGCGACGGCAACGTTTGCGCCACAGCCCGTCAGCGCGTGCATCGCGAGGCGGCGGCTGATGGCGTCGTCATCCGCAATGAGAATCTGCATCCAGCGTCCTTCGGTCCGGCGAGTATTGAGCAGGGACCGTGCCGGATCCGTGGCGGGAATTCGTGCGGAGTTGAGGCATTCCGCCGACGTCAGAGAGCGACATGTGCCAGCGGGGCACGCCGATGTGCGCGCCGCGCACATTGGCAAGCCGTGCTCAACGCCCGGCGAAGAACGAGGGCAGCGGCATGTCGCGCATGGTCCGCAGTCCCGGCGCAGCGGTCAACACATGCGGAATAGCATTCACGGTCATCGATGCAGTCGCGATGTCGCCGTGGATGCCACCCTGCACCTTCGAGTAGAGACGCGGCGAGCCGTCGATCAGCACGGAGTCGAACGATTCGGGCGCGCCGAGATACGCGTCGAGCTGGAGCCGAATCTTCGGCTCGTCGCCGACGTAGCCGACGCCTTCCTGGCTGATGCCAGCGACATAGCCCGGATCGACCGCGAGCAGCTCGCTGTGCACTTCTTCTTCCGCAATCCACGGCTGGACATCATCGGTGACGCGCGTGAGCGTCCAGCCCATAGCGTCGCCGATCATCTGGATCGACTCTGGGAAGCCGACGTGGCGTACGGCGCCCGTCTTCACCTGCTGCTCGAACTGCTCGCGCGTCAGGCCTGCGCCGATCTTCTGCTGGAACGGGAGACGACGGGTGCGTGCGTCCTGCACGCGCCGCACCTCGATACGATTGACCTGCTCGCACACGCTCGTCAGCGCAATGGGGAGCGCATCCATCGCGAAGCCCGGATTGACGCCTGTTCCGAGGACCGCGACTTTTGCTTTTCGCGCCATTTCATCGAGCCGCTTCGCGAGCCGGCGGTTCCGTGGCGCCGGATACGCCAGCTCCTCGGTGGTCGAGATGACTGGAAGCCGCAGCTTCAATAGCTCTTCGAGCTGCGGCATCACGCTCTTGAGCGACGAAGACGTGCACAGCACCGCGATGTCGGGTTTGGCCGCCTTCGCCGTTTTCCGCAGGTCATTGGTAACCTTCACCCGAATCGGAGCGCGGAGCTCCGCTACGGTGCCGACATCCCGCCCCACTTTGCTCGGATCGATGTCGACCGCTGCAACGATGCGAAAGCCTTTGCGAATCGCAAGCTGACGCGCGACCGCGGCGCCAATGGGTCCAAGGCCGACTTGTAGTACTCGAATCGTCATAGTCGCAAGTTCCCTAATGTAACATTCAGCCGTGCGTTCGACGTTCGCGCTGTGTGTGATCGCGGTGGTGTTGTCCACGACACTCCATGGTTCACAGAAGTTCGATCAGCCTGCGCCGGGCGCGCGATCCGCTCGCAACGCCAACTACGAGATCGACGTGCGGCTCGAGCCACGCGATCGCATGCTGCACGGCCGCGAGCGCATCCGGTGGCGCAACATCAGCGCAAACTCGACTGGCGAGCTGCAGTTCCATCTCTACTGGAATGCATGGCGCAACGCGGAGTCCACCTGGCTGCGTGAGCGCCGGCTTGGCGGAAACACGACGATTGCACGGCCGGATGCATGGGGTTCAACCGACATCAAGGCGTTTCGCGTCACGCTGGACCGAAGCTACGACCTGGCATCGAGCGTACGCTTCATCGCGCCGGACGATGGCAATATGGCGGACCGGACGGTGGCGGCGGTGTCGCTGCCGCAACCAGTCCCTCCGAATGGAACATTGGAAATCGACATCGAGTGGAGCGCAAAGATTCCACGACCGTTCGCGCGCACCGGCTATATCGACGACTACTACTTCTTTGGCCAGTGGTTCCCGAAGATCGGTGTGCTCGAAGATGCAGGATGGAATACCCATCAGTTTCATTCAGGCACCGAGTTCTATTCCGACTACGGCGTCTACGACGTTCGCATAACGGTTCCCCGCGGTTACGTTGTCGGCGCGTCGGGCACTGAAGTCAGCGTCACCGACAGCAGCAACGGAAGCAGGATCCATCACTATCACGGCGAAGACATCCATGACTTCGCCTGGACGACAAGTCCTCAATTCATCGTCCTCACACGGACGTTCGAACATCCGACGCTGCCTCGGGTGCAGATGCGCCTGTTGCTTCGTCCCGACCACGCGGGTCAGCAGTCGCGACATTTCGATGCAGCCGCCGCGACGTTGAGGTACTACGGCGAGTGGTTCGGTCCATATCCATACGGGAACATCACGATCATCGATCCTGCATTTCAAAGCGGCAGCGGCGGCATGGAGTATCCGACGCTCTTTACCGCCGGTACGCGCTGGATCGCCCCGGCTCGTGTGCTGTCACCAGAGTCAGTCACCATTCACGAAGCGGGACACCAGTGGTGGTACGGCCTCGTGGGCAGCAATGAGTTCGAGCATGCGTGGATGGACGAGGGGATCAATCAGTTCTCCGAAGCGCGTGTCGACGAAGCCGCCTACGGCGCCAGGAACTATCTCGCCCGCCGCTACTTCGGCGGTTTCGTCCCCTGGGTGTTCCGCGATATTTCGGTCAAACGGCACGTGGATGAGGGAATCGCCGGCTACCGCGCGCAGGCAGAATCAGATGCGGAGGCGACGCCGTCGTTCCGCTACTGGCCGTCAACCGGCGGAAACATCACGTACTTCAAGACCGCATTGTGGCTGCACACGCTCGAGAAGCGGCTTGGATGGCCCACGCTGCAACGCGCCATGTCCACGTACTTCGACCGCTGGCAATTCCATCATCCCGAGCCCGCGGATTTTTTTCGGAGCCTGAATGAAGCGGCCGGACGCGATCTGACACCGTTCTTCGATCAGGCCTACCGCGGATCGAACACGTTTGATTATGGCGTCCAGCTGCTGACCAGCACTCCGGCGGGCACCGGGCACTTCCGGACGACGGTCGTCGTTCGGCGGTTCGGTGAGGCGATATTTCCGGTGGACGTGCTGACGACGTTCAGTGACGGCTCGAAGAAGAGCGAGCAGTGGGATGGCGTCGAGCGCCGAATCATTTACCGGTACGACACGAACGTCCGTGCACGATCCGTGCAGGTCGATCCGAATCGCGTGCTGATGCTCGACGTGAACTACACCAACAACAGCCGAACACTGCAGCCGCGCGCAAGTGAAGCCAGCCTGAAGTGGAGCCTGAAATGGATGGCGTGGCTGCAGGACGTCCTCCTGACGTACGCGTGGCTGGTCTAGTTGGCGGTTGGTGGTTAGTGGTTGGTCATTCGTGGCGTGACGGTTTGCGACGGGTCGCCGCGGCTCCCACGGTCATAGTCGGCATCTACTGCATCACACTGCTTACCGCGCTCCCGCTTGCGCTGTCATTGCGCGACGCGCTGCAGGACCACCTCGGTTCGAGCCTCGCCGCTGGCGAGGCGGCGGACGGCGTGAATTACGACTGGTGGCAGGAGTTCTCGGGTCAGGCGACGGGCATCGGCACCACGTTCACGCCGACCATCATCGGGTTCGCCACAACGCTCGACAGCGTCAGCGGCCTCCTCGACCGGCGGGCGCTCAGCACCCCGATTGCGTGGACCCTCGGCGTTTACCTTGCGGGCTGGATGTTTGTGACCGGCGGCATCCTCGATCGATACGCCCGCGGCCGACGAGTCGGCGCTTTCGCGTTTTTCGCCGCCTGCGGCACCTTCTTCTTCCGTTTTATCCGCTTGGGCATCGCCGCCGCGGTCACGTACTGGTTTCTCTTCACCTACGTTCACGAATGGCTCTTCGCAAAGTGGTATGTGAACGTCACCCGCGACCTGCCGGTCGAGCGAACAGTCTTCCTTTGGCGTGTTCTGATGTACGCGATCTTCATCACGCTCGTCGCCGCGGCGACGCTCGCGTTCGACTACGCGAAGGTCCGCGCTGTTGTCGAAGACAGACGCAGCATGACCGGGGCCTTGATCGCCGCACTCCGTTTCATCGTCCGCAATCCAACACGAGTAATGGGTCTATATGTAATCAACGCCGTACTTTTCCTTGCGGTAATTGCCGCGTGGGGGCTCATCAATCAGGGCGCCGGCGGGGCCGGCATCTGGATGTGGACGGGAGTCGCCGTGTCGCAGGGCTACATTTTGGTGCGGCTTGTCGTGAAGCTGCAGGTGCTCGCCTCGGAAACGGCGCTGTTCCAGCGATCGCTTGCGCATTGGGGCTATTCGGCGGTTCCGATCACGGCCAGGCCGGAACCGCCGATTGTGGAGGTCGCGTAATTTCAAAATTCAGAATTAATGCGCAGGCGCGGCGACCCTTCCCTTCGGCCGTCGCATGATCAGAATCAGCGGCAGCAGCAGCAAGAAAATTCCGCCGAGCAACCGGAACAGCCAGACGAACGACACCATTGACGCCTGCTGCAGCAGCATGCCGTGCAGCGCCGCGTACGCGCGCTCGGTTGCGGTCGCCGCGTCGGCGCCTCTGGCCATGAACGCGGTCTTCATCTGCGCCAGCAGCGTCTGCGTCTGGACGTCATAGGCCGACAGGTTCTCGCCGAGCACCGTACCGACCGCTTGACGCTGCCGCGTCAGCAGCGTGCCAGTTACCGCGATGCCCACGCTGCCGCCGATGTTCCGCATCAGGTTGAACAGACTGGTCGCGTTCCCCATGCGCTGCGGCTGAATCGCCTGCATGGTGGCCGTGGTCAGCGGCACGAACGTGAGCGCCATGCCGGTCCCCTGGAGCAACTGCGGCCAGAAAATATCCCAGTAGCCGGCATTCAGGTTGAGCGAACCGAGCCAGACCAACGTCATGCCCGCCACGAAGAAGCCGAGCGCGAGCAGCTTGCGAACATCGACCTTGCTGGTGAGCATGCCGACAATCGGCATCATGACGAGCGATCCCATGCCGCGCGGCGCCATCGCGATGCCGGCCTGCAATGCCGGATANCCGAGCAGCGTCTGCAGCATCACCGGCAGNANNACGAGGCTTCCGTAGAGCACGAAGCCGAGCATCGTCATCAGAAAAACACCCGTCGCATAGCTGCGCTCCTTGAAGACGCGCAGGTCGATGATTGGGTGATCGGTCGTCAGCTCGTGATAGATGAGGAGCAGCAGCGTGACCACCGAGACGAGCGACAGAATCAAGATCGATTGGTTCGCGAACCAGTCGACTTCCTGGCCCCGGTCGAGCACGTATTGCAGCGCGCCGATGCCGACAACCAGCATGCCGATGCCCCAGTAGTCGACCTTCTGGACGTCGCGGCGCAGGTACGACGGATCGAAGATGAACATCTTCGTCATGATGATTGACGCGATGCCGACGGGGAGGTTGATGTAGAAGACCCAACGCCAGCTGTAGCTATCAGTGAGCCAGCCGCCGACGACAGGACCGATAATCGGCGCCACCACAATCCCGAGACCCCAGAATCCCATCGCTTTTCCGCGCTCGTGCGGTTCGAACGATTCGAGCAGCACCGCCTGCGACAACGGCTGCAGCGCCCCGCCGGTCGCCCCTTGAAGGATGCGGAAGAAGATGAGAGACGCCAGGTTGGGCGCGATGCCGCACAGAAACGACGACACGGTGAAGCCAGTCACCGACATCATCAGCAGCCGCTTGCGGCCGAATGTCGCCGCGAGCCAGCCGGTCATCGGCAGGATGATCGCGTTGGCGACCAGATACGAC
>Ga0065707_10083146_pt1 | contig 10229 bp, 9 predicted proteins | sample SwiRhicommuniRL3_FD_59094 | JGI IMG/M metagenome (GOLD analysis project Ga0065707, IMG submission 59094) | Switchgrass rhizosphere bacterial communities from Rose Lake, Michigan, USA - RL3 v2 (version 2) | ecosystem: Host-associated > Plants > Roots > Rhizosphere > Soil | place: East Lansing, MI... | reverse complement strand
CCGCCATAGTTGCGGATGCGAACGCGGCAATCGCCGAACTCGTCAACCAAGTCAATCCCGACACGGCCGACGGTTTCATGCAAGATGCAATCGCACGCATCTACTTCCTTGAGCGTTCGCCCGGTGCGCCTACTGTGGTGGCGTGCGATTGCATTGGTGCGTTCGGCACGGTGATACCGCCCGGCGCGCAGGCGCAAGACACGAGCGGCAACCGCTACGTGTGCATTGACGGCGGCACTATCCCGGTGAGCGGCACTATCTCGCTCAACTTTGCTAACGTCGTAGACGGGCCGATCCCGTGCCCGGCCGACACGTTAGTAACGATTTACAAAGCAATCCCCGGATGGGACAGCATCAACAATCCGCTCGACGGCGTACTAGGGCGGCTTGTGGAGTCTCGCGCAGAGTTTGAATTCCGCCGCGAGAATAGCGTTGCACTCAATGCCCACGGGAGTAAGGAGGCGATCTACGGGGCGGTGTTCGATGTTGAGGACGTGCTTGATGTGTTTGTTACTGAGAACGTCACCGACACGCCGTTAGCCTACGGAGCGACAAACTACATGCTCGCGCCGCATTCGGTCTATGTCGGCGTGGTGGGTGGTGAGGGGCAGGAAATCGGACAGGCGATCTACAACAAAAAAGACCTTGGCTGTAACATGAACGGCAATACTACTGTTGTCGTCACGGATGAGAGCTACACGCCGCCGAAGCCTACCTATAACATCACGTTCAACCGCCCCACGCCGTTGCCGATTTTCTTCCGTGTTGAGCTGACGGACTCGTCTAGCTTGCCGTCGAATATCGAACAGCTTGTAAAGGATGCGATTATTGCGAGCTTCAATGGCGTAGACGGCTCGCCGCGCATCCGCATTGGCGGCCTGATTCTCGCATCGAAGTTTTACACCCCGGTAAATCGGATCGGGCCGGAGGTGTCCATTCTGTCTATCCTGATTGGTTTGTCGGACCCTGCGGCGTTGAATTCGATTACTGCCGGGATCGATCAAGCCCCCACGGTGAGCGAGGATGATATCGACGTTATCCTAACCCCATGATCGACGTAGAACGCACAATCATATCGCAGTACGCCAACTCGCCCACGTTGGTGCAGCTCATTCAAAATATGAATGAGTACATCGACCCGCGCGCGAATATCGAAGCGTTCTTCAACTTTGTTTGGAATGTTGACACGGCGGTAGGCTTCGGGCTGGACATTTGGGGCCGCATCGTGGGCGTGTCTCGTTTGTTGCAGATTCCTGGCGCCGATCCAATCGTAGGGTTCGATAACGCCAGCTTCCCCGATGATTGGTTCCCCATGAGTCAGGGACGCTTTGCGCTGGAGAACGAAGTAACAACGGCGTATGAATTGCCGGACGATGCCTACCGCGTGCTCATCTTGACCAAGGCACTCGCTAACATCGTCTCGACGACTTCGCCAGCGTTAAACCAACTGCTCAAAAATATGTTCCCTGGTCGTGGGCGTGCCTACGTGCGCGATCTTGGGAACATGGCGATGCAGTTTGTTTTTAATTTCCAGCTTACAACCGTAGAGTATGCCATCCTGACGCAGTCGGGCGCGCTGCCCCATCCGGCCGGCGTGTTCTACTCTGTCATCGTTGTGCGGTCCGGGTTGTTTGGGTTCCAAGGTCAAGGTAGCACTGTTCGTCCGTTCAACTTCGGCGTGTTCAATTCGAGGCCGCAATAATGGCTGCTCCATATCCTGTTGTAGTTCCCAAAGCCTTCGCGCTCAACGCGGACCCGAGCCGGCGCAATGTCATCCCCGACACCACCGGCAGCACACAGCGCGCGTCTTGGGATATCGGCTACCCGCCGCTCACCATGACGCCCGTAGTTGCCGGCGGAAAGCCGATGCTCGGCCCGGACATGAACGGCGTTCTTTACATGCTGTCCACGCACACGTTCTACCAACAGGCCGGCATGGCCTATCGGTGGAATGCTGACGTAGTCGTCGCAATCGGAGGGTACGCGCCTGGCACCATCTTGGGCTCAACTGACAACGTCACGCTGTGGTTTAACCTCACGCCAAACAACGCGAGCGACCCGGACGCGGGCGGTGCGGGTTGGGTGCCGATGTATTCCTACGGCATCACCACGTTGCCGCCGTCCAATGGTGGCATTCTCACCCTGACGCCTGCGCAGGCTTCAAAGTCGGTTATCGTTATCTCGGGCGTCCTGGCGGCCAACTTGCAGGTTGTGTTGCCCAATAGCTTGCGGCGTTGGCTCATCGTCAACACCACGAGCGGAGCCTTTACTACGACCGTGAAGACGGCCGCCGGCTCGGGTGTGCAGATTCCCCAAGGCGGATTTACCGGCCCGGTCGAAGTGTACGGCGACGGAACAAACATCTACAACGTGGTCGCGCCTACGACGATCCCCGGCGATGTGGCACCCACGCCCAACACCTTCGCGTTGCGCTCGAATAACGGCTATCTCTACGCTACCTATTTCAACCAAAGTAGCGCGCTCGAAAACTTCACGATCAACGAGGTATATGCGGGCATCGGTGATGGATTCCTGCGCAAGATCAACCGCGCCAACTTCGCGGCCAATTTCCTGTTATCTCAGTTCGCGGGCCAGCTCGCCAACGCGCAGGTTACGCAGGCAAACGTCACGCAACACGCGGCGGCGGTCCTGGCCAATGCTGCCCTTACCGGCACGCCGACGACTCCGACAGCCGGCGCGGGTACGAGCACCACGCAGGTAGCCTCAACGGCGTTTGTACAGAACGCACTGGCGGACCTGTCAGGCGCAGCGAACACGGTTATAAAGTTCGGAGCGGTTGCCTACGGCGGCGGCTCGAATGCCATCAACGTGCCGTTCGTGTTCGGCTCTGCGTTCCCGAACGCGTGTACAGCACTCGTGGCGATGACTCAAGGCGGGAATACGTTCTGTCAGTTGCTCACCAAGAACGCGGCAGGAGCTACGGTTACGGTAACGCAGCGCGAGAGCGGCGGCGGTTTCGGCGCTGGCACCTTCATGTATATTGCAATCGGGAACTAACCTATGAGCGGCGTACCTGCACCCACTTTCCCTATCACCAAGCCGTTCGCTGCGGATGCGATAGACCCGGACTACGTCACGCTCCCCATTCCGGTGCCATCACAAACCGGCACCCTCGTGGGCGCTGCGTCGTTTGATGATGGGTTCCCGCCCGCCACCATGAGCGACCCCGAGACGGAGGGCGGCGTGCCGCCGTTCGGGCAGGATATGAACGGCATTCTGTACATGATTACCCAATACGCTGCGCTCGCGCAGGCGGGGCAAATCGTGCCGTTTAACGGGGATGCCGCCTACGAGTTGGGCGGCTACAAAGTTGGCGCGAAGGTTGCGAGCGTGTCGGTGCCGGGCCGCGTGTGGACAAACTGGCTCGACGGCAACGACGTGGACCCGGATAGCGACTCTACCGGGTGGGCGTCGAGCGATCCACTGCGCGCGGAAGATGCGCCGCTTGCCGGCACCTACGATGATGTGGTGCTGCCGGGGCCAAGTGATTTCATTCTCGATGTGGACTGTTCCGATGGGGACGTGACCTACACGGGATTTATCCCGCAGTCTCTTGGGCAAAAGCTCACCATCTGCCACGTCAACGGCGAGAATTTGATTAACCTTGCGACCCTGATAGGTTCGGCCGCCAACCATCAGATTCGCGGCATTGCCGACGGGCTCACGCTCGTGCAAGGACAAACGGCAACCATCCAATATATCGATGACATTTCTAAGTGGGTGTTCGTATGAACAAAGTTTCTAAGATTCGCTCGGCGGCTGTTGGTTTGTTGCTCGGCCTTAGTGGCGTTGCCCTGGCCGCGACGTTCAACCTATTTAGCCCGGCTAACGGCATCCTGAAAGGCAACGCGAACTCGTACATTACGCAGGCGGCGCTATCGTCTGATGTTATCTCCCTATGGACCGGCACTTGCAACGCAAGCTCCGTCCTCAAGGGGGACGGGAGCTGTGCGGCGGCCGCTACGGGATCGGTTACGAGTGTCGCCCTGACGATGCCGTCGGGGTTAAGCGTTGCCGGCTCGCCCATCACCAGCTCGGGCACCCTGGCAGTAACTACGGCGCTCAACGGCGTAGTGCACGCGAACGGCTCCGGGTTCAGCGCGTCAAACGTGCTACTCGGGTCCGAAGTGACCGGCACCCTCCCCGTGGGAAATGGCGGCACAGGCGCGACGACTCTAACCGGGCTGCTCAAGGGCAACGGCACCTCCGCGTTCACGGCCGCAACTTCGGCTGATGTGATTTCACTATGGACCGGCACTTGCAACGGCTCTAGTTATCTCGCGGGGGACGGAAGCTGCCAAACGGTGAGCGGCGGCGCATCGGGTGCCAATCCCACGGCGAGCGTAGGGCTTACGGCCGTGAATGGCTCCGCGCCTACGTTCTTGCGTTCGGACGGCGCGCCGGCATTGGATCAAAGCATTTCGCCATCGTGGACCGGCTACCACACGTTCGGCGCGACTTCTGCCCGCTACCTTGGTTTGTACGATAGTGCCGCGGGATCGAACGCCAAAAACGTTTTGTTCCGTTCGGGCGGCGGCGGTTTCAATATCTCCAGCGCGACGGATGCCGCGCCTACGACGGCCGTAACAAACATCCTGGCGTCAGTGCGTAGCGGGTCCGCGTGGTCTTCGCTGTCGTTCGGCAATGCCACGGATAACCCCACGGCATCGTTCCTTGGCACTGGTGGGGTGACGTTCAACGGTACGCCGACCATCACCCACGGGGCGAGCGAGACGTTGCTGGCATTGCAGAACACGGCGGCGGGAGCTGACGCCAAAAACACTCTGATTCGATTAAACAGTAGTGGCGCGTTTGCAGTTTGGGGTGCGGCTGACGCCACGCCGACGACGGCAGTAACAAACTTCATGGCGGCCACCCGCACGGGTGCAGCGTGGTCCGCGCTCAATTTCGGAAATACGACCGACAACACGGCGTTTTCCTTTTTGGGCACTGGCACTACAACGTTCGGCTCGGGAAAGGTGGTTCTAAATTTCGGATCGTCTAGCAGTAGCGATGCCGGCCTAACATTTTCGAGCACTCGGCCCGTCATCAACATTTGGGACACTGACGTAACCGATGACCGCGTAGTCATACAAAACAACGGCGGCGACTTTCGCATCGATGCTATAAACGCGGCCGCTTCCGTCATCAATTCTGCGTTCACTATGACGCAGACGGCTGGCGTGGTGGACTCTATCGCGCTCGCTGGCACTGCCATTACCGCCAACGGTCAGACGGTGGCGATAACTCGCACCGGGACATTCAGCGCGACACTTTCGGGATTGGGCGGCACGCCAACGATTCGATACGTGAAGACGGGCCAAACGGTTTGCCTGAACATCCCTACCCATGTCAATCAAACTTCAAGCTCTACGCTGTGGTCCATAACTAACGTCCCTAGCAGCAACCCGGATTTGTCGGCCTCAACTACGCAAGTTCCGGGCGTCTCGGTTTGGGCGCAGGATAATAGCGTCGTGGAAAATGCTTATGCCTCCTTCACGGGAACAAACAACATTCAAGTTGCAAACAATGGGGCAAATGGCGGATTCTCAAATAGCGGCAATTCCGGTTGGTACGCGTTTACCTTCTGCTACATTGCCTTGTTTGCAAACTAATATGGACGAGACACAGCGAGACCTCGGGAGGCTTGAGGGGCGCGTAGAGGCGCAGGGGGAGAGTATTACCGCCCTCACCTCGCGCGTGGATGCAAACCACGATGCCGTTCTTTCGACGGTCGCGGCGAATCATCGCGCCGTAACGGACAAACTCAACGAGCTACTTGCATATCAGGAGCGCCAGAAGGGAGGCGCAAAAGTGTTTTTCGCAATGAGCAGCGCGGCCGCCTCGGGCTTTGGTGCGCTCGCCGCCCTGGCCGTGGACTGGCTCAAGAAATGATAAACACCGGGCAACTTCGTGAGTACGTGATACGGGCGGCGCTGCGGCGACTCGAACCCGTCATCGCGTACAGCGAAGCGGCCGAGGTGTTGGTGTTCGGCACTGGCGCAGTCGAAAGCAACTACACATTCCTCGACCAAACGACCGACGGCCCCGGCCCGGCGTATGGGTTCTGGCAGATGGAAAAGCCGACCTATGAGGACATATGGACAAACTTTGTCCCCGGCGTTGAAGGGTTGCGCGCGAAGCTCTTGGAGATTGCCGGCTTTGATTCGCTCGACCATCCGCCCGTGGTCGAGCTGCACGGTAATCTGTTCTTCGCCGCCGCGATGTGCCGCGTTCACTATCGGCGCGCGCGGGCATCGTTGCCGGCGGCCGACGACGCGCACGCAATGGCGGAGTATTGGAAACAACACTACAATACCGTCCTCGGGGCTGGCACCGTGGGCAAGGCTCTACCGTTCTTCCAGAAGGCAATAACACCATGAGCGGATTTACCGACAAAGCAAAGGCAGTGATTGCCGCCGTAGCTCCCACCATCGGCACGGCGTTGGGTGGTCCGTTTGGTGCCCTGGCCGGCGCGGTCCTGGCGAAAGCCTTGGGCGTGGATACCAAGGACGCAGAGAGCGCCGTTACGGCCGCAATCGCAACGGGCGATCCCGAAGTTTTGTTGAAGCTGAAAACAGCGGAACAGGATTTCATCATCAAATTGGAAGAATTGGGCATACAGCGCGACAAGCTCGCGTTTGACGATCTAGCGAACGCTCGCGCGCGTGAAGTGTCCTTGCGAGACAGCACACCCAAGCAGCTCGCGTGGATGATTATAGGCGGCTTCCTTGTCGTCTCTGCGGCGCAGCTCATCGCAATGATCGGATGGGCCGAGCAGGTGAACAAAATTCCGTCTCAGGGTTGGCTGTTGATCGGCAACATATCGGGCTATCTCGCCAACGAGGCCAAACAAGCGGCCGCCTATTACTTCGGCTCTACGATTGGATCGAAGGAAAAGGACCGGGATATAGCGGCCATCGCGAAGATGCCTTAAGACATAACACGAGCGGTCACGGTGGCTCGTATTATGGAAACTTCGATTTGGGGGTTATCGGTGCGGGGCGGATATTGGGGCTCCGCCTTCGCCTTGCGCTAGGGGACTGTCTTGCGGACTCCTACCTATGCCTCGGGGTTATCTCAGAGCCCCGCACCGCCGACGGGGTGCACCCCATCGAATCCTCAACGACCAGTGACAGCCGACCGAGCCCCAAGACTAGCAAAGCCTGACGGAGCCGTCTAGTCCTCCCATTTCCCGTAGCGGTAAGCCTCCCACGCGTCCGGCACCTTCACCGGCCACGGCTCGCCATCCTCACAACGCGCCCACGCCGGCAGAGAGCCGCGCATCACTTCCATGTAGTGCTGCGTGCTGCCGTAGCCGTTGCGCACTTCGGTGACGTTCTCGTCATGCGTGTGCATGACAATCGGGTAGCCGTGGGATTCCAGCGCAAGCAATGCGTCGGCCTGAATCTCCCGGCACATATGCGAAATAACATTCTGTGTGCACACGCCACCGTAGAGGCTCATCCGTATCCAACCAATCGGCCCCTTCTGTTGGTTGGAATTCCAACCCACGTAAGACATTTCATATTCCCACGGGCTCGCGTAGTTGCGCGTCGAGGGCTGCAACCGTGGCTCGTGGTAGCGGATGAATCCACCCGAAGGTGGCCGGCAATACAGCGTGTCCTCGTGAAGCTGATATAGCACACCGAGCGGCGACCCTGGCCGAGAGCTAAAGCACTGGCCGGGCGAAAGGATCGCAGAGATTGCCGCGCCCTCTAGCCCATATAAAAGTTGCTGCTCGTTGTGCTTAAATTTGTTGATCGTTTGTCCGCCCCAAAAATTAACTACGTTGGGGATCGCCCCGCGCGTGCGCAGGATCAATTGTTTGATGAAGTCGTCGTCGCCGTACTGCTCGGCTCCGAATCGTTTCCATCCCGATATCCACGCGCCGAAGTCGGCCGACAACACGGCAAGTTTCCCTAGCTGCCGGTCCTCGTGGTGTTTGCCGTGTTGTTTCTTGTAGTCGATATAGAATTGCAGCGGCTTCCCGGTGAGCATTGAAGCCATGGCGTAGTAGATCATTCCGTGAGTGCGGAACACTTCGATGCGCCAAGGCTCGTTAGCCATGCACGAAGTTGCCACGGCCTGAATGCTGGAAAAGTCGGCCGATATCAAACGGTGCCCTGGCGCGGCTATCACCATCGAACGCAAGCAGCTCGCAACGATTTCGAGCGCGTCGTGTTTGGGGTACTCGTATTCGACCAGCTCAAGGCAGCGCGCGCGGATGATCCCAAGGGCGCGCTCTACTTCCTCGGGCTTGGAGAAGATACCTTTGTACAGGTTGGCCGGCTGGACGCCCTGGCCATTCCATAGCCCGGTGTGGGCTCCGTAGTAGGCGTATTGATCGCACAGCCGGCCGGCGGCGTTGGTTTGGGCGCGCAGTGCGAAGTATTTTCTAACGCTCCCGAAGGAGAGCATTTGCCGAATCCGCAACACGCGGAGGACAGATTCAGGGTAATCCTTACGTTGCAGTGCTTCGGCGATGGTATCTTCATCGAGGTTAAAAAGGTGGACCCCATGAAAACGCAACCATTCGAGAGTCTTGGCGACCTCGGTAGACTCCTGCACTTTGCCGTGCGTAAGTCGCCGCAGCTCACCATTATATTTTTGTTCGCACTGCTCAATGATCGTTATGCAGTCCTCGACCGCGTTTCGATCAATCTGCATCCCCCGGAAGTTGACGCGCAAATCCAAGAGCCAGATAGGCAGCTCGCGAGCGGACAAGTCTGCGAGACGCACCGAGGCTTCCGCTTCTGTGCGTATGTCCTGCCGGTTGTAGGCGTAAAATAACTGGAAATCCTCGGCGGCCGTAAAGGGCGTCCAACGCAACGCAGCGTTGCCCTTTGTTGGCTGCCGAGGCTTGGTTAGTTTGTTGATTAGCGCCTTACCCTTCGGGTCTTTGCGCTCCGACAAACGTAGCACTCGGCCTAGATCGTCGAGGCCGCCGGGGTATGCGCTTGCGCGAGCTTTGGCCATCGAATCGCGGCACTGCTCGGGCCGTAGCGGCGGCCACCCTAGCGTGGGCACGGCGTACACGTTCCACACGATGAACTCGAACCCGCCGAGGTTGTGAGCTTCGATTAGGCCGCCGTTGGCGATATGTTCAAGTAACGACGCGGGATGATAGCGTGCGGCGCACTCACAAGGCATCCCGAGGCGCACAGGGCAATCATCGGCGTGCCCACCCTCCGGGTAGCGTGGCAGTCCTGGCGGCGGGAATAGATCGGCGAGCGGGTCCGGTCTCCACCATTGTTCACCGTTGCCGTCTTTGAGATTCCACGAGCAGGAGAGAATGCGGAAGGATGGGTGCTCAACGTAGCAGCGCGCGCCTACGGCCTTGAGGCCGCGTGTCTGCTCGGCGAGCCCCGGCAACGACTTCCATTTGTTCAGCTCGGGCCGCCAAACATAGCCGGCTTCGCTGTACGTCTCGAAATCTAGTTCGGGTAGGACGGTCGCAACGCCGATGCCAGCAACAAACTGTGTGCCGGCCGGTGCTTCACGCCAATTCATCTTTGTACGTTGCTACAAACTTCATAACGGAGTCAACGAATTCCCGCGGATCGCCGAACAATACGCTACGCTCCAAATGCGCGCGTTGGGCTCGGAACGCATCGCTTTGTTTCCGGTCTTCCTTGAGGCGGACGGTATTGTACGCTTCTACTATCTTCATGGCTCGCCGCACGTGCGGGGGCGGTTTGACCTTCTTTTGTTTGGAGCTGTAGAAGTGCAGCGCGCGCAACTGTCCGAGCAAGTACTTACGCTGCTCGCGGATCAACGTAGCTTCGTGTTTCGTCATCGTGGGCACCTCATGCCCTTGCCCCGCCGCTCAGTGCTCTGTGGAAGGTGGACGGACCACAGTAACAAACGAGCGGCGGGGTAGGTGCTCAGTTAGAACGGGATATCGTCGTCATCGTCGAATTCTTTCCGAGGGTGCACCATCTGCGGGTGGTCAAAGTTTCACCATGTGGCCGTGCTGCAAGAGCTGCGCATCGGTCCACCCGCCGTTGCGATAGGTGGCGTAGTTCGCCCCCTGCGGGTTGACCATGCGGTAGCCGGCCGGCGCGCCGAGCGGGTCCACCGGAGCTGCCGGAGGGGCCGCAGGAGGCACAGGGGCCGCCATGGGGGCCGGGGGCACTGCCGGCTGCGCGCCGGGCACCGGGGGCGCGATAAACGCCGGGTTGGGCTGTACGGCGACCGGGGCGGCC
>Ga0065707_10083145_pt1 | contig 10234 bp, 10 predicted proteins | sample SwiRhicommuniRL3_FD_59094 | JGI IMG/M metagenome (GOLD analysis project Ga0065707, IMG submission 59094) | Switchgrass rhizosphere bacterial communities from Rose Lake, Michigan, USA - RL3 v2 (version 2) | ecosystem: Host-associated > Plants > Roots > Rhizosphere > Soil | place: East Lansing... | reverse complement strand
CGCCGGCACGATGCCGATGCCGACGATCACCATGTCCGCCGGCAGCACCGCGCCGTCGGCCATCCGGACGCCGCTCACCCGGCCGCCGGCGTCGCCGAGCAGGCAATCCACCCGGGCGTTGAGCTGGACGTCGACGCCGTGCGCGCGATGTTCGGCTTCGTAAAAGCGCGACAGCGGCTCCCCCGCGACCCGCGCGAGCACGCGGTCGAGCGCTTCGAGCACGGTGACCTTCTTGCCGAACTTCGCTAGCACCGCCGCAGCCTCGAGGCCGATATAGCCGCCGCCGATCACGACGACATTGGTGGTGCGGTCCATCTCGGCCAGCATCCGATCGGCGTCTTCGCGGGTCCGCACCGCATGGACGCCGGCCAGATCATGACCCGAGCAGCTCAGCCGGCGCGGAGCGCCGCCCGTCGCCCAGATCATGCTGCCATAGCCGATCGTCGACCCATCGGCGAGGGTGGCCCTGTGCGCCTGCGGATCGACGGAAGTGACGCGTTTGCCGAGCAGCATCTCGATCTGCCGATCCGCCCAGAAGGCGGCCGGGCGGATCATGATCCGGTCGAAGCTTTTCTCGCCCGAGAAATACTCTTTCGACAGCGGTGGGCGCTCATAAGGATAATCGGGTTCCTCCCCGACGACGGCGACGCTGCCCTCGAATTTGGCTTGGCGCAGCGCGATCGCGGCCTGTGCGCCGCCATGTCCTGCCCCTACGATGAGTACGTCATATTGAGACAACCGCGAATCTCCCCAACGCCCGCCATGGTGTCGGCGTTGTCTAGAGCGTCGCGCGCCAATGTCCAGTTGACCGAATCCGGCGCCCCGCTTATAGGCCCGCTCCACCGCATCGGCGGACGCCGTGGGGCGGAGTAGCTCAGCTGGTTAGAGCAGCGGAATCATAATCCGCGTGTCGGGGGTTCAAGTCCCTCCTCCGCTACCAAATTTCCTAATAAAAACAGTAATTTAAGCGCCTCTCAAGGGCGCTTTTTCTTTGCCCAAAGCATAGCACACCCATAGCGCACTTTCAGATCGACCCTTGCGCTTTAACCCAGCAGAAACGCTGTGTGGGACACAGTGTCGGTCATGGCTAAGCTAAGCGCTTCAACGGGAACGATAAATGACGGCGATATTCTGCTCTACAAGCGGAAGCGCAGCTCTGCGTGGCAGGCCAAATTCAAGATTGGTTCTCGCTGGGTCAGGACGACGACCAAGCTGGACGATCTGGACAAGGCCAAGCGGGCGGCCAAAGACCTGTTCACCGAATACCAGTTCAAGGAAAAGCACGAGCTTCCGGTTATCACGCGGCGGTTCGCGGACGTTGCCCGTTATGTGATCGCCGACATGCGGACTGCCCTAAACGGCGGCGGCGGCAAGAAGGTGTTCGAGGACTATATCACGGCCTTGGACCGCTACCTGATCCCCTACTTCGGCAAGAAGCATGTGGGAAACATCGGCTACGACGACATCAAGGGCTTCGACACGTGGCGCAAAGCCACAATGAAGCGCGATCCCAAGGCCAGCACGATCAACACCCACAACAGCGCCCTGAACCGCGTTTTTACGGAAGCCGTGGCGCGCGGCTACATGAGCAAGAACCAAGTCCCGTCATTGCTCAACAAGGGGCGCGATGCCGAACGCAGGCCGGATTTCAACCGCGAGGAATATCGCATCCTGACCGCGAATTTCGCGCCGTGGATTGCCAAGAGCCGCAAGGGCAAGTCGAACGACATGCGCTTGCTCCTGCGCGATTACGTGTTGATCCTTGCCAACACGGGGATGCGACCGGGCACGGAGACCGACAATCTGCTCTGGCAGCATGTCAACGTGTTCAAGGCCAACGGGCAGGACTATCTGGAAATGTCCGTGACCGGCAAAACCGGCCGTCGTGACATCATCTGCCGGGCCAACACCGTCAATTACCTGAAACGCATCCACGAGCGGTGTGACGGCATCAATGGGATGACCTTCGAGCAGTTGCTCAAGGCCAAGATCGACAAGCCGGTTTTCCGCCTGCCAGACGGCACGGCCAGCATGAACCTGCGCCAGACGTTCAAGGCCTACCTGAAGGAGATTGGGCTGCTCAAATGTCCGCGAACGGGATTGGATCGAACCCTATACAGTTTGCGGCACATGTATGCGACTTTCGCCCTGATCGACGATGGCATGGAAATCCATACGCTGGCCAAGCAGATGGGGACGAGCATCGCGATGATTGAGCGGCATTACAGCCACCTCACGCCCAGACTGAAAAAAGACATGCTGACCGGAAAGCGGTATCAACTGGCAGGCGGCGTGAATGCCGATCAGGATGATGACGGGGAGTGACAAGTGGGCACTGAAGAGCGATAGAAGGCCGCTGGCGATTTGCCCAAGGTCTATCGACTTAACCCTATGGAGCGGATTTAAGGTGTTGAAACGAAATAAAATCTTGGGTTGGGCTGCGATTACCCCAATAGTTTTATTTGTTCTTTTTTTCTCTTTGAGTGTAATTTTCCACGGTGACGCATTTCAAGGAAAAGTGGCATCTGGGAGATATTTTTTGGGTAGTCATGGAGTTTACACCGAAGTTGATCAATGGAAGTTTAGGTTAAGCCTCTGGCTTGGTCGAATTATGATGATGTCCTTCATCTGCGTAGCGGCTGTAGCTCTATTTTTTGCTGGGCTGCGTTTTCTCTCAAATATACTCACCAAATGAGCGGTGAAATACAGCAGACGTCTTGTTGATGCCTAATTTTGCCATTTCGTTGAGCCGTGTGCTCGGCGCTATAAATACGGCATGAGATTTTACGAGTTCGCCACGACCAAACCCAAGAAGGCCAAGAAGCCACGCAAGCCCATGACGCCGGAACAATCCATGGTGGCAGCGAAAAAGCGCCAGGTCGATGCGGCCAAGCTGGCCCTGCAGAACGTCAAGGACGCGCAAAAGCGCCGCAAAGAAGCGGAACGCACTCGCTTGGTTTCCTACACGGAACCCCTCCGCAAAACGCTTTCCCGCTAAAGCATCCGCCAACCCATTGTCGCCAACACAGTGTCGCGACGCAGTTTTCAGGATGACGTTGCGTCCCGACGTTTTCGCCAGCATACCCTTGCCATGCGCCGCTACGTTGCCACCATACTACCGTTTCTCGCGCTCGGGCTTGGTCAGCTTGGGGCGGCATCTGCTGGGCCCATCTCGTGGCGCACCTATTCCAACCCGCGCTTTGGGTATCAGACCTGCTATCCGCACGAATTGCTCAAGCCGCAGCCTGAAGCTGATAACAGCGACGGCAGGAAATTTGTCGGCGTCGATGGCGCAAAAATGCTGGTTTTCGGACAGTTCAATGCCGAGAATGTGAGCTTGTCGGAATGGGCGTCGAATGAGGCCGCGCTATACGTCGGCACGGTTGGCAAGATTACCTACCGGGCCGGTCGCGCAGATTGGACTGTCCTGTCAGGCGATGATGGCAAGGGGCATGATTTCTACATAAAGGTCGTCCGCAATCGGGATGCGTTCGTGACCTTTCAAATCCAGTATCCAGCCCAGAAAGCCGGCACATTCCGTCCAGTCGTCCAGCGATTGGCAAAGTGCTTCGCCGTCGCCGCGCCGCCTTTGTAGCCAGTGCGGGACTGGCGTTCAGTCCGATTGTCAGCAGCACAGTGTCGCGTCACGCTTGGGCTGGCCATTGGGTCCGCGATCACGAAGGCAGACCGCCATTCTACCCACATACGGGCAGTCGCCACGATGTCGATCAGAAGCCGAACCTTGGCCAGATCGTCGCGCAGTCCGGCCATTTACTATGTAGACAATTCTTGGGCAGGGGCGGCCTTCCATCACTTTGTGGCGGCAGCATTTGACTTGAGGCGGGTTGAGATCATCGCATTCGCTATCGACAGGCTCGTGACCAGAAGCTTTTCGCTTGCTTCATCCACTGATGCCCTGCCTGTCCGAACGTCTTCTGACAATGCTGCTAACTGCCGGTCAAAATCGTGGCACGCGCTTGCTGCGGCCATTCTGACCTGCGAGCGTTGGGCATCGTCGATCTGAGTTAGATCAAGCGGAATCCGATTGCTGATCTCGTGATCGAGGCAGGCATTGGAACTTCTAATAATCTGGGCCATGTCCGGCTCGTCGGTCGCCGAACCGAATATTGGTGATGCCAATCCGATGGCGAACAGACCTACTATGGCGAACTTCGACTTCACTGTGTATCCGTCCCATGGCCTGATTGCCTCGATCGGCGGTGCCACAAGACACCTACGCCAATAATCGTGGCAAATACAATTCCGGCTTCATATGGCGCGGCACCTTGCCGCTGGTAGGCGATCTTTTCGCCCGCTTCGACCGACGCACGGGGTTCCGGTGACACTGCTCTTAATTGCTCCGAAAGCGTCCTCACTGGCCGACCGCCAAGACCTTACAGAAGCTGCACAATTTCCACGCTGTGGCCCTCTACGTCGTTGAAGAAGGCGACGCGCACGCCGTGTTGCGGCTGGTCAACGGCCGTCTTGAGAACGCTGCCGCCAGCCTCCACCGCCAACTTCAGCACCTCATCGACGTTATCGACGATGAAGCCGATTTGCAGCTCGCCGGGCGGCGGCGCAGGACGATTGACGAAGCACTTGATCGCCAGCGTGGGCGCAACGTCGGCGCCTACCGGCTTTGAAATGATCTCGTCCAGCTGATCATAGCCTTCGTCTTGGCGCACACGGGCGACCTGCTCGACACCGAGCACCTTGTTGTAGAACGCATAGACCCTCTCGACATCGGCCACGATGATCTTGACGAAGCTGAGATAAGGCCCTGTCCGTTCCGGCAGCATGACAATCACCTCGCTCAGGCTGCTTCGCGATCGGCGCCCACCAGGTCCGGCATCGCCTCCGGAGGATAGACGGTCGGCCGCATGGCGTATGTTCCGGTTAGAATAGCGATAAAAGCTTGATCATTGGACGGATCAGTCGGCATTTCAAATGGCACACCGCGCCTCTTGAGGTCGGCGATCAACATGTCGAACGCCATGTCGCGCGTCAGATCGTCCGTATGATCATAATAGCGCTTCACATCCGTCATGTCGGTGAACACATGCGCATCGTAATGGAACAGCGTACGCATGTGACGATGCGCGTACCGCGCGATCGGCTTCCCATCGGTCGAAACAACCCACGAATCGGGTCCGTCGGCTTCGATCACGGATGCGAGGCTGATGCCTTCAGGCGCCTTGCGCAGTTCGCGTGGGCCGGACCCTTCTCCGCGATGAAACATGCGCTGGTTGTGCGTCAACACGCCGTTGTTGTCGAACGGCGGAACCAGGCGCTTCGGCGGCAGGTCGGGTCCGTCCGGCCAATAGGTGAAGCCACCATCGATGTCGCTGTCGTAGAAATAGGTGATCACCTGCCCCGCCTTGACGGCCCACGCGTCGAATAGGCCCGATTTCACCATGATGTTCATCAGCCAGGCGGGCGTGTTGGTCGGATCCATGCCGCGCCAGCTGCCGCCGTCGAAATGCCCGTGCTCCAGTCCGTGCGATGGGCCGGACAGGTTGAACTGAAACAGGAATGGCGCACCATATTGCGCGCCGTGCATGGATTTGACCAAGTCGAGCAGCTTCTTGCTGTAGAAGATGTCGTGGATCTCTTCCTCGTAGGGCATTCCATTATTGCCGAGAAAGCCACGGAACGACGGTGTCAGGAAATCTGACATCTTGTACTCGCGACCTTCGCCGCCCAGAGGCATGCTGATAGCCAGCAACTCCTCGACGGTCTTGAAGTAGATGCCGGCGACCATGCGCCAGGGTCCGCGCATCCGGAGAACTTCAAACAACCTGCGAACCTCGTCCTGGCTGAACACGTTCTCCAGGAGCCGAGGCGGCGCGACCGGGGTGATGGGATGTCGCTTCATGGCATGCTTCTCCTTCTCAGCCGAATTATTGTGGTTGGTTACGGACAAGTCTGTCGCCTCCAGAACCCATGACCTTGCCGACCGCGACGATACGGCCGGCTTCTGGAGCGATGTCGACCTCGAACGGCTCTCCGCCGGAGCCATCGAGCACCGTCCGGTTCCGCGGCACCAAATCGTGGTCCGCCATGCAAACCCTCCATGGGTTCGGACTCGCAAATCGGAATTTTTAAAGTTGATTTATCGTATTCTGTACGATTAATATATGTCAAGAGGCTCCCCCGGTACGGTTCTCGGTGCACTGGCGGGAGCCGAAGCGCCTTAGAAGTAACCGTCACTGGGGAAGTGTGTTGGAAGAAAACGGCATTACAATCCAGGCGCGCCGCCGGGGCCGTCCCAGGCGCTTGTCGCGCGAGGCAATTGTCAACGCTGCGCTGGCGGTGCTGTCCGAAGGGGATGTCAAAGATTTTACGATGGCGCGGGTAGCGAGCCGCCTGAGTGCAGGTGTGATGTCGCTCTACAGCTATTTCCCTACGCGCGACGCCATGCTGTCGGCGGTGGCCGAGAACGTCTTTGGGCGGTTCGAGCCGCCGGCGCCGCAAGAAAATTGGCGGAACGAGATACGCGAGTGGCTGTGGGCCACCGTCAGACTTTTCGATGCTTATCCGGTTGCGTTGCAGCTCAGTGCCTGGGACGGCCAAGTAGGTGCCGCGTGGTTGCGAACGTGGCTGCCGGTGGTGAAGCTTATCAAGCGGCAAGGTCTGGAAGGCGCCCGCCTAGCCTTCGCTACCAGCTGGTTCTCCAACGCGTCCTTGGGCTTCATCACGTCACAGATGAACGCCGCGCATCTTCGTCGCCTCGAATCCATCAAGAATATCGGCCTGCTGGAGCGTAGTGAGCAGCTGTTCATAACAGACTTGTGGTTCGACCTCACCGAAATCGACCGACGCCAGGTTCTGGAATTTGGCTTCGACATGATCGTTAAAGGCCTTGAGGCGATCATGACGACGCCCGATCTTCCCATCCACGAGGGCGGCGCCTGATGTCCTCGTTCGCGTTTTGCTGCGGTGGCGAAGGCTCCTCATGACCAAGGCCAGCCCGCGAACGATACTCGACGCTGGGGCAGCCTGAATAGCGTATCTCGGTGTCCACGAACCGGCAGCAGCCCAATCCGATCTGTCGCGGCACGGAGCGACCGCTCGCTTGTTTGGAGCGGCTCTTGTAATTACCAGTCGCTCATGAACGACACAGGACATGCGAAAAAGCCCGCCAGCGGCAAACGGCGGATAGGCCGACCTCGACGGCTGACGATCGAACAGATAGTCGATGCCGCCCTCGCGATCGGTATCAACAAGATGACGATGCAGGAGGTGGCGGATCACCTCGGCGTAGGAAAACCGCTGCTGTACAATTACGTCAGCAGCCGGGAAGAGCTTGCTCGAATGGCTCGAGCGCAAGCCACCCGGAAAGTAGGCATGCCGGAAGATACCGGGCAATGCTGGGCCACATGGATATTGCAATATGCTGCCGCGGTATTCGATATTCTGACGGCTGAGGGAGACTTGCTGGAAGCATGGATCGAGGGCGGCTCTCAGCCCGCGGTGGATGTCGGTTCCGTAATCATGTGGGTCGAGGTTTTGGGTCGGCGTGGCTTTTCGGGCACGGAGGCGTTGCAGCTGCGTTCGGCGGTATCGCATCTCGTCATAGGTGCGGCCGCGGCAAACAAGCATCGTCTTGCGCTGCGAAAGGGAGGTCGGACCTACGAAGAGGGCGTGCAAGCAGCCTTCGCCCAGTTGTCCAGGCAACAAGTGGACACGCTCAGTCCCTATATCGAAATATTGTCGCGAGACATTGAACCCGGAAGCTGGGAATTCGCTCTCTATCTGCTCCTGCGAGGAGTTTCTCAATCTCGTCACCTTGTCGGCGCCCCCGTGCAGGCGCTGCCCTTTTCGGAGATCGAAGCGTCGCAAAGTTGAAGTCTCCAGACAAGTACGCACTTCCTGACCAACAAGTCATAAAGCGGTTGCCCAGCGCGTCCGCTCGGGATATGGATTGCAACGCAGGTTGTAATAAGGACGTGTCGCGGCCCGCGACTCGCGGTTGATCGGCGGGAGAAATGCATGCTCATGAACATTGACAAGCAAGATCGCTGCGAAAATGCCGCCACGCTTGAAGCGATCGTGGATGACCTTGATCCGATCGTGGCCCTGCTCAGCCTTGTTCATGTCACCGGGGATCGCGCGCTTCTCCATCGCTATGGCCCGTTGCTCGAAGGGACGGAAGTTCAGCAGCGCAGCGCGATGGTCGATTTCGGCGAGATCGAGCACAAGGAAGCGGACCCCGCCATCGTCGCCGAAATTCGCGCCATGCTGGTCGATGCAGTCGAGGCCAATCCCGAACCGCAGCTTCGCGAACCCGATCCGGCCTTGTTCCGCGAGATGCTGCGCCTGGCGCTTGGACAGGAATTGCCTGAAGCCTCGATCGAGGTCGCCCGCCATCATGGCGGTTTCATGACGGACACGCGTGTGCGCGTGCCGGAAACCCTGCCGCCTGCGGATTTCAACGTGGTGGTGATCGGCGGCGGGATGCACGGCATCAACGCGGCGATCAAGCTGCGGCAGGCGGGTTTTGCCTACACCGTTCTGGAAAGCCGGCACGAGATTGGCGGCACCTGGTCGGTCAATCGCTATCCCGGCGCCGCGGTCGATACGCCCAGTGTGCAATATTCCTATTCCTTCGACCCCAACCCGTCCTGGACGAAATTCTACCCGATGAAGGACGAGTTCCTGGAGTATCTGGAGCGCGTCGCCGACAAGCATCGCATCCGCGACAATATCCATCTCAACACGACGATGGACTCGGCCGAGTGGAACGAGGAGCGCCAGCTGTGGATCGTCAAGGCGACCCGCGACGGCGAGGAAGCGACCTATGAAGCGAACGCGATCATCCTGAGCGTCGGCGTGCTTTCGCGCCCGCGCTGGCCCGACGTGCGCGACCGAGACAGATTTAGGGGGCCGGTTCTTCACTCGGCCGCCTGGGACGAATCGGTGGATCTTTCCGGCAAGCGCGTGGCGATTATCGGCACCGGATGCAGCGGCGTGCAACTCACCCGCGCCATCTCTGAATATGCGAGCCACGTCACGACGGTGCAGCGCCAGCCCGACTATATCATGCCCAATCCGCAGGCGTTGGCGCCGGTGCCGGAACTCGAACGGCTGGCGATGGAGCGCATTCCTTATGTGACGCAATGGAAGCGGACGCAGAGCCTCGCCAGCCAGCTGATGGACATGCGCGGCATGATGGCGATGGACCATGAATGGCATGCAGAAACCGGTGGATTCGGCCGGCTCAACGACGCCATGACCAAGATGAGCCTCGATTATCTGGCCAGCAAGTTCCCCGACGATCCAGAAATGGTGGCCAAGCTGACGCCGCCCTACCCGCTGTTCGGCAAACGCCCCATCCTCGATTGCGGCTATTACGACGCGCTCAAGCGTCCGAACGTCGATCTTGTCGAAGGGCAGCTCGCGGCATTCGAGGAGGAGGCGATCATTCTGTCGGACGGAACCCGCATCGAATGCGACGCGGTGGCGCTGGCCACCGGCTTCCATCTCGACTGGTACAGTAGGATGAACTTCGTCGGCCGCAGCGGCAGGACGCTGAACGAGACGTTCACGCCCTATCCCTTCGCCTATGAGGGCATCACGGTGCCCGATTTCCCCAATCTGTTCATCACCCACGGCCCCAATTGCAACCTCACCGCGAACGCGGCGGTGATCGGCGAGCAGCAAGTCCATTATATCGTCGAACTGCTGCAGACGATGGTCGACGAGGGCATTTCGGCGGTGGAGCCGGATGTCGAGGCGACGCGCGCCTATAATGAATGGACGCAAGAGAAACTGCTGGACACGGCCTGGTATCGCAAGGGCAAGGCGCATGGCTATTACCGCCACGACGAGAGCGGCCGGATCGTGATCGCCACGCCGCGCCACAATTCCACGGTCTGGCACGCGATGCGCCAGCCCAACATGGACCATTTCGTCGTGACCCGGCGAAAGGACGCCAAGCAGCGAGAGCCGCGCGCGATGGCTATGCTGGACATCTAGACAGGAGCGATGGGATGGCCGGGCCGATGACACCTTCGGGAACCGAGTTGGCCCACTTCGGCTTCTGCAAGTTGGTGGTGGCGGATCTCGATCGCTGTGCCGCCTTCTATCGCGCAGTCTTCGGTCTCGCCGACTGGACGCGCGTGACCCACGACAACTCGGCGACGAGCGGTGGTCCCATCGACGAGATCACTTTCCGCTCGACGGCGGCGGGCGGCGCGTCGCTGACCCTGATAAAGCTGGTCGACCGGCCGCC
>Ga0065707_10083144_pt1 | contig 10234 bp, 5 predicted proteins | sample SwiRhicommuniRL3_FD_59094 | JGI IMG/M metagenome (GOLD analysis project Ga0065707, IMG submission 59094) | Switchgrass rhizosphere bacterial communities from Rose Lake, Michigan, USA - RL3 v2 (version 2) | ecosystem: Host-associated > Plants > Roots > Rhizosphere > Soil | place: East Lansing, MI... | reverse complement strand
CCCGAAGCCTTGCGCGCATTGGCCAGATGCACACGAATACGCGCCAACAATTCATCGACCACAATTGGCTTGGTCACATAGTCCACACCGCCGGCAGCAAGACCTTCAACCACGTGTTCGGTATCGCTCAAGCCGGTCATGAAAATTACCGGCAGGTTGGATAAGAACTTTTCGTGCTTCAGACGTCGGCAGGCTTCGAAGCCGCCCATGCCCGGCATCACTGCATCCATCAGCACCAGATCCGGCGTGATTTGTTCGACCAGATCCAGCGCTGCTTCGCCATCGGTGGCGATGAGCACGGTGTAGCCGGCGTGATCCAGAGTGTCGGTGAGAAAGCCCAAGGTCTCGGGCGTGTCATCGACCACCAGCACGGTGTCACGACGCAGTGCGGAGCGAGTGGGTTGCGGATTGTTATGCATGGTGGTGCGCAACATCTTAACAACTAACTTGACGGCTAAGGCTGCGGAAGGGCGCAATGAATTGCGCCCCTACAGTACTGCGCCATCCTGCGTAGGGGCGCGATTTATCGCGCCCGACTACGGTGATGTGGACGCCATACACAGCCATTTTGTAAAGCGCCGTAAAAGAATCTGATTCACCCATTCTTGCGCATCCCTTCCAGCGTATTCATGAAGCGTCGCAGATCGAAGTTGGCAATCAAGCCGCGCAACTGCGTAACTGCACGTTTGTTATCGGCGTGCTCATCTTCAATGGCTTGCAACTTGGATTGAATGCCGCGAATGTGGCCGATGCGACCGAGTTGATACAGATCATCAAGATGATGTCGCGCATGCTCGGGCAAGGTGGCATTGGCATCATCGCTTTCATCCGGTGGCATGGTGGGTGTGTCGTACACCCATTTCAAGCGCAGCGACGAACCGATGTTTTCCAGCAACACTTGCAGATCGATGGGCTTCATCACGAAGGCATCGTGTGCATGGCCTTCGCCACCTTCGTTGTACTCATGTACGTTGGCCGACACCATCATGATCTTGAGTGCTTGCAGTTGCGGCTGTTGGCGCAGTAAATCAGCCAGCTCCCAGCCCTTCATGTCCGGCATGGAGATATCGATCATCGCCAGGTCCGGTTCGCACTCGATGGCGCGCTGCAATCCTTCCTTGCCGTTGCTGGCGGTGAACAGCGAAAAATTCAACGGCTCCAGCAACTGCCGCACGATATCGATGTGCGTTGGGTCGTCATCCACTACCAGCAACTTGATGCGTGGCCCGACGTAATCGTTGACGCGTTGCGGCGCTGGTAAATCATGCGCCGTGTGCAGCGCTTCGGACAGCAGCAGACGCACCTTGAAGCGCGTGCCTTCGTTGACGCTGCTGTGAATCTGGATATCGCCGCCCATGATCTGCACCAGCAGCTTGGTGATGGTCAATCCCAAACCCGTGCCGGGAATCTGGCGCACGCTTACTGCGGTGCCGCGTTCGAACGGCTGAAACACACGTTCCAGTTCTTCCGCTGGAATGCCGATGCCGGTATCACTGATTTCGAATTCGGCTACCTGACTGCGATACGTCATCTTGAACGCGGCATGACCGCGCTCGGTGTACTTGATGGCGTTCGACAGCAGATTGATCAACACCTGACGCAGACGCTTCTGATCGGTGAACACATAGCCAGGCAAGTTGCGCGGATACTCGACGCGGAACTCGATGCCCTTGGCTGCCGCCTGCAGGCGAAACATGTTGACGATCTGATCGAGGAAATCCTGAAGTTGTACCTTGTCGCGGCTGAGCTTGAGCAGGCCGCCTTCGATCTTGGAAATATCCAGCAAGCCATCGATCAAGTTGGCAAGATGTTCGGCGCTGCGCTTGATCACGCGCACCGAGTTGCCGGTGGGCGCCATGCCGCCGCGCTCCAGCAATTGCGCATAACCGAAGATGGCATTCAACGGCGTGCGAATCTCGTGACTCAATCCCACGATGTAACGACTCTTGGCGAGATTGGCCGCTTCAGCGACTTCCTTGGCTTTTTGCAATTCGGCATCGGTGCGTTGATGCGCTTCGATTTCCTCCATGAGCATGGTGGTTTGTCGCGCCGACTCGGCTTCAGCACTGCGGCGGCTTTCGTGCGCCAGCACCATCAACCATGCGGCAACGCCGGATAGCACCATCAACGACAAAAACACCAGCCACAACGTGTCGCTGATCACCGCGCGTGCGGCAGGCAACGCCGTGCTGTATTGCTGATTGATCAGCAGCAGCAGAAACGCAATGGCGAGATTGAATAGCAGCATCAGACCGAAGAATTGTCCGGCACGCGTATGCAATGCCGCCGCAACCGCGCGCGGCAACAGCTTGCCCAGCCATAGCGCCAGTTGTTCGGTGAAACGACTGCCTTGTTTGCACAGATCGCGACAGCGCGCTTCCAGCGTGCAACACAACGAGCAGATGGGACCGGAATACGCAGGACAGAAGGCAATGTCATTGCGTTCAAAATGATTCTCGCAAATGCAACACTTGATTTCCGCTGCATCGGCCAAGCCGGCATCGCGACGCGCCAGGTAATAGCGACCCTTGGTGAGCCAGGCGATGATCGGTGCGGTGACGAATGCCACCACCAATGCCACGAACGGCGCGGCCACCTGCAGGTATTCGCCAAACACGCCGAGAAAGGCCATGCTCGACAGCAACACTGAAATCAGCAGTGCGCCCACGCCGACGGGATTGATGTCGTACAGATGCGCGCGCTTGAATTCGATATGTTTGGGACTGAAGCCCAGCGGCTTGTTGATCACCAGATCCGCCGTCAACGCGCCGATCCAGCCGGCGGCGAAGTTCGCATAGATCACCAGAATACTTTCGATGGCGCGAAAGATGCCGATCTCCATCAGCAGTAACGCCAGCACCACATTGAACACCAGCCACACCACCCGTCCCGGATGGCTGTGCGTCAAACGCGAGAAAAAGTTCGACCACGCAATCGAACCGGCATAGGCATTGGTGACGTTGATCTTCAATTGACACACGATCACGAAAATACCCATCAACACCAGTGCCATCGATGGCGACTTGAACGTGTTGGTGAACGCCATGAAGTACATGTCGGTGGGTTGACTGGCTTGCTCGACGGGAATGCCATGCTTGAGTGCGACCACCGCAAGAAACGAACCCACGAGCAACTTGAAACCGCCGATGAATACCCACCCCGGTCCGGTCGCCAGCAACGCGCCCCACCAGCCGGCCTGATTGCTGCTCTTGCGATTTGGCAAAAAGCGCAGGTAGTCCACTTGCTCGCCGATCTGCGGTAACAACGACAACAACACTGACGCCGCAGCGCCGAACAGCAGTGGATCGACCGAGCCATCGGCACGACCTTGCCTGCCGGTGTATTCCGTCCATGAAGCCACATCGCCGGGACTTTGCCAGGCGATGTAAATGATCGGCACGAATTGCAGCAACAACCAGATCGGTTGTGTGAGCAGTTGCATCTTGCTGATCAGGCGAAAACCAAAAATGGCAATCGGAATCACCACCAGCGAACTGATGAGATGCGCCACCGCCAGCGGAATATGAAACAGCATGCGCAACGCCATCGACATGATGCTGGCTTCGATGGCAAACAACAGAAACGTAAACGATGCATAGATCAGCGAGGTAACGGTCGAACCCATGTAACCGAAGCCCGCGCCGCGGGTGAGCAGATCGATATCCACACCGGCTTTGGCGGCGTGATAAGCAATCGGCAAGCCGATGAGAAACATCAACACACTGAACGCCACTACCGCCCACAGGCTGTTGCTAAAGCCATACGAAATGGTGATGGCGCCACCAATCGCTTCGCAGGCCAGAAACGAAATCGGTCCCAACGCGGTATTGCCGACGCGGAACGACGACTTGCGGGCTTTATCGGCGGTGTAACGCAGCGCGTAATCTTCCAGCGTCTGCGTCGCCACCCATTGGTTGTACTGGCGACGCTCGCGCACAATGCGTTGCGGTGCGCTCATGCGTCGCGCCCTGCAGGCTGGCTGATGGAGAAGGCAGCGAATCGATACGGCAAGTGGGCGCTCCGCTATTCAAGTCGCACCGCCACTGCAAGGCCAATGGCTGCCTGGCTCAAGCAAGCCAGCTTCGCGTGCACTCAAACTATTTTGATTTTTGCTGAAATTGCACTGTTACATAGCAATTGCTATGCCATGGCTCGCTGTGCAGCCATCTGTATGGCCTGCCTAATCTAATGAGTGATCGTAACTCGACGCAATGATATTCGTGCGTAATCGGAGTGCAGAAAAGTAACCGCCCTGCACTAAGCGGACGCAAGTGTGCGTCGCACACCCGGCTCTACGTCAAATGACGCATACCCCACCTGTCGCGAACTTTTTATGGTGCCCGCCCAGAGCCTGTCAGACGTGAACAGGCCAACGATACCCGACGCACCAAACCAAATTAGAATTTTTGAGAGGTTCCAATGACATCAGGAAACAGACTTCGCAAAGGACTGGTACCGGCGCTGACGCTGGTGGCCAGCATGGTCAGCGCCACACTCGCTCAGGCGGCGGACACCATCAAGGTCGGCGTACTGCATTCGTTGTCCGGCACCATGGCGATCAGCGAAACCACGCTGAAAGACACCGTGCTGATGATGATCGACGAGCAGAACAAGAAGGGCGGGGTGCTGGGCAAGAAGCTCGAAGCAGTGGTGGAAGATCCCAACTCCGACTGGCCCACCTTTGCCATCAAAGCCGAGAAGCTGCTGGTACAGGATAAGGTCGCCGTGGTGTTCGGCTGCTGGACTTCGTCATCCCGCAAGTCGGTACTGCCCGTGTTCGAAAAGAACAACGGCATCCTGTTTTATCCCGTGCAATACGAAGGTGAAGAATCGCAACGCAATGTGTTCTACACCGGCGCAGCGCCGAATCAACAGGCCATTCCTGCCGTTGATTACTTGTTGAACGAGTTGAAGGTAAAGCGCTTCGTGCTGGAAGGTACCGACTATGTGTATCCGCAAACCACCAACAAGATTCTGAAAGCCTATCTGATCTCGAAGGGCATTCCTGAAGCCGACATCGCCGTGAACTACACGCCTTTCGGCTATTCCGATTGGCAGAGCGAAGTGGCCAAGATCAAGAAGTTCGGTTCGGCCGGCAAGAAGACCGCCGTGGTTTCGACCATCAACGGCGACGCGAACGTGCCGTTCTACAAGGAACTCGGCAACCAGAAGATCTCCGCTGAAGACATTCCAGTCGTGGCCTTCTCGGTGGGTGAAGAAGAACTGTCGGGTCTCGATGCCAAGCCATTGGTGGGTCACCTAGCTGCATGGAACTACTTCATGAGCGTGAAGAACCCGCTCAATACCGAATGGATCAACAAGTGGCATGCGTTCACCAAGAACCCGAAGCGCACCTTCAACGATCCAATGGAAGCCACCGTGATCGGTTTCCAGATGTGGGTGAAGGCGGTTGAAAAGGCCAAGACCACCGACGTCAACAAGGTGATCGACGCATTGCCCGGTACCGAAGCGCCAAACCTCACCGGCGGCACCGCCAAGATGCTGCCCAACCATCACCTCACCAAGCCCGTGCTGATCGGCGAAGTGCGTGCTGACGGTCAGTTCGACGTGGTATGGCAGACCAAGGGTCTGGTGCCCGGCGATGCCTGGACCGATTACCTGCCCGGCAGCAAGGACCTCGAAGCCGACTGGGTAACGTTGAAGTGCGGTAACTACAACAAGGTTACCAAGGTGTGCTCGAAGTAAGGATCGAGTGAAGCTTGCGATTCAATCGCAGCTTCACTCTCTGGTAGCGATGGGAGCGCGGTGATGAACTGCGCTCCTGTTCGAAATCCTTAAGACACTTAAGGAACATGATTGATCCCGTTCGTCCTGAGCAGCGCGGCGTAGCGAAGGACTCTCTCTTCAGAATCCAAGAGCGTTTCGACAAGCTACCTTAAGTTCGCCGAAGGCTCAACGCAAACGGTTATACAAATTAATTAGTCGTCTCTAATGGATGACTAATAGGCGGAAGACATTAGTGATCCTGTCACGCAAATTATTGTCGACTCTGCTAGTGCTTATTAGCTTGTTCGGTGTTGCAGCCCGAGCCGACCCACAACAAGACTACGCAGCCGCATTGGCACAACTGCCCAACGCGAGTTACAGCGACAAAAACGACATCGTTAAAACCATCGTGACTTTGCAACAGCCCGGCGCCCGTCAAGTGCTGCAGGCGTTTCTTGACGGCATGCTGTACGCGCGTACTGCTGATGCGAAAATTTTCATCGTTACCGAGCAGGGCGATCAGTTTCAATTAGTCGATGCGCTGACACAAAAATCCGCTGGCAGCGCCGCGCAAACCGATTTCGACAAGATCGGTACCAACAACGGCCTGAGAAAATTACTGCGCAGCGCGATTGCACAGTTCGATCTCGCGAGTTCTGATAAAGCAGTGCGACTCGCTGCAGTGCGCGATGTATTGAACGATCCCGATGACGAAGTGATCAAGATTCTGCGCGAACGCGCCAATGTCGAACTCGACAGCAAGATAAAGAGTGAAATCAAACAAGGCCTCGCGCTGGCTGATTTGAGCAGCGACGCCGCCGACACGCGCCTGGTTGCCATCAACACCTTGTCCGGCAGCTTGAATCCCAATGTCTATAACCGCTTGCAGGCGATGCTCGAACAATCGGCCGACGGTAGCTACGCGGAACCCGACGATCGCGTCCGAGCCGCCGCACGCAAAGCGGTTGCACACATTGATCACTGGCGCACTTTCTACTCAATTATCGAGACCAGCTTCTTCGGTTTGAGTCTGGGTTCGGTGCTGGTGTTGTGCGCGATTGGTCTTGCCATCACCTTTGGTGTGATGGGTGTGATCAACATGGCGCATGGTGAACTCATGATGCTGGGCGCGTATACCACTTACGTGACGCAATTGCTCATGCCCAATCACATTGGCTTGTCGATTCTGGTGGCTATCCCTGCGGCATTCATTGTCTCGGCCTGTGTAGGCATGTTGATCGAACGCGGCGTGGTGAAATTTTTATATGGCCGGCCATTGGAAACATTGTTGGCCACCTTTGGCGTGAGTCTCATCTTGCAACAGTTGGTCCGCAACGTGTTTTCTGCCAACAACCGTCCGGTAGAAACACCCGAGTGGCTGGCCGGTTCATTGCAGATCAACGACGCCTTCTCGCTCACCTATAACCGCATCTATGTGGTGTTGTTCACCATTATCGTGTTTGTGGTGCTGCAGTTCATTCTTAAGCGCACCACGCTGGGCTTGAACGTACGCGCCGTTTCGCAGAATCGCGCGATGGCCAAAGCGATGGGCATTCGCTCCGAGTTTGTCGACATGCTGACCTTCGGTCTCGGCGCGGGCATCGCCGGTGTCGCCGGTGTCGCGCTAAGCCAGCTCACCAATGTCGGTCCCAATCTTGGTCAAGCGTATATCGTCGATGCCTTCATGGTGGTGGTGTTCGGTGGCGTCGGCAATTTGTGGGGCACGCTGGTTGGCGGCATGTCGTTGGGCGTGGCCAACAAAGTGATGGAACCTTACTTCGGCGCAGTGCTGGCGAAGATCTTGGTGCTGGTGTTCCTCATCCTGTTCATTCAGCGCAAGCCACGCGGGTTGTTCCCGCAGAAAGGCCGCGCGGCGGAGCACTGATCATGAATAGCGTCAGTAATTTCTTTTCGCCATTGCGCACCGATCGCGGCGGGCAAGCGGTGCTCATCACCCTCGCATTGGTCGCGATCATTGTGCCCATCCTGCATCTCGCACTGCCACAGTCATCGCCTTTGTATGTGTCCTCGTACAGCGTGACGCTGGTTGCCAAGTACATGTGCTATGCCTTGCTCGCGATTTCGGTGGATCTGGTATGGGGTTACTGCGGCATCCTGAGTTTGGGTCACGGCGCGTTCTTCGCACTCGGCGGTTATGCGATGGGCATGTATCTGATGCGTCAGATCGGCAGCCGCGGTGTGTATGGCGATCCGATTCTTCCCGACTTTATGGTGTTTCTGAACTGGCATGAATTGCCGTGGTTCTGGCATGGCATGAACATGTTCTGGCTGGCGATGTTGATGGTGATTCTGGTGCCGGGCTTGCTGGCTTATCTATTCGGCTGGCTGGCATTCCGTTCGCGCGTCACCGGCGTCTACTTATCCATCATCACGCAAGCACTCACCTATGCATTGATGATTGCTTTCTTTCGCAATGACATGGGTTTCGGCGGCAACAACGGCTTTACCGATTTCAAAGATATTCTCGGCTTCGACATCAACAAGCCGAGCACACATGCCACCTTGGTGGTGATTACCGCATTGGTGCTGGCATTGAGTTACATCGCCTGTCGTTACATCGTGTCATCGCGCGCTGGCCGTGTGATTCAAGCAGTGCGCGACGCAGAGAGTCGAGCGCGCTTCATTGGTTATCGTGTCGAGTCATACAAGGTCTGGGTGTTTGCCTTTTCTGCGGTACTGGCCGGCATCGCCGGTGCGTTGTATGTGCCGCAGATCGGCATCATCAATCCCAGTGAGTTCTCGCCGATCAACTCCATCGAAATCGTCATCTGCGTAGCGGTGGGCGGACGCGGCACCTTGTACGGCGCGGTCGCGGGCGCGGTGCTGGTCAATGTGCTCAAGACCTATTTCACCACGGCCATTCCCGAGTTCTGGTTGTACGTGCTCGGCGCCATCTTCATTCTGGTGACCATCTTCCTGCCCAAAGGCGTAGTCGGCTTGTTGGAGTCAAAAAAGGCGCGTGATAAAGCTGATGCAGTGCCGGAGGCGAAAGCAGCATGAGCGCGATGCAACGCCTGAAGAATTTTGCGGGATGGAGCAGCGTCACCAAGGCAGCACGCGGCCCGGCGCCGGATACTTCGCACGACAACATTTTGTATCTCGAAGACATCACCGTCAGCTTCGATGGCTTCAAAGCATTGAACGCACTCACGCTATACATCAAGGCCGGCGAGCTGCGTTGCATCATCGGCCCCAATGGCGCCGGCAAGACAACCATGATGGATGTCATCACCGGCAAGACGCGACCCGACAGCGGCAGCGCGTTTTTTGGTCAGACCATGAACCTGCTGGAAATGACTGAACCTGAAATCGCGCAAGCCGGCATCGGTCGCAAGTTTCAAAAGCCCACGGTGTTCGAACAACACAGCGTGTTTGAAAATCTGGAACTCGCCATGACCGGCAACAAGGCCGTGTGGCCCAATCTGCATGCCCGCCTTAATGGCGCACAACGCGCACGTATCGATGAAGTGCTGGAAACTATTAATTTGAAAGATCATGTGCAACGTCGCGCCGGTGCGTTATCACATGGTCAGAAGCAATGGCTAGAAATCGGCATGCTGCTGATGCAAGACCCGCAGTTGTTGTTGGTCGATGAACCCGTCGCCGGCATGACGCCACAAGAAACCGAGCGTACTGCGGAGTTGCTGACTTCGCTTGCAGGCAAGCACTCGGTCGTCGTGGTCGAACACGACATGATCTTTGTGCGCTCGATTGCAAAAACCGTGACGGTATTGCATGAAGGCCATGTGCTGGCCGAAGGCAGCATGGATGAAGTGCAGAACAACGCGATGGTGAAGCAGGTGTATCTGGGTGAGTAAGCATTTCAAGAACACCCTCACCCCAACCCTCTCCCTCAGGGAGAGGGGGCGGAATGATGCTGCCAACTTTTCTTCACCCTCTCCCTCAGGGAGAGGGCAGGGTGAGGGTGATTCCGAATGCTGAACATCAAAGCCCTCAACCAGTTCTATGGCGGCAGCCACACCTTGTGGGATGTCGACATGACCGTGCCCACCGGTTCGATCACCTGCTTGATGGGTCGTAACGGTATGGGCAAGACCACGCTGTTACGCAGCATCATGGGATTGACCAAAACCCAATCCGGTACGATCGAATATGAAGGCCAGGACATTCGCACCTTGGCGCCGGAGCGACGTGCGCCCTTGGGTGTCGGCTACGTGCCGCAGGGCCGCGAGATTTTTTCGCAACTGACGGTGGAAGAAAATCTGCGCACCGGTCTGCCGATCCGCAAAGACAAAGCGAAGAACATTCCCGAGCACATCTTCGCGATGTTCCCAGTGCTCAAGCAAATGCTCAAACGCCGGGGCGGCGATCTATCCGGCGGTCAACAACAACAGCTCGCCATCGGTCGCGCATTGATCATCGAACCGCGCTTCCTGATTCTCGATGAACCCACCGAAGGCATCCAGCCCAACATCGTGCATGAAATTGGTGAAGTGCTGCAGAAGCTCAATCGCGAACAGGGATT
>Ga0065707_10083143_pt1 | contig 10246 bp, 6 predicted proteins | sample SwiRhicommuniRL3_FD_59094 | JGI IMG/M metagenome (GOLD analysis project Ga0065707, IMG submission 59094) | Switchgrass rhizosphere bacterial communities from Rose Lake, Michigan, USA - RL3 v2 (version 2) | ecosystem: Host-associated > Plants > Roots > Rhizosphere > Soil | place: East Lansing, MI... | reverse complement strand
CGCATGCAGGTCGGGCCGTGCGCTCATCGGAGTCCGCACGACGATGCTGTACTGCTCGCCATCCTTGTCCTTGAAGCGCCCCGCTGGAATACCCGACACGCTCAGGCGCACGGCACGATCGAACTCTACCGTCGGTACGCCGAGCAATGCTGCCTTGTGCGAATCGACGTCCAGCTTGAGATTCGTGCGACTGACGCGCACCGGGTTGACGACGTCGCGAGTACCCGGCGTCTCCTTCACGATCTTCTCGACCTGGGCCGCGACCTTGTGCAGCTCTTCGAGATCCGGTCCGAGCACGCGGATTGCGATCGGCGCCGTGATCGGCGGACCGTTCTGGAATTCCTTCACGTAAATGCGAGCGTTCGGATACTGCTTGAGCGACGCACGCAGTTTATCGAGGACCTTGGGCGTCTTGCGGGTGTCGTAGCTACCGAGCTTGACGAACACATCGCCGTAATTGATCTCGCTCTCCGGCGGGAACTGGTTGTAATAGATTTTCGGATTGCCATGGCCGAGATTGGTGAAGTACGAGCGCACCTCGGGCATGGCCTGCAGCTTCTGTTCGACGAAGCGCAACGCCCGGTCGGTCTCGTTGAGGCTGCTGCCTTCCGGCGTCTGTACCGTCACCAGGAAATTCGGCGTATCTGCCTTCGGGAACAGGCTGAAGCCCACCAGCGAGGCGACTCCCACCATCGCCACGATGCACGCGATCAACGAACCGAACACGGTCAGCTTGGGTTTGGCCAGCGCCCGGTGCAGCAGCGGCTGGTAGAACCGATGAATTCCGTTCGTCACCCATTGCAGCAGGCGATTACCGTGCGCGTCCTCGTGCTTGTTCAACATGCGGCTCGCGAGAAAAGGAATGATGGTGAGAGCGACGAGCAACGAAGCGCCGATGGTCGCGAGCACTGCCGTGGGCAGCACGCGGATGAATTTACCAGCATCGCCTGCGAGCATCATCAAGGGCAGGAACGCAAACGCCAGCGTCGCTGTGCAACCGAGGATGGCGTTGAAGATCTGCTTCGTCGCCAGCAGCGCTGCCTCGTTACGAGAATGCCCTTCGCGCAGGAAGCGGGAGATGTTCTCGACCACGACGATCGAATCGTCCACCAGCAGTCCCAGCGCCACGACGAAGCCGGCGATCGATATCTGGTTGAGCGAGTAGCCGAAGAAGTTCAGCGCCGACAGGCCGATGGCCAGCGACAAGGGAATCGAAATCATCACCACGCCCGCCGCACGCAGGCCCAGCGGCAGCAGCGTGATCAGCACGAGCACGATGGCGATCGAAAAATCGGTGGTGAGACGATTGAGCCGCGCCGCGACGTTGTCGGACTGGTCGAAGCCGCGTTCGAGTTTGATTCGCTTGGGTAGCTGCGCTGCGAATTTGTCGGCAGCGGCAACCACGCGCGCCTGGACATCGAATATGTTGTAGCCGTCCTTCTGGTTTGCGGTGACGAAGACGGCGCGTTTGCCGTTGAAGCGTCCGATATAGTCATGCGCCTGGGCGTCCCAGGTCACCTCGGCGACATCGCGAACTCGCACGGTCCTTCCGGCAACGGCCGCGACGACGGTATCCCGAACCTGGTCCAGTGTTTCATAGCTGCCGGATGTCTGCAGGCTGAAGCTGCGGCTGCCGATATCGATGACGCCGCCGGGAATATTGCTGTTCTCGCTCTGCAATGCGTCGATCAAGCGCGACGGCGAGAGATTCAGTTCGGCCATGCGAGGCACATCGATTGCTACACGCAACTCGCGAACCGGGAAAGCCCAGCTCTCCGAGGTGCGAATGCCATCGACGCCTTTCAGCGCGTCCTTGAGATTGCGCGCATAGTCTTCGAGTTCGCGATACGGAGCATCTTCGGCGACCAGCGCGAACTGCACGATGTTCACCAGTCCAGGATTGATCTTGCGGACTTCGAGCTTGCTGACTTCGGCGGGCAGCGTAGGGCGCAGCGCATTCAGTTCGCGCACCACTTCATCGTATTTCTTGTCCGCGTCGACGGTGGAGTAGAACTCGGGCATGACCATTGCCGCGCCGTCGCGGCTGTGCGATTCGATGCGGCGGATGTCGTCGAGTTCGCTGAGCCGGTCTTCGATGGGCTTGACGATCAGGCGTTCCACGTCTTGCGGTTCGGCGCCTGGATAGACTGCGGTGATGGAGAATGCCGCGATGGGGAAGTAGGGATCTTCCTGGCGCGGAATGCCCATGAACGATGTGATGCCCAGCGCCACCAGCAGCGCAAAGGCCACCAGCGTGAACTGGTAGCGTCGAATCGGGAATTCCAGAAATGACATCGTGCTTCCCCTTCCGGAGGCTGCAGCGCAGGGCTCAGCCCGCTTCCTGGACCGTGACCTGCTCGCCGTCTTCGAGATACAGAGCGCCGTCCGTGATCACTTTCTCGCCGGCCTGCAATCCCTTGGTCAACGCCACCGCATCGTTCTCGATGAATGCGACTTCGACGGCACGGCGCTCGGCGTGGTTGTTGCCTAATACGAAGACGCTGGCGGCGCGGCCGTTGCCTTCGACGATGGCACCGATCGGGACATAGACACGCTCACCGTCGCTTGCCGATGTCGGTGTGATCTGCACCTTGGCCACCAGGCCGCTCTTCAACGGCCCAGCGAATGGCGCGTCGACTTTGTCCAGGGCGATTTCCACCATGAACATGCCGCTCGCGCTGTCGGCGCCGCTCGCGACTTCCGTGATCTTTCCATTCAATACCGCATCGGGCAGGGCATCGAGCTTGATCCGGGCGCTGTCGCCGAGTTTGACCTGCACGATTTCGCGATCGGCCATGCCCGCACGCACGACGAAGCCGCGATCGTGCGCTCCGAAGACGATGACCGGTGCACCCGCCGCAACCAGTTCGCGCTCTTCAGCGAGCCGCCGCAGGATGGTGCCGTCATCGGGCGCGACAATCTCTGCGTAGCCGGAATTGAACTCGGCGGATTGCAGGGCCGCTTGCGCCATCGCACTCTGGGTCCGAAGGTCCTGCAACTGTTCGAGGCTGATGACTTTGTCGGTGTAGAGCCGTTCGCCCCGCTCGGCATCGCGCACGGCTTTCTGATGAGCTTGCCTGGCCTGTTCAACCTGTGCGTTCACTTCGGTGCGTTCGATCTCCGCGAGCTTCTGTCCTTTGCGAACGTGCTCGCCTTCCATCGCCGCCATGCGCCGGATCACACCGCCGACTTTGAACGACAGCCGGATTTCATCTTTGTTCACGAGCATGCCGTTGGTGCGAATGGTCGGCGCGGCAGGGCCTTCGTAGGCAACTGCGGTGCGCACTGGCGTCGGAGCTGCGGGCTCTTCTTGAGCCGTCGTATCGCATCCCGACAGTGAAACCATGCCGATGACGAGCAGGGGAAGGATCCAGATACGCATAGCCTTGTTCCCTAAGTGCCAGGATCGACAGGAAGATCGCCCGCCGAAGTGGCGTATTCGAGTTCCGCGCGGCGTGCCAGAACGTCGAAGCGGGTGAGGTTGTAGTTGAGTTCGGCACGCGTCAGTGTGTTGCGCGCGTCGATGAATTCCACTTGATTGATGACGCCTTCGTCGCGCTTGCGGCTGGCGATGCGGAAGCCCGCACGCGCCGCATCTGCACGAGCCAATGCCGTATTAAGGGAATCGCGCGAAGTTTGCAGACGATCGAGGGATTGCTGGACTTCCAGTCGAATCTGCTGCGCGACTTCTTCCTGTCGCAACACCACTTGCCGTTGTGCGAACTTCGCCTGGCTGACGCGGGCAGCGTCGCCGCCGCCGTCGAACACTTTCCAGGTGAACAGCAGCGAGGCAGTGCCGAAGTTGTAACCCTCGCCGAAGCGATAGTCTTCGCCCTGCGTTCCGGCATCGATGCCGAGCGAGAGCGTCGGCCAGCGCTGTTTGCGTGCGAGGGCGACTTGCGCTTCGCCTGCTTTGGCCAGCTGTTCGACCTGGTTGACTTCAGGCCGACGACGCAACGCATCCGACCAAAGCGTTTCCAGTGCCGCGCCTTGCTGTGACGCTTCGTTCGGCGGCGTGGTGACATCGATATCGGTCAGCAGATCACGGTTCAGCAGGAAATTGAAATAGCTGCGTGCTTGCGAAGCGAGATTGCTGGCATCGCGCTTCTGCTGCTCGACATCCAGCAATTCTGCCTTGGCGCGCAGCACCTGGTCCTCGGTGATCTTGCCATTGCTCAACAACGATTCGTTGACGCGGAGATTCTCACGCAGCAGGTCTTCGCTCGAGGCGACGATGTCGACCGAGTTGCGGGCCTTCAGCCAGTTCACATAGGCAAGCGAGATATCGCGGCGCAGGGTGCGCGCTATCGCCATGCGTCGATAATTGCTGGCATCCAGCAACGCGGTTTGAGCACGAACGGCCGCCGAGATTGCGGGCGCATACAACGGTTGTCTGAGCGTGATGCGCGTGTCCTGTTCGCGCTCGCGCAGGAATTTGATGGTTTCGTTCTGGATCTGTGGGAAGGGCTGAGGTTGTCCCTGCGCGGCAAGCATCTGGTTGAGCGTGGAGTAGACCGGGTTCAGCGCATCGCCGATGGGAAGCTCGATCTCCCGTCCGCCCCCGGCGCGCGTGTAACGAGCCTGCACGGACAGTTCCGGGTAGAAGCGAGCCCGTGCTTCAGACAAAGCAGCCGCGGTGCGTTCGACTTCCAGGTTCTCGCCACGTAAGGCAAGGTTGCTGCGCAGGCCTTCGGCGACATATCGATCGAGGACCGCGTCGAAGGTTTCAGTGGTCTGGGCGTTTGCAACTGAGGCGATCACGAGCGCGCAGACGCCAATCAGCGTCGCGCGCCAGGATGATCGTGAACTCTGCATGCTAGCTCACCCGATTACGGAGCCGTGGTGGTAACTGGGCCCAGCGCGTGGATTTCCACCGTGCCGGTGCGTTCGTGGGAGCCTTCCGGGTACAGGAGCGCATCGCCAAACGCGAGCCCCAGTACGGCGAACAGCACCAGTAACAGCGGTTGCAGGGAATCGATCAGGACTTCTTTGATGTTCATTGCCAGTCTCCTCGGTTAGCTATTGTCAGCTGTAAATTCGTTAGACACGTGTCAATCCTTGCGTAAATAAAAAACTCGCTCAACTTTCGCTCATCAAGGGTTCATTCAACCCTTCGGCGCCGCCAGCATGTAGCGGATCATGTCGATCGCCTGCTGGCCGAACTCCGGCACGCTGATGCCCGCCCGGGCCAGCGCCTTGTCCTTGGTCATCGCGATCTGGATCATTCCATGCGTGAAGCCCCACAGCACTCGGGAGGTTACTTGCAGGTCGCCCATATCGGAGCGCACCGTTCCGTCCTTCTGGCCCGCGACCAGCGCTTCGACCACCGTGTCGTGGACTTTCTTGCCGATCGCCACGCACTGCTGTTCCTGCTGATCCAGCTGGGCGTCGTCCGGTACCTGCGGCACCTGTGCCTCCAGACGTGCGCAGGCGTCGAAATAATGAGGAAATTCATGCCCGAACGCGAGATAGGCGCGGCCGATGGCGTCGATCTTCTCCAGGCCCAGCTTGGCGCGGTCACTCGCTTCCGTGAACCGTGAGTGCATCGTTTCCAGCGCCCGAACGGCGATCGCTAGGTGCAGGTCGCGCTTGTCCTTGAAGTACACATAGACCAGGGCCCGGCTAAGGCGTGCGCTCTTGGCAACGCCATCCATGGTGACGGCATCCCAGCCCACGTCGCGATACAGCTCCTCGGCGGCATCCACGATCTCGGCGCGGCGGCGATCCTTCTCTTCCTGGCGGCGTTCGGCGATATACGACATGGGAGAGAGCTTACAGCGGTCGTTGACATAGTGTCAACGACTGAATGCATGTGTAGTTCACAGATTGCTGGCTGGAGAAGCCGGCCTGAAGCGGCACAGTAGCCTTTCCACAGTAGTCCGCGTGTCCACTCCCGCGTAGAGTCCTCCGCCATGAGTCTCGAGGGGGATCCACTGCAGGAAGCCAGCGAGGACTGGCGTGACGCTCAATGGCTGGTGCACACCATTCCCGTGTTCGCCGGCCTGGACGGCGAACTGCTGGATTCGATTGCAGAGGCGATCGAGTGGTTCGCTCTCCCGGGTGGCCAGATCCTGTTCGAGGCCGACGATCCGCCCGACGGCTTGTACTTCGTCGTAAGCGGCAGCCTGGGTGCTTACGCGCCGGCACAGAACGGCCACCGCCGCCTGGTGGGTCGTGCCATGACGGGCGAGACGGTAGGCGAAATGGCGCTGATCTCGGGCAAACGTCGCAATGCGACGGTGATCGCGCTGCGCGATTCCGAGCTTGGCCGATTGCCGCGAGCGGCGTTCGAGACCCTGATGCTTTCGCATCCGCAGGGCCTGCTGCGAATTTCCCAGCTGATGGTGCAACGACTGGAGTCCTCGCAGCGGCAGGTGCGAGGACGCCGTGCGGTCCCGCGAACGTTCGCTGTCGTACCGAATGACGTCGATGCCGAGGCTGCCACCTTCGCGGCGCAGTTGACGACGTATCTAGAAAAACTGGGAGCCACCGAACTGGTCTGGGCGCAACGCGGAGCGGACCGGACCAGCGCCTGGTTTCATTCCATCGAGCGCGCGAATGAGTTCGTTGTCTATGTCTGCGATCCGACGCCGACGAGCTGGAGCAAGTTGTGCCTGCGACAGGCGGATGCCGTGTTGTTGTTGGCGAGAGCCGAATCCACCGCGAAGCATTGGCCGCAGCTCGCGACCGCCGAGCCGGTCGTCGCGAATCAGCGCACCGAGTTGATTCTGCAACACCAGGGGGGAATCAGGCCGGGAGTCACCGCCGCGTGGCTCGATGCCAAGCCTGGCATTCCCCACCATCACGTGCGCAGCTCCAGCGACATCGCCAGAGTTGCACGCCTGCTTGCAGGGCGAGCGCTGGGTATCGTGCTCTCCGGCGGAGGCGCCCGCGGGTTTGCTCACATCGGTGTGCTGCGCGCCGCTCGTGAAGCAGGGATCACCATCGATGCGATCGGCGGCACCAGCATCGGCGCCATCATCGCGGCCGGGTACGCCATGCAATGGAGCGATGAAGAACTGACTGCGCGCGTCAAGCGCAGCTTCGTCGATACCAATCCGCTCAACGACTACACGCTGCCGTTCGTTTCGCTGGTGTCGGGCCGCAAAGTGAGCCGGTTGCTGCAGCGGGAGTTTGCGCAGATGGCCATCGAAGACGCACCGATCCCGTTCTTCTGTGTGTCTGCCAACCTGACTTCGGGCCAACTGGCCGTGCATCGACGCGGCGAACTGTGGCGCTGGCTGCGTGCCTCGGTAGCAATTCCCGGTGTGTTGCCTCCGGTGGTGCACGGCGGCGAGTTGTTCGTCGACGGCGCGGCCATCAACAATCTCCCTGTGGAAGTGATGCGAGAAGCTGGAGTAGGACGCATCATCGGTGTCGATGTGGGTTCCGATCGCGCTTTCACCAGTGAGAGTCCCGACTCGGATGCGCCGCAGTTCTGGCGACTGTTCGAATGGTTTCGCGGACGCAAGAAGCGCGTGAGCATCCTGCAGATCCTGTGGCGCGCGGGAATGATCAACAGCGCAGGCAATCGCGCCGCGAGGCACGGGCTATCCGACCTGCTGTTGCAACCGCCGCTGGAACAAATCGACATGCTCGACTGGAAGGGCTTCGAGCGCGCTATCGAAGCGGGTTATCGCCATGCCATGGAAAAATTCAAAGAATGGGACCAGGGAGAAGGCTGGAAGATGAAGACCGGCGACATTGCCCGCATCCGGGACAACGTGACTTGATCGCAGCTACTCGATCGTAATGGCTTGTTGAGCGGGACTCACTGCCGCGGCAACACGTACCTCAAGCCGCGCTGATTCAGGATCACGCCATCGGTAGTGATCTTCTCCACCGTCGGTCCTTCCTGCAGCGTCTGTCCTTCCTGGTATTTACGCATGTTCACGAACACGAAGCGCTCGGCCGGATTGGCCGAGAACACGTGGATGTCCAATTTGAGGTCGGGAATGCTGGTGCCGCTGGCTGCCAGATCGGTGGCGGTCGGCAGCACTTCCTCGTTACGGTTTGCGCCGCTGCCGGAGTAATTGTTCTGCGCACTGTTCGCAGCCGCGACGGAGTTGAATGTCGCGGTGGACGGCAAGGGAGCGACGGCTGGTGGCTGAATGGGCCGCACGGCCGGCGGACCTGGGGGAACCGCGGCCGCAGCGGCCATCCCTGCGCTCATGAGCGGATCGATACCACCAGTAGCTGCTTCGTCTGCGAGCGAACGAACGGCTGGGTTGGTCGACGGGCGGGCTGCGGCCGGCGATGGCATCACGGGCTCCGCAGGCTCGATCGCAGGTTGAGTTGCCTGCTGCATCGATGGAGCAGGAACCGGTGGCGCCACAGCGGGCGCGACCTGCGGAGGCTGATTTACCGTCGCTGCCGCGGTCTCGACCGGCTGCGGCGTCGAATGATTTCGCATCAGCACGACGATCAGTACGCCGAGATTGACGACCAGCAAGGCGGCCACCGCCACGGCCCACCAGGGCCGCTCGGGACGAAGACGCCGCATCGGTGCATCCGCAAGCGATGGTCCCACCGTCCGCTGGCGCTCGTTCTCCGAGCGCTTGAGCGCATCGAGAATGAAGCTCATGAGGTTTCCGATCCTCGTTGCGCCAGCAGCAAGGGTGCGCCGGCGGGATTATTCAACGTGTCGAGCACGATCTGGGTCTGCACGCCGGCGATGCCGTCGACGTTGAGGCGATGCTGGCGCTGGAACTCTTCGACCATGCGTACCAGTTCGTCGTCGTAGTAATCGCTCGTCACGCCCTGGGCTGGTTTTCCTTGCACGTTGTTCAGGCTGTCGCGCAGCCAGCGGACGCCGAGGCCCTGCATGCCCGCCGACAATGCAGCTTGCGTGACGACCTGTGGACGCCACAGGACCAGGTAGTCGCCGTACCAATAGCGTGAGATGGATGCGACCGACACCGGCTCCTGCCGCGTGTTCAGGCTGATCTTCGCGTTGCCTTCATCGAGGCCGGCGACCACGACCTGATGAGCGTTGCCGGCATCGTCGATGAGCGTGAGGATGGCGGGCCGGTTGAGCGTCCGCAGCTGGCCCCACGATCCCTGTTGATACGCACATTGCAGGCCCTGCTGTACCGCCTGGTCGCACGGCCGGCCCTGGCCAGGACGGAAAATGCCGCCCCACAGATTGAACAGCTGTGCGAAGGCGCTCTCGGTGCTGGTTTCGCCGCGATGAGATTTGAGCAGGTCGCCGATGTCCGCTTCGGCAGCAGCGGCCGGTGGCGGCATCTCGACTTTGATGGGGACCTTGGCTGGGGTCATCACCGCAGCGACGGGTGCGACCATGGCAGCCGCGGCCGGTTGGAGAGTCGTCGCCGCTCCAGAAGCAGTTTGCGCCGGTGGAGCGCCTTCGTCGCGATGAGTCAGTTGCCACACTCCGAACGCCAGCAGGGCGACCGCTGCAGCCGCCGACACGGCAGCCAGGGCGGGGATCCAGGGCGGATGGAACGTCCGACCATACACTTCGCTCGCCGCGACGCGGACCAGGGCCGGGCCGACGTGATGATATTCCTGGGTGAATGCGCCGAGCAGCGCCCGGTCGCACATCACGTTGATGATGCGTGGAACACCGTTGCTCAGTCGATGGACTTCACGCAGCGCTGCCGGCGTGAAGATCTCCATGTTGGCGCCGGCCACGCGGAGTCGATGATTCACGTACGCAGCGCTCTCGGCCTTGGACAGCGGATCGAGGTGATAGCGCCCGGTAATTCGTTGCGCTAGTTGCCGCAGCTCCACTCGCGCCAGCACTTCTCGCAACTCGGGCTGGCCGATCAGAATGATCTGCAGCAGCTTATGGGCGGCCGTCTCCAGGTTGGTCAGCAGCCGTACCTGCTCCAGGGTTTCGGGTGACAGGTTCTGGGCCTCATCGACGATGACGACGACGCGCCGGCCTTTCGCATTCGCCGTCAGCAGGTGCCGGTTGAGGATATCGACCAGGTCCTTGAGGCTGTTGGCGTCTTCGTCGCGGACGAACATCCCCAGCTCTTCGCAGATCGACAGCACGAATTCCAGGGGACTGAGTTGGGGATTCAGGATGACGGCGACGTCCGCGTGGCCGGGCATCCGCTCCAGCAGCGACCGCACGACGGTGGTCTTGCCCGTTCCCACCTCGCCGGTGAGCTGGATGAAGCCGCCCGCCTCGTTGATGCCGTACAACAGGTGCGCCAACGCCTCCGCATGCCGCTCGCTCATGAAGAGGTAGCGCGGATCGGGGGTGATGGCGAAGGGC
>Ga0065707_10083142_pt1 | contig 10247 bp, 4 predicted proteins | sample SwiRhicommuniRL3_FD_59094 | JGI IMG/M metagenome (GOLD analysis project Ga0065707, IMG submission 59094) | Switchgrass rhizosphere bacterial communities from Rose Lake, Michigan, USA - RL3 v2 (version 2) | ecosystem: Host-associated > Plants > Roots > Rhizosphere > Soil | place: East Lansing, MI... | reverse complement strand
GGGGGAGGAAGTAGACCATGTCCTTCGTCCATCTCCACCTGCACACCGAGTACTCGCTGGTTGACAGCGTCGTGCGCATTACCAGCGAGACCGAAGGAGTGCCTGGCCTGATGGAAGCGGTGGCGCGTGCCCGCATGCCGGCCGTGGCGCTCACCGACCAGAGCAATCTGTTCGCGATGGTGAAGTTCTACAAGGCCGCGCAGCAGGCTGGAGTGAAGCCCATCATCGGCGTCGATCTGCTGGTGCGCGAATACGGCGATCGCGCCGAGCCGTCGCGCCTGGTACTGCTGTGCCAGAACGATGTCGGCTATAAGAATCTCACGCGCCTGGTCAGCCGTTCCTATCTCGAAGGCCAGATCAAGGGCCTGCCCACGATCGATCGCAGCTGGCTGTCGATCGAGAACCTGACCGGACTCATCGCGCTCTCGGGTGCTCGCGAAGGCGATATCGGCCGTGCATTGACCGGCGGACGCGACACCGAAGCCCGCCTGCTGCTCAACGATTGGCTGAAGCTGTTCGGCAATCGTTTCTATATCGAATTGCAGCGTACCTCGCGCGAGCACGAGGAATCGTATCTACGTGACGCCTTGGAACTCGCCGGCGACGCCGGCGTGCCGGTGGTGGCGACCAACGACGTGCGATTCATCCGCCGCGACGATTTCGAATCGCACGAAGCGCGTGTCTGTATTCAAGACGGCCAGACGCTCGACGATCCGAAGCGGCCGCGCAAATACACCGATCAGCAGTACCTGCGGACTCCCGAGGAAATGCAGGCGCTGTTCAAGAATATTCCCGAGGCGCTCGCCAACTCCGTCGAGATCGCACGCCGCTGCAGCCTCGAACTGAAGCTGGGCAAGTCGGTGCTGCCTGCGTACCCGGTGCCCGACGGCTCCAGCATCGAAGATTACCTGCGTGCCGAATCGGCACGAGGGCTGGTTGCGCGACTGGAGAAGCTGGCGCTGCTGGCAACCGCTGAAAAGCCGATCGTGCCCGAGGTGTATCACAAGCGCCTCGACATCGAACTCGGCGTGATCTGCCAGATGGGATTCGCCGGCTACTTCCTGATCGTCGCCGACTTCATTCGTTGGGCGCGTGAGAACGGCGTGCCGGTAGGCCCGGGACGCGGCTCGGGCGCGGGCTCGCTGGTCGCCTATGCATTGGGCATCACCGACCTGGATCCGCTCGCGTACGACCTGCTGTTCGAGCGCTTCCTGAATCCGGAACGCGTCTCCATGCCCGACTTCGACGTCGACTTCTGCATGGATGGCCGCGATCGCGTCATCGAGTATGTGGCGCAACGCTACGGCCGCGACCGCGTCTCGCAGATCATCACCTACGGCACGATGGCGGCGAAGGCCGTCGTTCGCGACGTCGCGCGTGTCTATGGCCATGGCTACGGATTCGCGGACTCGATCGCCAAGCTGATCCCGTTCGAACTCGGCATCACGCTGAAAGATGCGCTCGCGAAAGAAGAAGAGTTGCGCCGCCGCTATCACAACGAAGAAGAGACGCGTGCCGTGCTCGACATGGCGATGTCGCTCGAAGGGCTGGTCCGCAACGCCGGCATGCACGCGGGTGGCGTCGTCATTGCGCCCTCGGTGCTGACCGATTTCGCGCCGCTGTTCTGCGATGAGAACGGCACCAGCGTCGTCACGCAGTTCGACAAGGACGACGTGGAGCTCGCGGGCCTGGTGAAGTTCGACTTCCTCGGCCTGCGCACGCTGACCATCATCGACTGGGCGGTGAAGACCATCAATCGCGAACGCGAGAGCAAAGGCCAGCCGCCGCTGGATGTGTCGATGCTGCCGACCGACGATCCGGCCGCGTTCGATCTACTGAAGCGCTGGCCCAGCGAAACCACCGCGATTTTTCAGCTCGAATCGCGCGGCATGAAAGACCTGGTCAAGCGCCTGCAGCCGGATTGCTTCGAAGACATCGTCGCGCTGGTGGCGCTGTTCCGTCCCGGTCCGCTGCAGTCGGGCATGGTCGACGACTTCATCGCCCGCAAGCATGGCAAGACCACCGGGCCCATCGATTACCTGCATCCCGACCTGACCGGCGTGATGACGCCGACCTACGGCGTCATCCTGTACCAGGAACAGGTGATGCAGATCGCCCAGGTGCTCGCCGGCTATTCGCTCGGCGGCGCCGACCTGCTGCGGCGTGCGATGGGCAAGAAAAAGCCCGAGGAAATGGCCAAGCAGCGCTCCATTTTCATCGCGGGCGCCACCGCTCGCGGCGTCGAAGAAAGCGTGGCGGCGCATATCTTCGACCTGATGGAGAAGTTCGCGGGCTACGGCTTCAACAAATCGCACTCGGCGGCTTACGCGCTGCTGTCCTATCAGACGGCATGGCTGAAGGCTCACTATCCGGCGGCATTCATGGCCGCGGTGCTGTCTTCGGACATGGACAAGACCGAGAAGGTCGTGACGCTGATCGACGAAGCTCGCCGCATGCGGCTCAAAGTCGAACCGCCCGACGTCAATCATTCGAACTACATGTTCACGGTGTCGGGCGAGCGTGGCATCCGCTACGGCCTCGGTGCGATCAAGGGAGTGGGGCAGGCGGTCATCGAGACGATCGTCGCCGAGCGCGCCGCCAATGGCCCGTTTCGCGATCTCGCCGACCTATGCCGACGCAGCGATGCCACTCGTATCAATCGGCGCGTGCTCGAAGCGTTGATCCGTTCGGGCGCCACCGATGGCCTGGGTCCGAATCGAGCGACCTTGATGCATGCGCTGCCGCAGGCCATGCAGATCGCCGACCAGACCATCAAGGCGCGAGCCGTCGGACAGAACGACATGTTCGGCCTCATGGATACGTCGGCGGAAGCTCCTGCCGTCGTCGAAGTCGAAGTCATGCCCGACTGGAGTCAACGCGTGCGCCTCGACGGCGAGCGCGACACGCTCGGCCTCTACCTCACCGGTCATCCGTTCGAAGAATACGAAGCGGAAGTCCGCCCGGTGATCAGCGGGCGCATTTCCGAAGTGACCGGCGACCGGCCGGTGGTGCAGGAAGAAGGCTTCCGTTTCCGGGGCAAGCCCGCGACCGTGGCCGGCATGGTGTTCGACCTGGGCAAACGCGGCAGCCGCATGATCGTCACGCTCGACGACCGCAGCGGCCGCATCGAAGTGTCCATGTTCGAAGACGTGTACCAGCAGTACCGCTCCATCATCGCCAAGAGCGCCATTCTCATCGTCGAAGGCTCGCTGCGCTTCGACGAGTTCATCGACGGCTGGCGCCTGACCGCCAAGCGCGTGCTGGATCTGGACCAGGCCCGCGAACAGCACGCCCGGCGCCTGCTGATTCGCATGCCCCGGCAGGTCGATCCTTCCTTCATCAAATCTTTCGAGCAGACACTGCGGCCGTTCCGCGGTGGCCGCTGCAGCGTCGCCGTTCGTTACCACAACGCCGGTGCCCGCGCCGACCTCATCCTCTCCGACGAATGGTCCGTCAAACCCGCCCGCGAACTCACCGAACGCCTCTCCCAGCTCGTCGGCCACGACGGCGTGCGCTTGATCTATCAGCAGCGCTTCGACGCCTGATCGAACGATGGTTCGAGTTTCGCGCGGAGAAGCCATCTGTTTTATTACTTTAATTTCTTCTCTGCCCCCGCGTTCTCCGCGCGCCCATATCTTTCGAACGCTGAGCCGTTGCCGCAGCATTGGGAGTACCACTATCTCAGACCGTGGCAATAGCTGCCGGCAGTGCCAACTGAAAAGGCTTCAAGAAATAGCGCGCGGAGAACGCGGAGAACGCGGAGAACGCGGGGCAGAGAGGAGAGAGAATAGTTTTCTCCGTGAGATAGCGACTAACGTGCTGGCATTGCAAATGAGGGAACTACCCCGATGTGGGCACGTTCAAGAGCATGGCAGATTCCCACGACATCCCGGTGCGACGTCGGCGTTGGCCGTACATCGTCGGCGGTGTCGCTGTCCTCGTCGTGCTGGTCGCGCTATTCGATTGGAATTGGTTCCGAGGTCCCATAGAGCGGCGCGTCACGGCGGCCACCGGCCGCGAGTTCCATATTGGCAATCTCGACGTCGATCTCGGCCGGCGCACCCGCATCACCGCCGACGACGTGACGTTTGGCAATGCCACGTGGTCGAAGCACCCGCAGATGTTCGAGCTCAAACAGGTCGTCGCCACGGTGAAGGTACTGCCTCTATTGCATGGCAAGGTGGACCTGCCGTTCATCGACGTCGATACGCCCAAGCTGCTGGTGGAAAGTAACGAGCAGGGCCAGGGCAACTGGGTCTTCGAACCGAAGACTCCGCAAAAGCAACAGGATGAGCCTGCCAGGCTGCCGTTGATTCGGGAGATCCGCGTGCGCAATGGCGAGTTCGTGCTGATCGAACCCAAATTCCAGACCAACCTGCAGTTGGCTATTCGCAGCGGCAAAGCGTCGGACGAGACCGGCCGCGCTGCGTTGCTGGCCGACGGCAAAGGCACCTATCGCGGCGGCGCATTCGAGCTGTCTGCACGCGTGGATTCGCCGCTGGAATTCCAGAATGCCGAGCGGCCGTACCGTATCGACCTGCGAGCCAGCGCCGGCCAGACGCATGCTCATGTCAGCGGAGCGCTGCAAGGGCAGGTGCAGTTCGAACACTTCCAGGTGAAGACGGAAGCGTCGGGTGCGAATCTCGCCGATCTGTACAGTCTGCTCGGCATTGCGTTGCCGGAGACGCCACCTTACCAGCTCAGCGGCGTGCTCGATCGCGATGGCCATGTGTGGAGCTACAAGAATTTCCAGGGCCAGATCGGCGACAGCGATATGAACGGCAATGTCGCGCTCGAACTGCCGCACGGCGACCGTACCCGCATGAAGCTCACCGGGGATGTGACATCGAAGAAGCTGGATTTCAAAGACCTCGGCGCCGTGATCGGCGCACCGCCGTCCGACCAGGTCGAGAAAGCCTCAGCGTCACCGCAGCAAAAAGAGCTGGTGGCGAAGCGGGAGGCGAGTCCACGAGTGCTGCCCGATTCGCCGTTCAACCTGGAGAAGCTGCGGGTGATGGACGCCGATGTGAAAGTGCGTGCGACTCACATAGACGCCCCCAAGCTGCCCATCGAACAGATGGAAACGCACGTGATGCTGGCCGATGGGGTGTTGAACCTGAAGCCGCTCAATTTCAATGCGGCGGGTGGCACGATCGCGACCCATATCGAACTGGATGCGCGCCAGGCGTCGATCCAGACGACGGCGACCGGCGAAGTTCATGGGATCCAGTTGCCTAAATTGTTTCCCACCGTGGACATGACCAAGGCGGGCGCAGGCGAAGTGTCGGGCGCGATCGCCTTGACCGCGCAAGGCAATTCAATCGCGCACATGCTGGGCAGTGCGAACGGCAACATCGGCCTGATCATGGGCGAGGGCCATGTCAGCAATCTGTTGATCGAGCTGGCCGGTCTGGATGTGGCCGAGGCGCTCAAATACCTGATCAACAAGGATCGCGAAATCCCGTTGCGCTGCGCCTTTGCGGCGTTCGATGTCCAGGACGGCGTCATGACCACGAAGGCGCTGGCATTCGACACGACGGACACCGCGATTCTCGGGCAGGGCGACATCAACATGCGGGCCGAAGCTATCAATCTGCGCTTGGTGCCGGAGCCTAAAGATCGCAGTCCGCTTGCGTTGCGAGTACCGCTCAAGATCGGCGGTACGTTCAAGGATCCTTCCTTCAGTCCGGAGGCGGGGCCGCTGATCCTGCGTGGCGCCGCCGCGGCCGCGCTGTATTCGATTGCTCCGCCGGCTGCGCTGCTGGCGCTGATCGAAACGGGTCCGGGCAAGAACATCAACTGCGACCCGGCGTCGCGGCACAACGTTCCGCCTTCGAAGCTCGAAGCCGGCGACGAGCGGCCATCGGACAAGCAGGTGCGGGTCGCGAAGAAACAGGACCAGAAGCAAGAGCCGGTGGAGAAGCACTGATTTGCGGACCGCTGACATTCGGCGCGCCGGCGTCGAGGTCCTGGCTCAGCGTTTGCTCATCTGCTGCTGGATCTGCGCTTCGAGCTGTTCCAGTGCCGGGCTCAGCATGTTTCGCTTGCGGGCATAGGCGAGGATCTTGGATGCCCGCGCCGGCTGGCCTGCCTGCAGTTCGATCTGAGCAAGCGTTGTGTAGCTCGCCAGGATGCGGTCGCGAGTGGCGCCGAGATCCGGCGCATCGGCGGATTGCGACCGCGCTTCATCGTAGTGATCGTTCGCTTCGCCGACGTTGCGCAACGTGACGGGCTGGCGGCCGAGATAGATAGCAGCCTTGGCGAGGTTCTGCCTGGCATCTTCCAGGTTGGCTTGCGCACGACGCTGCAACTTCACCTTGCGTTCTTCGAGATCCGCCTGCAGCCTTGCGATCCGCGGATGATCCGGTTTCACCGAGCGTGCGTCGGCGAGAAGGCGCAGCGCTGCGTCGACATCGTCCGCTTTGCGGGCAACTTCGGCATTCGCGACCAGCGAATCGGCGATGCGTTGCAGGCCGGCCTGGGCCTCCGCGTTGTAGGCGTCGAGCCGCAACACGGCGCGATAGTGATCGACTGCGCTTGCTCCATCCGGTTGGATCAACGCTCCGCTGGCGACGCTGGTCTGCGCCTGCGACAGCAGTGCGACGATCTCCCGTTGTCTTTGCGCCGCTGCCTGCAGCTCGCGGGCTCGGTTCTCCGCCGCAAGACGTTTCTCCCGTGCCTGTGCCGATTCAGCGGGTGGTTTCGTTGGCTGGGTTGACTGCTCAACCGTGGGTCTGTTTGCGACCTGTGCCGTTGGTTTCACGGGAGTCTGGATCGGCGCCTGCGTGGGCTGTTGTGTAGGCGTAGACGCAGGTGCCGCCGCAGTCGCTTCTGCGGTCTTTGCTTCTTGACCGGCATGCGGTTCCGTCGACGGCGCCTGTGCAACGTTCGCCGCCGGTCCATTCTCGCGCAAGGAGGTGGGCTTGCCTCCCATGGACCACATCATGACGCCGCCAACCGCCAGCGCGATGGCGAGGCCGCCGCCGGCCCATGGCAACCATGGATGCTTGCTGCCAGGCGAAGCCCCAGTTGCACGCGTTCGAACCGCAGTCGCCGGAAATGCGCCGCCCGAGCGTGTCGGTTCGCTGCTGGTCCTGGGCTTCACCAGCGTCGATTCCTGCGCCGCCGGCAGGTCGCTCATGGTCCAGAGTGCCTTCAATACTTCGCCGGCGTTGGCGAAGCGCTGTGACTTCTCCTTTGCGGTGAGGCGATCGAGGAACGGCTGATACGCCGCGAAAGCTGCGGGGAGGGGCGGCAGCGGATCGCTCACGTGCATCAAGGCGATCGAGAGAGCGGAATCGGCCCGAAACGGCACGGCGCCGGTCAGCATCTCGTACAACACGATGCCGAGCGAGTACAGGTCGCTGCGGCCGTCCAGCTCCAATCCCTTCACCTGCTCGGGACTCATGTAGCTCGGCGTGCCCACGAACATGCCGGTCGCGGTCAGAGAGGTACCCATGTCCATCGAGCGGGCGATGCCGAAGTCGGTCAGCACCGGCGTGCCGTCTTCGCGAAACAGGATGTTCTGCGGCTTGATATCCCGGTGTACGAAGCCCTTGCGATGGGCCAGCTCCAGGGCCGAGGCGATGGCCAGGCAGACATCGAGAGCCATGCTCTGGCTGCACCGTCCCTCGACGATGCGTTTGCGCAGGTCGCCCCCAGGCAGCAGCTCCATCGACAAGTAGTGGTGATGCTGGTGTTCGCCCACGTCGAAGACGGGAACGATGGAGGCGTGATGCATCTGCGACACGATGCGGGCTTCGCGGATGAAACGGGTACTGAAGCTCGGATCCGCCTTGAGCAGCGGCGACATGAGCTTGAGCGCGACTTCGCGGCCGAAGCTGGTCTGGACGGCGAGATAGACCGAAGCAGTGCCGCCCTGCCCGAGCTGGTGAAGTATGCGGTACCCGGGAATGGTGATGGGGTCGGTCATCGTTCCTTGCGTCCGGGGCGTTGGCGCCGGGCAGTGTAATGGTTTTCGACGCGATCCCGTTAGGGCGAGAGGGCTATTGCGAATTCGTACGACAGCTCGGGCTTCCATTTCGCCCCAGCGGCGCGACAGGTCCGGCAGGTATCACCAGACATAACCTCCTCCTGCTGGAGTGCTACCAACGGCACGTACTACATCGACTATGAGAACAGCCACCTGATCGGCCACTACTCCTCGATGCGCCGCCTCGACACCGACAAGCTGCGCAAGCGCTACGATTGAATTGCGAACCATGCCGGCCGGGCAGGCGACTGCCGGATCGCCTCCGCGCGGACCGCAGGACTGCGGAAGATCCGAGTAGACGAATCGGCGTAGACCAATCTGCGCCGATCAATATCTTCGGCGGCGCAAACCAAGTAAGGTAACGCTCCCACTCAAGCTCGCGGTCTGCCGGCGCTCGATCATCGTGCTCAAAGTCCATCATGTCCGCGACCTGGATTTGCGCCAGCCGCCGCAGCGAGGCCGGCCGTCGCATTTGAGCGCGGCGAGCGGGCTGGTCCAGGCGGGCCAATTCCTGTACGTCGTCGCCGACGATGAATTACACCTGGGCGTGTTTCCAGCCGCCGGCAAGGAAGCGGGAACCTTGTTGAGGCTGCGGCCCGGTGAACTGCCGGATGCGACGGCGGCTCGCAAAGCCGTCAAGCCGGACCTCGAAACGCTGACTCCGATCGCGCCATCGCCCCATCATCCCGGCGGCGCCGTGTTCGCGATGGGATCGGGTTCGCGCCCCAATCGCCGCGCCGGCTTCCTGATCGAGCTGGCAGAGCACGGAGCGGCGCTCGATAAGCCACGCGGCATCGACCTGTCAGGCATGTTCGCGGCGTTCGACGATCGGGTGAAAGACGTCAACATCGAGGGCGCGGTGATCGAAGGGGATCGTCTGCGATTGCTCCAGCGCGGTAACAAAGGCAACGGCCGCAACGCCATCGTCGAGTTGCATTGCGAGCGCCTCAGTCACCGGCTGCGGCACGATGCAAGTATCCATGGCGCCGAGTTGAAGCAGATCTCGTACTTCGACCTCGGCGACGTGGAAGGCGTGCCGTTGTGTTTCAGCGATGGCGCCGCGCTTCCCGACGGTTCCATCGCTTTCACGGCCATTGCCGAGGACACGGACGACAACTATGCCGACGGACGCTGCGTCGGCGCTGCCGTCGGCATCATCAATGCGAGCGGCAATCTACGTACCGTGCAGCGCCTGGCGGAGCCGCTGAAGATCGAAGGCATCGAAGCCCGCGTCGACGGCAATCTACTGCGGCTGCTGCTGGCGACGGATGCCGACGACTATCGTGTACCGGCATCGCTCTACACGGCGGAGCTGGCGCGGTAGCGTCGAGCGGAGTTTCCCTGTAGATGACGACGTTTGCCGACCGCCTGCTGCGCTGGTTGACCGATGGGCCGTTGCAACGCTGGCCGTGGCTGCTGCCGACATTGAGTTTTGCAGCGGGGTGGACGGGATATGCCCTCATCCAGCGCGGCGAAGGTATGGCACGCACCATTGCCATCATGGCGCTGATCGGCTGGCCCTGGCTGCTAGCTGAAAACATCCTGGGCGATGCGCTGGTGCGGCTGTCGAACGGCAAGCTGTCCGCCAAGCTGCTCACCTTCGTGACGCAGAACCTGCAGCAGGAAATCCTGTTCTTCGCCTTGCCGTTCCTGCTCGGCGCGACACAACGCGATGTGGGGCAGATCGCGTTCAGCGGGCTGGTCGCCGTCATCGCAGTGATCAGCACGCTCGATCCGATCTATCACTCGCGCATCGCCACGCAACCTGGCGTGAGCGTCGTGTTCCATGCCGTCTGCACGTTTGTCGCCAGCCTGGTCGTGCTGCCCATGGCTGCGGCCATGCCGCTCGAACAGGCGTTGCCGATGGCGGTCATCGTCAGCGGCGTGTGGCTGGTGCTGGCGCTGCCACGCATGCTCAACGGCATTGCCAGTCACCGCATGAGATGGCTGGGTGCGATCGCATTGCCGATCGCGCTCGCGCTGGTATGGGAACTGCGGGCCCACATCCCACCGGCGGGCCTGTCGTTGAAGAACTCGCGCATGACGCAGACCCTGGAGGGATTGCAGCCCGGAACCGCGATCAAGCGCATCGACGCCGACTCGCTGCTGACGAACGGCATCGTCGCCTTCGTAGCCATTCGTGCGCCGTCCGGATTGTCGCAGTCGGTGATATTCGAGTGGTGGCACCGCGGCGAACGGCTCGACCGGGTGCCGGCGATCATTCAGGGCGGCAGCGACTACGGCTGGCGCACCT
>Ga0065707_10083140_pt1 | contig 10254 bp, 12 predicted proteins | sample SwiRhicommuniRL3_FD_59094 | JGI IMG/M metagenome (GOLD analysis project Ga0065707, IMG submission 59094) | Switchgrass rhizosphere bacterial communities from Rose Lake, Michigan, USA - RL3 v2 (version 2) | ecosystem: Host-associated > Plants > Roots > Rhizosphere > Soil | place: East Lansing... | reverse complement strand
TCAAACGCGGCCGGGCGGCGACCCGTTTGTATTGCGGGTGGGAGACACTACGTTTGCCCTGCGCCGCAGAGAAGTCGCTACGGTATGGGTGGAGATTTCGCCTTCCCCACCGACCCCATGAATGCTGCCGCCGATGCAGCCAGGGACCTGAGCCTTTCGCTGATCGGAGTTCCCAACTGCGGCAAGACCGCCCTCTTCAACAGATTGACGGGCAGCCGGCAAAAGGTGGCGAACTATCCCGGTGTAACGGTGGAGCGCAAAGAGGGGCGCTTCGTTGGCGCGACTACCGGCCGGCACTATCGTGTACTGGATCTGCCCGGCGCCTATAGCCTGGAACCGACCAGCCTGGATGAAGCGATTGCGCGCGATGTTGTCCTGGGCAGGCATGCGAGCGAGCCGCCCCCGGACTTACTGGTGTGCGTAGTCGACGCCACCAATCTGCGTCTGAATCTTCGATTGGCGCTCGAGCTCAAGCGCCTTGGCCGGCCTTTGATCGTGGCGCTTAATATGAGCGACGTCGCTCACCAGCGTGGCTATCGTTTCGATCGTGCAGCGCTCGAGCGTGAGATGGGCGTGCCCGTCATTGAAACCGTCGCCGTGCGCGTGGGCGGCGAGCGCGCATTGATTGAAGCCATCGACCGCCAGCCGCTGCTTGCAGGACTCGGCCGCATCGACCCGCCTTCCACAAGCACGGCGGACGTCGAGGCGACTCAGCGGGAAGTACGCCGCATTCTGAACGCCATCGGTTATCGTGTGCCGGCGCGACTGGCGTTTCTCTCGCGACTCGATGCGCTGGTGCTGCACCCAATCGCCGGTCCGATGCTGCTGGCGATGGTGTTGTTCCTCATGTTCCAGGCAGTATTCAGCTGGGCCGTCGTGCCGATGGACGCCATCAAGAACGGGGTGAGCGCGCTCGGGCTATGGCTTGCAGGCGCGATGCATCCCGGTTTGCTGCGCAGCTTATTGACCGACGGAGTCATCGCCGGAGCCGGCAGCGTGCTGGTGTTTCTGCCGCAGATCCTGATTCTGTTTTTATTCGTCCTAGTGCTGGAAGATTCCGGTTATCTGCCGCGCGCGGCCTATCTGCTGGATCGTCTGATGGGCAAGGTGGGCCTCTCGGGCCGTGCCTTCATTCCACTGCTATCGAGCTTTGCCTGCGCGATCCCCGGCATCATGGCCGCGCGCACGATCCCTTCCGCGCGCGACCGGCTCGCCACCATCATGATTGCGCCGCTGATGACCTGCTCTGCGCGGCTGCCGGTGTATGCGTTGCTGATTGCCGCCTTCATTCCAGCCCGCCATATCGGCCTGTTCAATCTTCAGGGCCTCGTGTTGTTCGCGCTCTATCTTGCGGGCGTGCTGGCCGCAATGGCCGTGGCGTTTGTATTGAAATACACCATGATGCGCAACACCCCGCGCTCGCTGCTGCTCGAGCTGCCGGAGTATCGGTGGCCGAACCTGCGCAATCTTGCGTTGGGGCTGTGGGAGCGGGTGCGGATTTTCATGGAGCGCGTGGGCACGATCATCCTCACGCTGATGATCGTGCTGTGGTTCCTGGCGAGCTTCCCTGCGCCGCCCCCGGACGCCACCGGGCCGGCTATTCAATATAGTTTTGCCGGCATGCTGGGTCGCGCGCTGGAAGTGGTCTTTGCGCCGATTGGCTTCAACTGGCAGATTTCAATCGCACTGGTGCCAGGCCTTGCCGCACGCGAAGTGGCTGTGGGCGCGCTGGGAACCGTTTACGCCATGTCCTCCGCCAATAATGCGGACATCGCGAGCGCGCTCACGCCGGTGATCGCTTCCAGCTGGAGCATCGCAACGGGCCTTTCACTGCTCGCGTGGTATGTGTTTGCGCCGCAGTGCCTTTCAACGCTGGCCGTGGTCAAGCGCGAAACCAATTCCTGGCGCTATCCGTTGATCATGGCGGGGTATTTGTTTGCGATGGCCTATGCCGCCTCGTTCGCCACATATCGCATTGCCCTGGCGTGGGGAGGCAGCTGATGCTCGAGTATGTCATCGTCGGCGTGCTGGTTGCCGCCAGCGCCTTCTACAGCGTGTGGCGGCTGTTGCCGCGCCAGCATCGGCATTCGGACGACGGGTGCAAGACCTGCCCGGCGCATTCTAACGAGGCCGCGGCTCAGTCCCCGACTCAAAAAACTGGTGCACTTCCCCGTTGATCACCCGCTCCTCGTAACGGCCGCCGGTATACGCCGCTACCACTTTGCGCCAGAAGCTCACTGCGCCCGGATTGCGCAGATACTCCGTAATTTCCCACCTCCCCGCGAAGCGGTTCAGGATCAGGGGAACGGCAGTGCGCCCGACGCCGAGGCGCCGATGCGAGCGAGAAACAAAGAACTCTGCCATGCGGTAGTCGGCGCGCTTGCGAGGGGGCGCCTGGGATGTGCCCCGCGCCACCATGGCGAAACCGACTGGCTCGGTCGATTGCAGGATTACGAGCGGAACCGCGGCAGGGTCCCCAAACCAGCGCGCAATATGATCCGGCTCGCGATGCCCGAATTCCCCGAGTATTGGAAAGATGCCCGTGTTGAGCGGGGCGAGATCGTCCAGATAGTCGCGATACACGCCCTCTATCCAGAGGCGATCGCCTTCGTTGCGGCGTGCATCCCGGACGCTGACAGTCACGGATGGGTCCCTCAAAAAAACACGGCCCGGAGAGCGCTTGCGCGCCGTCCGGGCCGGTGGAGCTTTTACGCTCGCGCGGTAAGCGGAAGCTTACTTCGGCGCTTCAGCGGGAGCCGGAGCTGGAGCCGCAGTGGCGTCGGCCGGAGGCGTCGCAGCGGCGGCGTCCGTGGCAGCAGCGGCGGCATCAGTCGCCTGGCCAGCGGCATCGGTCGCGGCGCCAGCGGCGTCAGAAGCAGCGCCGGCAGCCGTCGCAGCGGAATCGGCAGCCTGGTCGGCCGACTGGGCAGCCGCGTCGGCGGCTGGGCTATCGGTGCTGGCGGCTTCCTGCTTCGCGCAGGCAGTGAGAGCCAGCGCCGCAATCAAAGCGCTAAGAGCAAGTTTGGTGTTCATCTATCGATACCCCGAGGAGCAAGAAGTTGGGAAAACAGCGATCCGCATCACGGATCGGGGGCGGATTCTATCGGCTCCGTTTACGATTGGAAATAGAAATGCAGCTTCTGTCGTTCACGAGCGACAATCACGACCCTTTTAGGAGCTCGAGACCTATGCCGGATCCCGAACGCGCCCTGGCGCAAACCTATGCCGCCCATCTGGACATTGTGGCGAACCGGGCTGCAAGCGCGCTCGAGGCCAACGGCTTTAGCAGCGGACTGTGGTGCTCTGGCATTCCGGCTAACTGGATGGAAGACGACCAGGGCCCCCCGTTTCGGGTGAATGCGACCTTCAAGGCCTGGGCGCCTTTGGTCGATGTGCCGGAATGTTTCATTTACTTCGAGGCGGGACGCAAGCCGTTGCTGTTGCTGCATCAGCCACCGGACTACTGGTACAAGCCGGCGCAGTTGCCGGACGCCTATTGGACTTCTCAATTTGATTTGCGCCCAGTGGTGAATCGCGATGCAGCGCGAGCGTCATTACCTCAGGATCTGAGCCGCACGGCATATATCGGAGAGGCGTTTGCCGAATTGACCGCGTGGGGCGCGGCTGCGGTGAATCCGCGGCCTTTGCTCACACGTCTGGATCATGAGCGTGCGGTCAAAACGCCTTATGAGCTGGAATGCCTGCGCGAGGCCAATCGAATGGGCGTGCGCGGCCATCTGGCGGCGGCGCAGGCGTTTGCGAAAGGCGCCAGTGAATTCGAGATCGCGCTTTCCTATCTGCATGCTTGCGGGCAGCGCGAGCATGAGCTGCCCTACAACCCGATCGTCGCGCTCAATGAAGCCGCCTCCGTGCTGCACTATCAAGTACAGGAACGTCGTGCGCCGTGGGAACGACATTCCATGCTGATCGATGCAGGGGCGGAGTTCGCTGGCTACGCGAGCGATATCACGCGCACTTATTCACACCAGGACAAGGATTTTGCGGCGTTGATCGAGCAAATGGACGAGCTGCAGCAGTCGCTGTGCGCAAGCGTGCGCGCAGGAGTCGATTGGAAGGATATTCATATTTCGGCGCATCGGCTCGTGGCGGAGCTGCTGCATACCGCGGACTTCATCTATTGCGATGCAGAAGAAGCTTTGGACAGCGGCGTTTCCAGCGTTTTTCTGCCGCATGGCATCGGACATCTGCTCGGGTTGCAGGTGCACGATGTGGGCGGGCGCTTGCAATCGCCGCAAGGCGGGGAGATTCCGCGGCCGGCTGGGCATCCTTATCTGAGACTCACCCGGGTGCTCGAAGAGGGTTTCGTCGTGACGATGGAGCCCGGACTCTATTTCATCGACCAATTGTTGAGCCAGGCTCGGGCCGATGCGCGTGCGGCGAGGATCAACTGGACGCGGGTGGACCAGTTCCGCAAGTTCGGCGGAATTCGCATCGAGGACAACCTCGCAGTAAGCACAACAGGATGTGAGAATCTGACGCGGGATGCGTTCCGCGCATGAGCCGTTTGAATCGCTGGCTTGCCGCTGTCGGGCTATTTGGCTGTCTCGCGGCGCATGCGGGCAGCCCGGTGTGGACCATTCGCGGCGAACACAACACGGTTTATCTGGCGGGCTCCGTGCATGTATTGAAAGCCGACGATGCGGCGCTGCCCGCAGCGTTCGACCGCGCATATGCGGGTTCGCAGGCGTTGGTGATGGAAATCGATCTCGACGATCTCAATCCTATGGAAGCCGCGGGTTGGATGATGGAGCACGGCATGCTCGGGGAAGGCGTCACGCTCAAAGATGCGATCGGCGCGGCGCGCTACGCGCGCGTGGAAACCGAAGCGACGCGGCTCGGGATACCCGTCGAGTTATTGGGACAGATGAAACCGTGGGTGCTCGGCATGCAATTGCTCGAGATGCAGTACGCGCAGCTCGGCTTCGATCCGACGCAAGGCGTGGAGCAGCAATTGGTGCAGCGCGCCCAAGCGGATCGCAAGGAGATTCGGGGATTGGAAACGCTGGATGAGCAGCTGGGTGTGCTCAATGATCTATCCGGCGAGGATCAGGCGAAGTTTCTGGATCTCGTGGTGAGCGAGATGCATGAAGTTGAAGGTGAGACTCGCGACGTCGTGAATGCCTGGCGCGCGGGTGACGTCCAAAAGCTGGCGGCCCAGCTGGGCGATGAATACAAACGCTTCCCCGGTCTCTATCGCGCGCTCGTTACGGATCGCAACAAGCGCTGGATGCCGCAGCTTGAGAAGCTGTTGCGGGAGAAGCGTGATTACTTGGTGGTGGTGGGCGCCCTGCACCTGGTCGGCGAAGATGGGTTGCTCGCGTTGTTGCGGCGGGATGGGTTGAAGGCCGAAGCGTTGAACTGATCGATCCGTCCCCGTTGACTACCTTTTGTATCTTACGATATAACACTAGTGTGATATTACGAGATACACTCGAGAGCGTCCTCCGCGATCAGCAACCGGCCGAGTCGGGCGGCGTTAAGATCGAGCGCGAACTCACGCGCACTTTACCCGAAGGCTCAGCGCAGGCGCTGGTGCTTACCGGCGTACGCCGCTGCGGCAAGAGCACGCTGCAGGCGCAGTTGATGCAGGAACGCAGCAAGCCTTTTTACTGCAATCTGGAAGACACGCGCCTATTTGAATTAACCGCGCGGGATTTTCCCAACTTCCTCGCGCTGCTTGATGAGATCGCGCCGCGGAACGCGCCCATATTTCTGGATGAGGTACAGGAGGTTTCCGGCTGGCAACGCCTGGTGCGCACACTGCTCGATCGCGGACGCAGTCTATGTATCACGGGCTCAAACGCGTCGCTGCTCGGTCGTGAACTGGGTTCGAAGCTCACCGGGCGTCATCTGTCATACGAAGTATTCCCTTTCAGCTATACGGAGTATCTCGCTTACCGGCATCAAAAACCTGGGTCCAAATCTTTCGGCGCATTCCTCGACGACGGGGGCTTTCCGGCATTTTTGCGGGAGGACGATCTCAAAATCCTGCAGGAGCTGCTGCGCGACATTGTGCAGCGGGATATCGCCGTGCGCCACAGGCTGCGCGAGACGCGGCACGTGATGAACCTCGCGCTATTTCTGCTTGCGAACACGGGACAGCCGCTGTCGATGCAGTCTCTCACCAAGGGATTGGCGATTCCTACTGTGGGACAGACTTCGAGATATCTGGAGTATCTCGAGGACGCTTATCTAATATTTTCTGTGCCCAAATTCAGCACGTCGTTCAAACGGCGGGTCGTTACGCCAAACAAGTTTTACGCCATTGACAATGGCATGCGCCGGGCGAATTCTCCCCAGCAGAAATCGGATCTGGGCCATCGGCTGGAGAATGCGGTATTTCTGGCATTGCGGCGCCAGGGTGAGTTCGTGGCGTATGCGGGGGAAAAGAATTCGTGGGAATGCGACTTCGTTACGGCGTCCCATGCAATTCAGGTATGCGCTCAACTCACGCCGCAAAACCGCGATCGGGAAGTGGGCGGTGCATTGCAGGGCGCTGCGTTGCCCGGGAAGCGCAAGCCGATGATTCTCACGCTCGATCAAACGGATCTGATCACGGTGGACGGCGAGGTTGTTGAAGTGCTGCCCGCCTGGCAGTGGATGGCTAAATCCTTGTGACCAAACCCCGGCTCGAAGCGCTATTCGCTTTGAGTGGTATCCTTCACCCATGGCATTAATCACCCCCGCCGAGGCGCGCGCCTATCTTGAACGCTGGGCAGCCGTTGAAGAGTTTGAGCTCGCCGAACGGCGCAACGCATCCATGGAAACCAAGCTGCAGCAATTGTCGGCGTTGATGGCTTCACGCGATCTGTTCGCTGCGGACCCCGAACGCGAGAATGGCGTGTTGGAAGTACGTGAACGCTGGGCGCGACTTCGGAAGGCGTCGGGTGTCTGAGCGCATACCCGCTACGCTCCTGGCCGCACTCACCGATCTGGTGAAGTGGCTGGATGCGGCGCACATGCCTTCAATGGTGATCGGCGGCGTCGCTGCTTCCTTTCTCGGCCGACCGCGCCTCACTCAGGACGTGGATGCTCTGGCCATCCTGCCGGAGGCCGATTGGGCCGCGGCGCTGGCAGCCGCTGCGAATCACGGCATTGCGCCCCGAATCGAAAATCCGCTCGACTTCGCCAGTCGAACGCGCGTACTGCTCATGAAGCACAGTGCTTCCGGCATCAATATCGACGTGACTTTTGGCGGCTTGCCATTCGAACAGAACGCGATAAATCGCAGCAAGCTCTACGACATGGGCGGCATCCGGGTGAGATTGCCGCAAGTCGAAGACCTGCTGATCATGAAGGCGATCGCGCGCCGTCCAAAAGATCTGCTGGATATCGAAGGGCTTCTGGAAACCCATCCGGACGCGGACGTCGCCCTGGTTCGACAATGGGTGCGCGAGTTCGCCAATGCCATGAGCATGTCCGACATAGTGGAAGACTTCGACAAAGTGCTGGCGCGGCGCAAACCGAAAAGCTGATTCATCGGCAAGCAGTTCTGTCTATGACCAAGACCCGGCTCGAAGCGTTCAGCGACGGCGTGATTGCGATTCTGATCACCATCATGGTGCTGGAGTTGCGTGTGCCGCATGGGGTGGACTTCGCGGCGCTCACGCCGCTGGTGCCGGTGTTTTTGACTTACGTATTGAGCTTCGTGTTTTTGGGTATCTATTGGAATAATCACCATCATATGTTCCATGCGGTGGAGCATGTGAGCGGCGGGATACTCTGGGCGAATCTGCATTTGCTGTTCTGGCTGTCGCTCGTGCCCTTTGTGACGGGGTGGATGGGAGAGAACCATTTCGCGCCGTTGCCGACTGCGGTTTATGGGGTGGTGTTGTTGTGTGCAGCGATTGCGTTCACGATTTTGGCGTATACGATCGTGCGGCATCAGGGTCCGAATTCAAAGCTGGCGGCGGCGTTCGGCAGGGACTACAAGGGCAAGCTGTCTATTGTGTTTTACGCGATCGCAATTGCGGCGGCGTTTTTCAATAAATGGATTTCGGACGGACTTTATGTGCTGGTGGCGCTGATGTGGCTGGTCCCGGACCGCAGGATCGAGCGGCGGTTGAATCACTGAACGAAACGCCGCAGCTCGGCTGTGACGCGCCTGCGTCAGGCAACGCACACCCGGCCGACCCGGCTCCAACGATGATGTAGTCACAGCTTATCAGCGCTTGGCGAGCTGATCCCTTATCTCCTGCAGCAACTGTTCCGTCTTCGTCGGAGGCACGGGCATGGATGGGCTCGGCCGTTTCAGCCTGTTGATGCCCTTGATCACTAGGAACAGCGCGAACGCAATGATCAGGAATTCAAACAGCGTTTGAATGAACAGGCCATACTTGAACAGCACAGGCTGCCCTGACGGATCCGTTCCCAGCGCCACCGCCAGATCCTTGAAATCGACGCCGCCGATGGCAAGGCCAATGGGCGGCATGATGATGTCGTTGACGAGCGAGTTGACGATCTTGCCGAACGAAGCCCCAATGACGACGCCAACCGCAAGGTCGACGACGTTGCCCTTCATCGCAAATTCTTTGAATTCTGTCGCGAGTCCCATGGCTACTCCCCCGAGTGAAGAACGGGCGAGGATACGCCGGAAAAAAGCGCAAGGGTAGAAGGTAAGGTAGGTTGGGCTTCGAAGACTCAGCCCATCCTACGAATCTACGCCTCTCAGGCTGCGACTTTTTTCTTCTTCTTGGCTGGCGCAGCAGCCACTTCAGTCTTGGCCTTGTCAGTCTTGGCCTTGACTTTCTTCTTCGCTGGCTTTTTCTCAGGTTCGGCCTTCTGCTCCACCGCAACAGCTTTGTCCACCAACTGCATCAGCGCCATCGGCGCCGAGTCCCCGGCACGCGGCGCCATGCGCAAAATGCGCGTGTAGCCGCCCGGCCGCGCTTTGAAGCGCGGCCCCAGATCTTCAAACAGCTTCACGACGATATCCGCATCCCGCAACCGCGAGAACGCCAGCCGGCGGTTCGCATCGCTGTCACTCTTGGAAAGAGTGATGAGCGGCTCCACCACCCGGCGCAGCTCTTTGGCCTTGGGCAAAGTGGTGCGAATGGTCTCGTGCCGGAGCAGCGAGACGCTCATGTTGCGCAGCATCGCCTGCCGATGAGGGGCATTGCGCGAAAGCTGTCGGCCTGAAAGTTGATGACGCATGAATAAGAACCCCTCACCCCTGCCCCTCTCCCACAAGGGGAGAAGGGGGAGCGAATTACATTACTTCGCCAGTGTCCTGATCGTGTCGCAGCCCCTGCGGCGGCCAGCCATCGAGCCGCATGCCGAGCATCAGGCCGTGACTTTGCAGCACTTCCTTGATCTCGGTGAGCGACTTTTTGCCGAGGTTCGGCGTGCGCAGCAATTCCACTTCCGTGCGCTGCACGAGATCGCCGATGTAATGGATGTTCTCCGCTTTCAAGCAGTTCGCGCTGCGCACGGTGAGCTCGAGCTCATCCACGGGGCGCAGCAGAATCGGGTCGAACTGCATCTCGGAGACCTTGGTCGAAGATTCCTCTTCGCCCTGCAGATCCACGAACACCGACAGCTGCTCTTTCAGGATGCCGCCGGCGCGACGAATGGCCTCTTCCGCATCGATGGTGCCGTTGGTTTCGATATCCAGCACCAGTTTATCGAGGTCGGTGCGCTGTTCCACGCGCGCCGCATCCACGGAGTAAGTCACGCGACGCACGGGCGAGAACGAAGCGTCGAGCTGCAAGCGGCCAATGGGCCGGGTCTGCTCTTCAAACGCCGCGCGCTGAATGGCTGGGCGATATCCGCGTCCGCGCTCCACGCGCAGGGTCATGTTGAGCTCGCCCGCCTTCGTGAGGTTGGCGATGACGAGGTCGGGATTCACGACTTCAATGTCATGATCCGTTTGAATGTCCCCTGCCGTTACCGGCCCCGGGCCTTTCTTGTGCAAGCGCAGCTCCGCGCTGTCGCGGGCGTGCATGCGCAGCGCTACCTGTTTGAGATTCAACAGGATGTCGACCACGTCTTCCTGCACGCCTTCGATGCTGGTGTATTCATGCAGCACGCCGTCGATCTCGATCTCCGTGATCGCGCTGCCGGGCATGGACGAAAGCAATACACGCCGCAGCGCGTTGCCGAGCGTGTGGCCGAAGCCCCGCTCGAACGGCTCGATTACGATGCGCGCCTGGCGCGGGGCCAAAGGCTGCACCTTCACCACACGGGGCTTCAAAAACTCTGTCACTGAACTCTGCATAGCAGTCACCTCGCCAT
>Ga0065707_10000869_pt1 | contig 10254 bp, 7 predicted proteins | sample SwiRhicommuniRL3_FD_59094 | JGI IMG/M metagenome (GOLD analysis project Ga0065707, IMG submission 59094) | Switchgrass rhizosphere bacterial communities from Rose Lake, Michigan, USA - RL3 v2 (version 2) | ecosystem: Host-associated > Plants > Roots > Rhizosphere > Soil | place: East Lansing, MI... | reverse complement strand
GTGCCGCCGCGGAAAGTGGCGGCTGCTTAGTTCCTAAAAACACTACCTCCGTTGGACGTTCTTCCCGGATGGGTACCAAGTCACTGCGCAGCCAGGCCTGTATCTGGCGCGCCGTAGCACGATGGCGCGGCTCGTGCGGATACAAGGGCGTGCCGGAAAATATTTCGTCGACGTACTCGGCAATCGCAGACGACTCTGCCAAGGCGAATGTGTCCTGCAACAGCATTGGTACGCGATGAGTGAGCGACGCGTGTGCGAACTCGTCAGCGTGCTGTTCATTCTTTGCCAGATCGACGGTAATGAGCTGGAACGGCAGATCCTTTTCTTGCAACGCCACAAAGGCCGACATCGCGTAAGGACTGATGAATTGTGCGTCCACGTAAAGGCGAAGCTGTCGGTGCGACACGGCAATCTCCTGCAGGCAGTAAGCCGGGGTTCGTAGTCCTGATCTTCATGCCCCTCTTCGCTGCCATTTTCATTGGGCAGTAGCTTACATACCACTGGAATGGTTTTACCGGCAAGTAGCGAATCATGCAGGTATGTGCATGGTTGGGCGCTATGCCGTGTCGCGCTAAAAACAACTCAGGGATAAGCCTGTCATCCTGAGAGCATCAAACCGGGCGAAGCTGCACAAAAGTCGCTACACTTTCACGAATGCGGCTGTAGCTCAGTTGGATAGAGCACTTGGCTTCGAACCAAGGGGTCGGGAGTTCGAGTCTCTCCAGCCGCGCCATCTCAGCTTCTTAGAATCAGGCAGTTAGTGCTAACGCATTGACTGCTTCTTCGTCTAAGCCATGTGGTTGCGGGACTCTGTTGTGCACACCTTGTCAGCTGCTTCAATCAAGTTCGTTAACTCTGCCTGCGAGTAGTGCGTTGTGATCCGCCCACTCTTATGACCTAGCAAGTCCTGTCGATCTTCAAAGCTCACGCCGGCCGCTCTCAATCTGCGACCGAACGTGTGTTTCAAATCGTGAACTCGAACATGTCTGAAGCCTGCCGGGGCCGACGTTCTCGCTTTTCAAATCCGCTCTACACTGAATACAAGCAAACTCGACGATTTTGAACAATCGCGACGTTGCTACTTCGTAGCACAAAACCAACGCTAACCCGAGAGCGATGAAGGTAAATATCGCGGCATATTCACGACGATAAGTAGTCTATTCGACTGACCGCACTTAGCACGCTTGAGACATACAGCGAACCCAGCGTCGCTGCAGCGCTATCAACCGGCCGCCTTCGCCACCGCGCGTGTGGGCGGTGCTAGCTCGATCACATTTGCGTGTCGCGTCACATGCGGCATCGTCAATAGTTGTAGTTGTGCGGACTGACTAACCGTCTGCAACGCCGGTATCACGTCGTGATGCCGTAGCGGCCGCGCGAACAAGTAACCTTGCAAGTGCATCGCGCGATAAACGGTGAGTAACGCAAACTGCTCGGGTCGCTCGATGCCCTCCGCAGTGATCTCTATGCCTAGGCCATGACAGAGACCAATGATGGCGCGCGCAATCGCCAGTGAACGTTCATTGGTATCGATGCTGGCAATCAAGCTACGATCGATCTTGATTCTGGTGAGCGGCAGCTGTTCCAGAGAGGCCAGCGTCGAATAGCCGCTGCCGAAGTCGTCGAGTGCGATGGCGATGCCGAGTTGACGCAGACGTAGCAATGCTTCCAGTGTTTTAGGGCCTGTCTGCAATACATTCTCGGTCAATTCAATTTCGATACACGCCGCCGGTAAATTAAATTCGCTAAGCAAGCTCGCAACGTTTTCCACAAACCCATCATCCATTACTTGGCGCGGCGACACATTGATAGCCACTCGAGCGGATGGCCACGAGCCATGATGCCAATCGGCGGCGGTGGCGATGGCTGTACGCAGTACCCAGTCGCTGATTTCCATGATCAAGCCGGACTCTTCGGCAATGGATAAGAATTCTGTAGGTGTTGCCAGTCGTCCATCTGCCATTCGCCAGCGAATTAACGCCTCGACCAGATCCACTTCGAGCGTGTTGGCATTGATCTCGGGCTGAAACACCAATTCGAACTCGTTATTGCGGATGGCGCGACGCAAGCCTTGCTCGACAGTGAAGTGATGCGAGGCGATCTCAAGCAAATCGGGCGTAAACATCAGCAATTGATTTCGGCCCAACGACTTGGCGCGATAGACCGCAGAATCGGCTGCTTTCAGCAATGCATCCGGCGCTGTGCCGTGGACGGGATACACACTCGCGCCGATGCTAACGCTGACCATCAGCTCGCGATGATCCATCTTGATGCCGTGGTCGAATGCCTGCTTAACCTGCTCACCAAACATCGCTACCTCATCGATATGCGCGGCGCGACTTAACACGAAAGTGAATTCATCACCGCCGAGCCGCGCAGCGAAGCCTTGCGCGCCGACTGTGTCACGCAGGCGCTCCGCGACTTCGCGCAGCACGCGGTCGCCGTAGGTGTGGTCCATGCTGTCATTAATGGTTTTGAAGTTATCGATGTCGAGAAAGAATATGCCGACCAGGTGTCCGGCTTGCTCGGCATGTGTAAGGTCAGTCTCAAGCAACTCGAACAGCTGTCGGCGATTAGGCAGCGAGGTGAGCGGATCATGTGCCGCCAGTTGCTGCAACTCGCGAGTGCGCTCACGCACCTTCAATTCAAGTTGATGCTGGTTCTCGCTGCTGGTTTTGCGCGCAGCGATGAGCTCATCCGACATCGTATTAAATGCAGTCACCAGTTCATTCAGCTCGGTGATCGAACCGGACGCGAGTAGTTTCGGTGTTTTGCCTGCGCCCACTTTATCGATACCGGCGAGCAACTCGCGTATCGGCGTGGCAATGCCGCGCACGGTGCGGACGCCAATGAGTAACACCAACAACACTGTCGCACCCGACACCCAGGCAACTAGTTCGCTTCTATCATTACTAGTGGCGATCACAGTGTTGGATTCGGCGTCGCTAACGGATGTTCGCGAGTCCACTGTGGCGGCTTGCGGCGAAACCGAAATCGCCTGCGGTGGCGGGTCTTCACTTTGCGATGACGAACGCGTCGTGCTGGCGGTAACAAGACGTCGCGCATCGGCTTCGAGCTTGCGTAGCGCGTCGTCGGTCTTGTGCCATTGGTGCATGGCATGGTCGAGTGTCGCTGAGGCTGCGGTCACTTCTGCAAAGTCGCTATCCATCGCTGTCAGCCACGCATCGCCCTCCGACCGCGACAATTTCTTGCGATGCTTTTGCAACATCGTCGTAAAAGCTTGCTCGCTCTTGAGCAACGATGTCACCAGTGCGGGATCATTTTGTTGACTCGCAGCCAACGCAGTAAAGCGGCGACGAATATCATCCAGTTGATTGCCAAGATCGATTAACGATTGCCGCGCCAAGATACGCCCAAACAGCTTGAAGGCGCCTTCGAGCGATTGTTTTACGCGATCGCTCATTGCTTCGGCATGAGTCGAATACCGAGCCCAGGCGCCCCTGCGGTTATCTGCCAATGAAACCAGCTTATCGCCGCTTTCTATTAGCTGACTCACTTGCTGTTGTAAGTCCGAAGAAGTTGCCGACGGCAGTGAAGCACTATATGTGGCGAGCTCATCGCGCAGCGCAATACGCGCCTGCTTTAATGAGGTTGTTGCATCATGATGCTCCGCTTGCACACGCGCACGTGTTGCCAGTACGAAGTTGTTGAGCGCCAGCAACAGCGGTTCGGCGTTCGCGATAGGTGGCGTTGCGATAGCGTCGGCATGAGTCACAACATGCACAATGGCAGGCGACGCGTGCAATGCCTTGATCATCGACTTGCCGTGTTCGGCGATGAGGTTTGCCATAATCGCCAGCACGCATACTGCGCAAAACGCAATGCCCAGATGCCAGCTTATGCTCAATTGGAAACCAGTTACTGAGCTAGACGTCGTCCTGCGTTTAAAAAAAACATTTCGTTTCATAGCGCGTTAAACCGCGTTGGAATTATCGACTGTGAGATGTAAGTGTCGCTTGAATGCAGCATCCGTGCGAATGAAAGTGCTGCTAATAAAGGCCGCTAAGCGTGCAGTGCATCGCAGCTTTTGCACGAGAAAACGCTGACAAATCCTTCAGCCATTTTCCATGCTGAAGTTTGTAAGACATAACTGACATTGCGACATAGAGCACCAGTTGATGATGTGCCGACTGAATGTCGTAGTACCAGGCGGTTGGTCGGCTATTCAATTAATGGAGCGTTGCTGCCACGGTCGCTGTTCATGAAATGCGTAAGAGGCCCCGCTGTTGCTAACTGTCCAGCCGTTGGCGTATCCGAAGAGCAGGGCGGGAAGGCGCAGCATCATGTACCTAACTTTCTCCTCGTGGAAAAAATTGCCTATCGGCCGCGCTTGCACTGAATGGAATCTGGTATTTCGTAGCAACGATCCGGCCGTCTACACGCGTGCACAACTGGGCGCCAACTTGAACGCGGCGGTGCATTCCAACGTAAACATCAATCCCACCGTTGGCCAAGCGGCGATTCCGCAAAGCTATAAAAGGGGCGAAGCGATTGCTGACTACAGAGCCGGGAGAGAGGAATAGAAAAAGCCCCAATCACCGCCCCTTAGCAATTTTTTAAGATTTCCTGAGCGGTCATTTAGTAAACGCCACGGCGCCGGCCGTTTAGCATTTCCCCATCGCCGCAGCACGCGGCTCAAATGAACTCATCAACTCCAAGAGGGAAATATCATGTCAGCCGTACTGAAAGTCAGCGATTTTGCGGACGTCGCGCCGCAGCGTTACAACATCTACACCATCATCCACAAGGCGCTGCGTGGATTCATGATGGACACTTTGTTGCGCTGGGGCAGGGTGGATGTGACCGACGCAGAATCGCTGCGCGGGGCAATCGATCAGGCGCGCAGCTTGCTCACTATGTGTACCGAGCATTTGCAGCACGAAAATGATTTCATCCATCCGGTGCTGGAATCGGCACGCGCTGGTGCGGCGGCGAAAACCCGTCATGATCATGTAGATCATGTGAATGCCATTGCTAGCTTGCACGCCGAAGTGACTGCACTGGAAACAGCAAACCAAGCGCAGCGCGCCCGGCTTGCTTATCGGCTTTATCAGCGATTGAGTACGTTCGTCGCGGAGAATTTCGAGCACATGCTTATCGAAGAGACTGCAAACCACCAAACGCTGATCGATGCATACAGCGATGCAGAAATTCTGGAGATTAATCATCGCATCGTGGCGTCGCTGACGCCCGAGCAGGCGTTCGTCGATCTGCGCTGGATGTTTAGTCATATCAACAACGCCGAGCTTGCCTACATGCTCGGTGGCATGAAGCGCAACGCGCCCGCGCCGGTATTCAACGCGGCGCTGGACGTGGCGCGTGAAGTGGTGAATCAGCGCGACTTCAGCAAGTTGGAATTGGCGCTTGCTTAGCGGCAATTAAACCAGCGCGGCTCGAGTAAGGGGCGATTCGCGAATCGCCCTTACGCAGACAATCGTTCCTTTAGATGCGACCTGTTCAGTTGTTCATTGTGAGCAGTGCAGCGTGGCGACGGACGCTTCACCAAAAGACGCAACGTGAACCGAGGACTCAATAAAAACATCCACGATTTACAATTCGCGCAAGCCGCTCACGATGGGCAGCTTAGCGGCTCTGATACCGGGCATGACGCCGCCGACGAACGATAACAGCAGCGCATACATCACGCCCTTGGCCAGCAGCAATGGCGTTACCGTAAACGCAAAGGTGATCTGACTGAAGCTACCCCAGTTCAAGGTCGATGCGCGAATGCCATTGAAGCCGATAAACGCAATCAGGCAACCGACCACACCGCCTGCCAAACCCAGCAACATCGATTCGGTGACGACTGAACTCACTACCGGCCATGCGCCGAAGCCTAGTGCACGTAATGTCGCGATCTCGCGCGTACGTGCCGAGACGGCCGAATACATGGTGTTAAGCGCACCGAAAACCGCACCGAGGCCCATCAGGAAGGCAACGGTGTAGCCCACCGCGTTGATTAACGTCGACAACTGTTTGGATTGTTCGGAGTAATACTCGTACTCGCTGAGCACGCGCACATTAAGGCGTGGGTCGACACTCAATTCATCCTTGAATTGTTGCAACGCTGCAGCCGAAGGCAACTGCGCGCGCACTGATTGATAACTCGAACCGCGTCGCCATGCGCCTTGCACCACGGCTGCATCGGCCCAGATCTCCGACTCCGATACGCTGCCGCCATCTTCGAAGATGCCAACCACATCCCAGTCGGTGCTGCCCCAGCGGACTTTCTTGCCGACTTCCACACCTTTGAACTGCGATGCGGCGCCGCGCCCGGCGATGACTTCGAAGCGACCCGAGGTGAACATGCGGCCTTGTACGACTTTGAAACGTTTGCGCACCTGTGTCGCTGCGGGGGTTGCGCCACGCAATGAAACATTGGCATCGGTACCAGTGCTGCGCATCGGCATATCGACGATGACCGATAGTTCCGGCGATACCAACGGCACGCCGTCTTTCTTCACGATGGTTTTGGCGTCGGCAATGATGCGGGTTTGATCCAGCGTCAAGCCGCTGGATAGTTCGGCCGCCGAACCACTGCGCATCACGATCGCTACATCGGCAGCGCCAGCTTGATCCAGTGCGGCGTGAAAGCCTTCGCGCATGGATAACACGCCGACCAGAATGGCGACGACGCCGGCGATGCCGGTGAGCGCAACGATGGAAGCTGCCTTGCGTTCACCGATGCTGCGCAAGTTGCTGACCGTGACGGTTGAAATTTGTGAAAGCCAGTTGCTCATGATGTTGCCTTTGATCGGGTTCATCGTAGGGGCGAGACATGTCTCGTCCTGTTTGATATTGGATGCAGGGCGAGGCATGCCTCGCCCCTACGTTGTTAGGCGTTATCCACGCCGCAACGCATCGGTGATTTTCAATTGCCATGCTTGCCAACAGGGCAAGGCGCCTGACAGCACGCCCAGCACCACCATGCATACCACGCCCAGCACATAGGCCGAAGGTGGCACATGCATCAACGGCAGGAACTGCTTGGTCTGCTCGCCGATGCCTTTGGCAAACATGCCGCCCAGTAACAATCCGATGGCGCCGCCGATAAATGTAATGAGCAAGGATTCGGCCAGCACCATGCCGGTGACTTGGGCGCTGCTGAAGCCCAGTGTTTTCAATACGCCGATCTCGTTGGTGCGTTCGCGTATGGACTGCGCCATGCTGTTGGCGGTGACCAGCAACATGGTGAAGAACACCGCCACTACAATGACGGTAACGATGGACCCAATGTTGCCCATCTGATTGGCGAAGCTTTGTACAAAAGCCTTTTCGGTGCTGGTCTTGGTCTCGTACGCCGAGTTGGCAAACATGGCGTCGATCTTTGCTGCGATCTGCGATGCTTGGTTCTTGTCCTTCAAGCGCAGCGCGACCCAGCCGATATGATCGGCGCCGCGTTGCAAGCCTTCATTGAAGTAGTCGTAGTGAAAGAACAGACCATTGGTATCGCCGCCAGTGGGTACATCGAACACACCGACGATCTTCATGTCCCAGGTGTTGCTGCCATCTTTCTTGAAATAAATGGCCGAACGAATCGGCACCACATCGCCGATCTTCCAGTGCATGGTCGACATCATGGTGATACCCACCAGCGCGCCGGTGCGTTCGCCTAACCAATTCTTGAATTGCTGCGGATCGACCACGGTTTCAGGATACGTGTCGATCAGCGATTCTTCACCAAGAATCGGATAGCTGAACACTTGCGTGCGCTCGTCCTTGAAGTAGCCGCCGAACCAGTTCTGAGAAATCGCCGAACGCACGCCGTCCATGCCGCGAATGCGTTCCAGATAACTGCGCGGCAAGGGTTGCGTGAACGATACTTTCTGCATCGTCATCAAGCGGTCTTGCCCGGCAAGATCGACACCGCCCAGCAACGCGTACTGCAATGCTTCCACCAGCGAAAACAGAATGAAGGCCACCGCGATGCAGGCCAGCGTAAGAATCAAGCGTGAACGCTTGCGGCCGAGATTGGCCCATAACAATGACCACATGATTACGCTGCCTCCGTAACCAATTGTCCCTTCTCCAGATGCAACACACGCTTGGCGCGCTCGGCCGCGCGAGGATCATGCGTCACCATGATGATGGTCTTGCCTTGTTGCTGATTCAGCGCTTGCAGTAGATCCAGAATCTCGTCGCCGGATTTGCGATCCAGATCACCGGTAGGTTCGTCGCATAACAACAGCGTGGGATCGGCAACAATCGCGCGCGCAATACCGACGCGTTGTTCCTGACCGCCGGATAGTTCGCGCGGTTTGTGTTGCGCGCGTTCGGCAAGCCCAACCAGTTGCAATGCAGCGGCCGCGCGTTGTTTGCGTTCGCTGGCGGATAACTTGGTGAGCAGCAGCGGCAACTCGACATTGCGTTGTGCAGTGAGCACCGGCAACAAGTTGTACATCTGGAAGACAAAGCCGACGTTATCGGCGCGCCAGCGACCCAATGCGGCTTCACTCAAGTTGCCTATTTCGCGGCCCGCTACTTCAATGCTGCCGGAAGTCGGTTGGTCCAGCCCGCCGATGAGATTGAGCAGTGTGGATTTGCCGGAACCGGAAGGACCCATCAAGGCAAGAAAATCGCCTTGTTCAATTTCAAGATCAAGTCGATGCAACACTTCGACAGTCTCGCTGCCACGCTTGAAGTTCTTGGTGAGATCACGAATGCGAACCAGAGTGCTCATAATTGTCCCCTTGATGTTCCGGTTTTCGTAGGGGCGGTTCGTGAACCGCCTTGTTGAACTCTTTCAAGAAGGGCGGTTCACGAACCTCCCTACGTCAATCTGTTTTCACTTTGATCTTGCTGCCGTCATGCAATTTATCGCTGGGATGTAACACCACGGTTTCACCCACGCTAATGCCGCTCAGAATTTCCACACGATCATTGCGTGTATTGCCGGTGCTGATCGCAACGCGTTCCACTATGTCACCCGCGACGCGCCACACATAGCTTTTTCCGTCAGCACTAAATACGGCGCTGCTGGGAACATCGACCACATTGCGCGCCGGCATTGCAGTACTCGCTTCGTTGGCCTTCTCCAGAAAGCGCACCTTCACACCCATGTCCGGCAAAATGCGCGCATCGAGATGGTCGAAGCCGATGCGCACTTTCACGGTGGCCTTTTGCCGATCAGCTGTGGGGACGATGCTGATGACATGACTGGGAATGGTCCAGTCGGGATAGGCATCGAGTATCGCTTCGGTCTTCTGCTCGTCAGTAACGCGGTTGATAAAGGCTTCATTCACATCGACTTCAATTTCACGCGAGTCCATATCGACAATCGTGGCGATGCCGGTACGCGTGAAGCCGCCACCTGCAGAAATGGGCGATACCATTTCACCGGGCTGCGCGTCCTTGGAAATCACCACGCCGCTGAATGGCGCGCGCACAGTGAGATCGCTCATATTCTGTTGCTGCACGCGCACGCTGGCCTCGGCAACGCCCACTTGAGTTTGCAACGCATCCAGTTGCGCTTGCAGCGCCGCCACCGATGACTGCGCGGTATCGAGATCGGCTTCAGCAATCAACTTGTCGGCACGCAATTGTTCGGCGCGTTTCAATGCACGTTGTGCTTCGCCGAGCCGCACCTTCACTTGCGCCAGATCACTGCGTGCCGCGAGCAATTGTTGTTGCGAGAGTTCCAGTTGTCGCGCCGGCGTGCTGGGGTCGAGCGTCGCCAGCACCTGGCCTTCTTTCACGCCCATGCCTTCTTCAATCAACACCTGTTCGACTTTGCCGGTGACCTTTGCGGACACGGTGGCTTGGCGTCGTGCGACCACGTAGCCCGACGCATCCAGAACCGTTGCAGGACCACCGCCACTGCGTGTCGCCTGTGCTTCGGCCACTTCCACTTCAATCGCGCGATTGCCGATGAACAGCCACCAGCCGCTGATGGCAATAACTACCAGCACCAGCAAATAAACGACGTACTTGCCGCGCGACGATGGAGTGTCGGGCGGCGTTGCATTGCGTTCGATGCGCAAACTGTTCAANGCGTTTTGATCTAGAGCCATTGTTATAAGGCCGCCCCTTCGATGGACTGCAGATGTGCATTGCCGACGCTGATCGAACAGCAAGCCTAACTCATTCGGCGCGGCGGCAACAATGCTCACGGCTGACCGGCTTCCAGAATGTCACGGAGATACCTGACATGTTGTTCGAACGCGCGGCGGCCGTCGCGAGTGATGTTGACTCGCGTGCGTGGTTTCTTGCCGACAAACTCTTTCTCGATGCTGA
>Ga0065707_10083139_pt1 | contig 10257 bp, 7 predicted proteins | sample SwiRhicommuniRL3_FD_59094 | JGI IMG/M metagenome (GOLD analysis project Ga0065707, IMG submission 59094) | Switchgrass rhizosphere bacterial communities from Rose Lake, Michigan, USA - RL3 v2 (version 2) | ecosystem: Host-associated > Plants > Roots > Rhizosphere > Soil | place: East Lansing, MI... | reverse complement strand
GCTCTGTTTGTTGATACTGGCTTGTATTATGGTTAGAAAGAATACATTATTGAAAATACACACTAGAAGAATGAACCATTGGTGGACTTTCTATCCCTAGAGAGCTTTCTTGGGACATTTGTAAGAGTATCCATGAATTTGACCGAAGTTTACTTCTGAAACTCAATATATATACATGAAAGATGAAATCTCAGCGAGGTAGTAATTTTAATCCGAGATTTTAGCGAGACTTAAACTTCTCGTCAGCTAGGTGTTATGGAGCTCCATCGGGTTACTTTAATTTGGGAATTTTAAGTAAACTCCATCCTTATTGTCAGCTGCGATGGTCGCAGATTATACTTAATCCACCATTCACCAACAAAATCAAAATCCTTCGTGTCACAAATAGTGAAATAGTTTAGAAAAGATGACCATTCAGGATACAATTACCATAACTTGATTACTAGAAAGAATGAACCATTCGAGATATTGTTTCCATAACTTGATTACTAGAAAGAATGAACCATTCGAGATATTGTTTCCATAACTTGCTTTCAACCTCACCATAATCATACAACAACCGTCAGCTACTTCACTAGTAACATATAGTCAAATCAAGATTTTAACACCGACACTCTACGTAACTCCTTAATCATCAGTTTTAATAATTGTAACCTGTTCATCCTGGGCAGCTCTAATCTCATCACTGTGTTCTTCGATAAACTTCTTCATTCTATAATACTTTTCGTCTCTCAAGTTGTTGTAGATCAAGAAATTCAACCAGATCTCAAGGAACGAGTATGTAAACACTAAACTGTTGCTGACTATAGATTGCTTTGCAAAGTATGTGTAGGCACATAAAGCAAAGTAGAATGCTAATCTTGTTGGAACCAAGGAGTCGAAGTAGTCGAGGTTTTCGGCCAAGATTGGAATCAAATCACAAAGGGCAAAAGTGAATAGTATCACACCGACAAACCCGAGCAATGGGTTGGTAGGATCGACTTTGGCAAACTGGACTTGCATGGCTTGTCCAAGCAACATCACAAACCCTGAGGATGTGATGAAAGTAGGATCCTTCACAAAGAAGTACGACACTGCAGTGAGAATAGTGATTCTAGCGTAGATCAAGGTTTTGGCTGTTAAGAATTGCATTGTGGTTAGAGAGTAGTGAAGGAAGCTGAAGTGGTGGAGAATTCAAATTTGTAATGAAATTTCTGCTTATGTAATGGAATGGGTGCAAAATGGATATGGAGATGATCCATGAAGATGTAGTATGGGAGTTAGTAGTACTGGTACTAGTTAGTAGAAAGGGAAGTTAGTAGGTGTGAACAGCATTCAGATGTAGGTGTGGTTAGTAGGACAATCTGAGTAATGCCTGGTTAAATTTATCTGATGGGGCTGGGCCATTTAGTATTCAGTTGTAGTATGCCTATTGTCTAAGAGATCAGATCCAGGACTACTGGCTGTTGGCTATTGGTGATTCACCAGTGATTTTAATGGTTGACTAGTCTTTTCTGTAGTATTGGTGACTAAAAGGAAGATTTTCTGGTTGTTTGTGGCGAAGTGTGCAATAATGAGTTGGCTAGCTATAAAAGCGTCTTGTCGCGTTAGTATGTGAGCTGTAGAAGTGATTTTGGCCTAATTTCAGAGTAGTGTTTGTTAGAAAACTAAATGCAGACATCCTAGGATATTTAGACCAATTAAAAGTTTCTAGAGAACCTCATAAATGAAAAAGGTCTAAAATTCTGTAAAATTGTGCAAAATTTACAAAAGTTAGCCACAATATATTCCAATTTAAACAAAATATGTTTCTAGATACAGTGGAGTATGACAGGAGAATTAAATTTGATACGCGAAGCTTCAACAGCTACAAACTGATTCTTCAGCGTCCGAGCTTCTACCACTCCACCCCAGACGTATAATATTTGTTCCGATACCTACTACGTACTGTGATAAATTGACTTCTGTAGATATAAAACACGTTCTCTTATACTCTGATACTACTTATGACTTGTAGACACTGAGAACTACTTTCCACTAGCTAGTTGTTTCTTCCAGTATAGTTAGCTCTTTATTAGTCCATTTCCTACTCAGTTATATTTCAATTTGCCGCGACAAATGGTTGCAAAACCAATAAACACCACTACTTCTTCTCCCAAAGCACTCTATGTGGGTACAGGCTCCATATAGACATCATCATACAAATCATACCTCTTCCAGACCAACAATATATCCCGTTAAACTATTAACAGACTCAATAGCGAGAGTTGTATATTTTGGAGCTGGTAAAGTCCAAGTTACTTGTGAGAAGTATCCTAGAATTGATAGAATTGTTCAGTAAGTAGCCAGAATAGACGAAGGAATAATATTGCCTAAAACTTGTCTTCTAACATCTAGTATTCTCCTTAGTGTATCTACAAGAGTGTCGACATTTTTCCAACAACCAGAAACAGATTTTGTTGTTGCAAAACCACCAATTTGGTATTTGATAGTAAGTAATACCAATAATACGAAAACCTACTAGTATTATTATATTATCACTACTAACAGCAGTTTCAAACCATTGTTGTATTTCCCGTTGCAGTAGGCTTGTTAATTGGCATTACAGTAATCGGTACAATGCTAGGTTTGTCATCCATGGCAATTGCCTTCTTATCCGTTATATTCTTAGCAGTATTTTTTGTTGTTGGTATGTATGAAGTCAGTTTTCAAACTGTCCTAGAAGATCAGAAAGAAGCAACATACTGGGAAATCAACCCTAACTGAGCTTTCAGTTGCTTAACTTATTCATACATCGAATAGAGCTAAGTTCTTACCGCCCTGTCTGCTCTGCAGAATTTAATAACCCAACCAAGTACTAACTCACCAGCCGTTATCTTATTTCCATTCATTATCCTCTTTGCAATATTTGTCTGCATGGTATATCTAATCAGTTCTCTACTTTCTACTGGTGAAGATACAATCTTTCAAAACATAATTTCAGTTCCTCTTGTGATTCCAAAGTTTATCCAAGAAGTTACAAAAGCTCCTCCAGCGAGTAATGGAGAACAGAAATTTCCCAAAGTGCCTTACTATGATATTCTTCCAAGAAATCCTCATATAAACATCAACGAAGAAGTTTACGAAACCAACGAGACAAATTTAGAGAATTCCAAGGTTGAGGTAGACAAAGAAGATATGAATATAGAAAAAACACTGGGCGATAACCATAAAACTGGTGTGAATGGGTACAGCGTTGTGTGTTCTTCTGGTGGCTCACAAAATATTGAAGAATTGATTCAAGTTGCTCAAAAAGAAAAGCTTCTCGGAGAAGTAAATGATGAAAATAGCTAGTATATGGAAATGGAGGTTCAGAGATCCCAGTCATTGAGAGTAAGAAAATTTTAGAAATCTTTCAATACTACGAAATGGTACAAATACTCAACGGGCTCTACAATGTCGTCCTTGTAAAAGTATAACAATTATACCACTTCTGATACTATAACACACAATGAATATTTTGCTGTGATTCTAAACCTTACACATTTGCTACTCAAATCCAAAATCAACGGAAGTTTCTCATATTGGACTCTTCTAGAGAAGGTTATTGGTTGCAAATTTCGCACCACGGAATTTCAGAGTAGTACTGACTTTGACTACTTCAACAACCTTGACGACGAACTGTAGTTCTAGATAGAACACACTGTCCGTTTAATTCAGTTTGTCCTTCAATTTTCCGTTTGTTGCTTCCCCTAGTTCCGCACGAGTTCCAGACTGAGTATGAGTTGGCCCTTAGGTTCAAGAGAATTAGAGAATTGGGATATTTAACCAATTCGCTTCACAGAATATTGCTTTCTATAAGAAAGACTTTTCTTTCAATGGATTTGGGAAGATATAATTCATTCAATATCATTGTGAAAACGTTTTCGATTCTCTTGAAATATGACCAATTTCCCATCTCCAGTGCCTCATGACAGGATTTTGAGCGTTTAAAGATTCAAATAAAGCAGTACATATTGCAATACAGGAATCGAGGTCTTCATATTCCTTTTACCACCCTTTCAACTACTATTTCATTACTCCGGGAGTCGGTAGCTCTTTTGGTCCCTGTTTCCTGCATGCACCATTTTCTGCCACCGCGTAAAAATCACCACCAACACTTAGTACCTACTATTCACCAGCTACAAAATGAAATTCCAAACAATCTGCACAACCATTCAATTGGTGGGAGCTGCCTTAGCCTACACTATCAGTTCTGGTACGATCGGGATCGATTCCCATTCGATTTCGCTCGGAGAATTTCAAACTCAAGAAATCAAACAGTTATCAATCGAATCGCCCAAAGATAAAATATCAATTAGCTTGAAACTAAAGGAAGAATTGCCACAGAGACCACACCAGCTCGTTCTTTCTTTAGGTAGTGTTTCCAAGCAAACTTTGACTACACATTTTGTGCCTTCTTTCACTAATGATCAAGAAATCAAATTGATCATCCCAGTCAACAAGTTGCCAGAAATCTTAAAGGTCCAAGAGAAATTGAACTTGAAATTGACCATCGCCGATGATTCTGAGCACACTGTCGTCAAACACTTGGTTGAAATAGTTCCTTCTCCTGAGTTTAGAGCCAGCATCAACCTCAAGACCCACGAACAACGTATTGGATCCAAGCCCGAAATCCACCATATTTTCAGAGAAGATCCAACCACCATCAATGGGGTTATTCCAATTTTATTCATCGTCGCTGCAACTATCGTTTTCTTTGGATTGGTGGTCTCTTGGCTCGAAGTTGTTGGTATGAAATTGTTTGAAAACTTCAAAAACATTTCAACCAGACAATTACTTTACAACATTGCCTTCTTATCGAGTCTTGTTGGGTTTGAAGTCAACTTTGTCAAGTACTACTTGGGCCAATCGATCTTTACTACTTTGTTTAACAGTTTTATCGCAGGTATGCCAGCAATTTACTTTGGTAGCAAGGTTTTGAGATGGTTGGGGACCAACAGAAAGGTTGGAAAGTTCTAGGCTTTTTATTACTGCCGTTGGGCTAGTTGTCGTTAGAAAATTGTATCTAAACAAATTTGACGTCTTTCGTCATTAGTTGAAAAAAACTTATTTGCTACTTATTTGAGGACCGGAGAGATTACACTTCAATATAGACTTCTCTCTGCTAAGTCTACGACACTGGTGAGTAATGAAGTGGCCGATGGTAGAAACATTGCTATGAGAAGTCTATTGCTATGAGAAGTCTATTGCTATGAGAAGTCTATTGCTATGAGTGGATTCTATTGCTGATGATCTATTTGAGAACCACCTCACCTGATAAATGAACTCTAACTGAACAAGGATCTAGAAAATCTGAATAGTATACTGGTTACTAGAATTATAACCTATGATTCACTGAATCAACCAAGAGAGTGGATAAATATTTATATACTTAAAATACAAATTTTGAATGAACCCATTGTGGGTATAAGTGGAGTCACCCAGTGATTCTTCCTGGGTAGTATGTGTTTTAGAGTTCAGGTGGGAATTAAAGAACTTGTCTTCCTAGAATACTTGACAAAAACATCACCAGCACTGACTAAAATGTGATATTCGTGACTAACAGCGATTGTTTTTGTTGGCTACAAGTCTGCCTAGCCATGAATAAGCCTGAATCTTGTTATTTCTCCTCCTCTGTCTACAATCCATTTCAACGTACCATAGAAGGTTAGTTCCATGGAAGTCTAGTTTCACGAAGGTCCAGTTCCACAGGTTTTATCGATTCAAAGTCGTAGATCAACTCGCGCATAGCGAGAGGCTTAGTGATAACAATTACTTGAGCATTGGTATGGAAACAAATGATTTAGCGTATGCCCTGTAGATCGACACTGCGCTAATTACCGACAATACGCTCCTTAGCAACATCATTCGTTCATTCGTTCCGCTCATTCACTCACTTGGGGAAATTGGATTTTGTGGAAAATGGATTTTGGGGAAGTTGATAATTGGGGAAGCTCTTTCTAGGGGCATTTAGTTGTTCTACGGCAACAAAGTGAACCTGCAGACAACAGACCTCTATTTAGCGAATGGATTGTTGGAGTTGTGGAATTTATGAAATCTTCATTCTTTAGGAAATTTAGGCTATCCTCGTGTTGTGAAATCGAGGTAGTAGAGGGCCTCGCTTATAAGTTCTGCTAATCCTCAAGCAAAGCGAGAGTCTTGGTGAATAATCTTGTGGAATATTAAAATACTTCGTCGATTGACTTATTCCATGACTCAGCTGGATTAATCTTGTAGAATCTGGTCGTTGTGACGGATAAACATCTACTTGATGGATCAGATAGAATTTCAGTTTTCTACCAAAAATTCAATATAATATTCCCGATAATATAGCAGCGTTTTACGCAACAATTCACAGTAAATTAATACCTCCAAGTAGGGAGAATCATGCCTGCTTCACTCCAATTTAGCTAGTGGAAATTAATAGAACGTTTCCAGTAGAGTCTGTTCTCTTCTTCTTGCTGCCGTTCTTCATTAATTTAGTGTGTTCCATTCTTTCTTCAACTTCTAACGATTCCTTTTCTCTGTCTAATCTTTCAAGAGCTTGTATTGGAGAGTTTTTCTTTGTGTTTTGTCTATTCTCGTTGGTCTTGTGTTGTCGCCATTTGAGAGGTCTAGTGAAATTGGCTTTTTCAAGGTCCTACCAATGAAACTAACCCCACTTAAAGATCTCTAGTCAAATTAGCCCCATTCAAAAGCTCTAATAATGAAATTCTCCCCATCTAAGAGATCTAGTAAAAATTGGCCCCGTTTAAGATATCTGCTAATGAAATTAGCCTTTTTAAGATCTCAACCAATGAAATTAGCCCATTCTAAAGACACTATCGTAAAACTCCTTAATTCCCTAAATTATCCCTCTACTCATCAACAAAAACATTCTTTATCCACCTAAATCCCCAGCCGCTAAGAAACGGGTGGTCCATGGAGTTGGCAGCGACGATTTTTCCCGTTATCAAACCCATCGGTAATGCTGAGTACGATCTCGAGTCTAGCGAGTGGCACAAATTATCACCAGTACACCAGACATGGCCCTCGGGAACTCGTATGAACTTATTGAACCCATCATGCTGAGCAGCCTGGGTCATAGAGTTGGTCAACTCTGATGAGGACGATGGATCTACCAATATGACATCGCCAGGCATTCCTGTAATTCTCTTACAGACTCTGTGGCCCGGGTCACTCGGCTTTATAGCGACAATACAGTCGCCTATGGCCAAGTTTCGTCCTAGGCGGTACTTTTTAATGGCGTGAACGTAGTCGTGGTGACTCTGGAGCGAAGGCAACATTGATTCTCCACGAGTTTCTGTGAATTCGTAGAAATATTCATGGACAAGGTGGGCTACACAGCCAGCACGGAGCGTCCACGATAAGGTGGACACGATGAATTGGAGAGATTCGGGGAGTTTCATCTATGACTCTGGAGATGAAAGTGGGAGTGTTTTGAAGTAGTGAGACTTTATTAGAATTAATGGGAAATGAAACGGTTTGGCGGTAGATCTAGAGAGAAAATATGGTATGAGTAAGTAAATATTGAGAGATTAGCGAAAGAGAATTGGAACTGTCAGTAATATTTAGAATTTAGTGAGAAAGTGAGAAAAAATAGCGAGCCTATAGAATATATAGAGAGTGAACAGATTATCTATAGTGACTACTGAGGTGTACTAAAAGTAAGCCACATTTATTATTTAATAGATGAGTATGCCTCTACTTCGAAGAAGTCGCTACAGGGTGGTCCCCTAGGTCTCCATATGTCTTTTATCCACCTAGTGGAAGTTTTACTCAATTTGTGCTACATTATGAGATCCTTTGGTAAGTAATTAGTATGTAAATGAACAATTTGAACTAGATTCTATCGCTAGATCTAATAAAATCTGACTGATATTAGTGGGACTTCATAGGCACGATTTAATTTGAATTCTGGTCGTTCTTTTGCTTCTCTTGGTTCAAGTCACTAAGTGTCGCTACGGAGAGTAAGCACGTACTGACTTATCCTCATCAACTTCTCACAAGCAACTTCGATTCTCTCAGTTGCTTCTTATTCTACATATAATCATTTCTTTCACCATATATTGGTCCTAAAATACATACAATTAATAAACAAAACCCAAAATCTTACCAGAAACATGCTTTCTTCTGGCTTCTTCATGGTCCATAATTCCAGCAGACGTGGTCAAGATAACGTAACCAAATTGTCTGGCTGGTAACAAGTTGTCGGTCCAACGTTCGATATCATCAATCTTGACGTTAAATCTTGGAGAAATAACACCACATTTGTTCAATCTACCGTTCAATTGGACAACAATCTTACCAGATCTGTGATCGTCAATGTATTCGAATTCACCAATGTATCCTGAGTTGTTAGTAAAAATCATAGAGATAATTATGAACATAAAGTTTGAAACAATAGTAGAGAAAAAAGTAGAGAAAGGAACGAACAAGTTTAAAACTCTGAAGATTATCAGAATTCACTTAGTTCAGATGTTAAGGAAAAGTAAACGGTCAAGGCAATAATTCCTGCCAGGATCGTGTAAGAAGCATTTCCGAATTATTCTCCCGAATACTTAAAAGACAGAAAGGGACTGAACACCGATCAAACCATCCAGTTATCAATCCGGGGACAAATGTTGTTTCAAACTTAATGTTATATGTGTCACAAATACATACCATGCTTTTGCATAACGGTCAAGAACTTGATGATAACCTTGGACGAAGGTCTGATCAAAACTTGACGTTTACCGGTCTTTTCGGCGTTGTTAATGGCGTTTAAGGCATCAGCTAAGACAGAAGTTCTAGTCATTTTCTACTTGTTAGTAACCTACCCCAGATCAAACAAAAGCCACATGAGTGTCCGTGTTAAAGGATTCAAGAGCCATTTCCACGAATAGATATAAAGTATCGGTGTTCTCGAGGGTTTCTGATAATTGTTGAAAGTGTCAGTGTACCCGACTGAGAAATCCTTCAATCGAAGCTGCTTTATCAAAAGAAGAATATATTGATGAATTCTTCAAGAACACGGATTTTTATATCTAGTTGATTGGGGTGATAGACACAATCGATATCGTGATATCGATAAAATGCATCTATCAGGATCGACCAGTGATGAATATCAGAGATTATCACTGTCATTTCAATGAAAATGTACCTGAGATTTTAATCTCATAGCTAACAATGGAAAGGAGAATACTCTCGAACACTAGACACTGATAGTGTGTTCTCTAGTGCTCTCAAGTGCTCTTTATCCTTTTTCTTCTATACATACATTTGAAAGTGTTGATAGTTAAGAAAAGAAGTGAGTGAAAAGTATGTATTAACGAATATGAAAAATTTTCTTAAAGTCTCACGGTCTGAAAATTACACACACAGCAAAAATAATATATGTATATTAAGTAAATCTCCGCACTAATTCAAATCATTTTTACAACTGCAAATCAACTTCTAAACCTTAAGAATTGACCATGGCAGAAAATGAAAGTGATACTACACGAAAGTTATCACTGCTGTTGTTCGGTCAGGTAAAGCCGACATGTATTAAATTGTTGAATATAGTTTCATCTCCAGGAGCATTGCCTGAAGTGCCAGTGAATCGATTACTAAAGGAAGTTGATGAAATATTGGAGTTACATAGAAGAGAAAATAAGGGGGGAGATATCAGGGAACAAGAAGAGGGACGAAAAATAATAGAGAAAGATATAGAACGTGATCTAGAAGAGGATATAAAGCGTGATCTAGAAGTGCAAGATATAGAACATGATCTAGATGAGCGTGAACGATTTGATGTGGCTCTGGAATCAGATGTCTCCGATTTGAACAACCTAATGGATTCCATTTCACTCACTACCACCTCCAACCCTGCATCTTATGTTATATCTAAAAAGTTATCCGACTACATATTCGTTCCGATATCGTACCTCTTGAAACGTCCAAACTTGAACGATTCAACCATCACAAGCATACAAAACATTTTATCATTCTTAATCAACTATTCATGGAGTGTGGACGTCAATTTAAACCTAATTGATCAATTATATCCACTAGTATTGTATTTGTCTGGTGGTGATATGAAATCATCAATAATCTTGACCAAGTCTCTGGAGTTTAAAGCTTCTTCAGTCAAATGTCTTGAAGCTATTGTGCATACTCTCCCCAATTCATATTTTCAAGACAAAACTTTATTAAATAGGTTGAATTTTATGGGTTCTTCCATAACTTTGCTCTTGGATATCGTTAAAAGTACGTCTTCAAATTCTTTAGAGGATA
>Ga0065707_10083135_pt1 | contig 10266 bp, 7 predicted proteins | sample SwiRhicommuniRL3_FD_59094 | JGI IMG/M metagenome (GOLD analysis project Ga0065707, IMG submission 59094) | Switchgrass rhizosphere bacterial communities from Rose Lake, Michigan, USA - RL3 v2 (version 2) | ecosystem: Host-associated > Plants > Roots > Rhizosphere > Soil | place: East Lansing, MI... | reverse complement strand
CCGCCGTGGCGCGCAGGGCCTGAATCAAGGCGCCCGTTGCCGCTCGCAGACTGCCGCCCACGTCGAGGGTCGCGACGCGGTCCGGCAGGTTCAAAGCCTCCTTGACGACGCCGCAGTTCTGACGATCAGCGAACGGAAACGTCGTCGAGGCGAGAAGGACGGCGCCGATCTGCCCGCGGTCGAATTCGATCAGGGTGTCACGCGCGGCCTCGACAGCCATGGTCAAACTGTCTTCGTCCCAGTCGCCGATGGCGCGCTCGCCTTTGGCGAGTCCCTTGAGGCCGGGTGCGAACCAGGCGTTCGCAGCATAGACGGCAGACCTTTGCAGACGCTTTCTCGGAACGTAGGCGCCAAACGCGAGAATCCCAGTCGACATAGTTTCTCTCTAAAAGCTTCCTGGTGGCCGGCGCCAAGCGATACCGCTGTACGGCCGGATCGCGGAACGCCCCAGGGGGTGTGCGCCAAGCCGGCAGAGCGGCTGCTCTCTGCCCACAGAATGGCCCAGTATCGGCATGCTGCCGGAGATTACATACCGATCATTCATTAGGCAAGGCGCCGACAACCCTGGTGGATAGCCTTCGTCATAGGCATGATTTCCCTGTCGAGGATTCGGGCCCGCGAGTCTCGCGGCTTAAGGCGAGCAACGCCTGCCTTGCAATTTTCAAAGGCGGCCGGGGACATTCCGGATAGCCAGCCTTGAAAGTTCAGGACTTGTGTATTACGGAGGTCTGCTTGGCCGAGAATAATCGGAGGAATTCCAAATGGCACTGTTCGATCTCAACGGCAACATTGCTGTGGTCACCGGCGCCACGAAAGGCATCGGGCGGGGTATTGTCGAGCGCATGTGCGAGCACGGCGCAACCGTTGTGGTGTCGAGCCGCCATCAGGAAGAGTGCGATGCGACGGCGAGCGAGTTGAACGATCGCTACGGCAAGGGTCAGACAGTAGCGGTCGGCTTGGCGGCGGATCTGCTGGATCTCGACAGTCTGAACGCCCTGGTCGAGAAGACGCTGGCGAGGTTCGGCCGAATCGACACGCTGGTCTGCAACGCCGCCATCCTGCCGTTCCTCGGCCCCTCGGCTCAGACACCGCCTGCACATTTCAGCCAAATGATGGAAGGCAACATCCAAAACACCTTCCGCCTATGCCACCTCGTGCTGCCGGGCATGCGGCAGCGCAAAAGCGGAAGCGTGATCATCATCGGCTCCGGATCCGGCATCAACGTGGCGCTCATGGACATGGTCTATGGCATTTCCAAAGCCGCCCAGGGCCATATGGCCAAGTGCCTGGCCGCCGAGGTCGTCGGTGACGGCGTGCGGGTGAACTGCGTGGCGCCAGGCCTAACTCGCAGTTTTTCTTCAACGCCGATATGGAACGATTCGAACGTTCTGGAGACGATGTTGGACGAAATTCCTTTGCACCGCATCGGCGAGCCGGACGACATCGCCGGCGGCGTCATCTTCCTCGCCTCGGATGCAGGTTCGTACATCACGGGGGCGACCATCGCCATTGACGGAGGATTGACCACCGTGCCCGCTCCATCGAAGCTGAGCGAAGGTTTGGGAAAGGCATTTCCTCCGGGCCACATTTTCAGTTGAGCAGAAGCCGGCCGAAGACCCGCGGAGTCATACGCAGCGCCGTCGCTATACGGCCGCCTCCATAGGACCTTCGTCGGCGTCGTTCAACCCTCTGGCGTCACTCGGCAGACATCGACCGCCACTCCCGAAAACACCGCGCGGCCACCACGCGCAGTCCAACCTAACGAACGATCGTCAAACGTGTTGCGGGCAATCTCATCCTCGGATAGTCTGGAAAAGTTAGGCAGATGGTTGACTCCGCCCTGACTGGCAGATGTCTCGGTTTGAGACTGATTGTTCTACGCACTAGAAGCCAGGGGAGAAGGATGTGGGGCAGCGTTGAAGAATGGTCGCGAACAGCAGCCCGCGCGGTTTGTATAGCCAGGGGCGCCCCGGGGGGAATTTTGTGACGCGACTTCGAGGAAGCAACTCATCGCCTTGGCGCGACCCATGGCCGAAGGCCAGTGCGGTGCAACCAAAAATCGTCCATCAACCTTTTCTCGCTCAAGGAATGGAATAAATGCTGACGTTAGATCCCAACACCAAATATGACATGCCCGCCGCGTTCGGGAAGTCGATCTATACCCCGGTCACTCATGTTCCTGATATTCAATTGGTCTCAACGTCCTTCGAGACGACGGCGGACGCGATTGGAAGTCTCTTGCCTCGGCATCTCGCTCCAGCCGATAGCAACGTGGTCTATGTCAATCGCCTGCGCTACCGCGGTATCGACTATATCGCCGGCCGTGGCTACGAGGAAATCGTCGTGGCCGTGAATGCTCGCCATGAATACGAGGGAAAGATACTCAACGCACCATACGTCGTGTGCGTGTGGGTGGACGAAATCCCCGCGATCCTCTCCGGCCGGGAGGCGCTCGGCTATCCCAAGCTGTACGCGGAAATACCGCAGTTGCTGGAGGTGGAGGACCGCATTCACTTCCAGGCATCGGAGTACGGCACAAAATTCATGGATGGCGACGTCCGCAAACTGAAGCGCTTGCCCGACTCGGCTCTGCCAAAGATCAATGCGGGCGTCTCAGAATTCAACTTCGCGTGGAAGTATATCCAAGGGCCGGAGGGGACCATCGACGCCGACTACATCACTTTGACCAGGATGACCTGGGATTACAAACAGGCATGGGTTGGTGAGGGTGAGATCCGATTCGGCGTTGTCACGTTTGATGAGACGCCAGCCTCCTATGCCGCGGTTAAAGGATTGGCGGCGCTTCCAGTGATCGCGTGGAAGCCGGCTTTCGCCGCAAAGGCAACGGCTGTCATATATCGTGACCAAACCAAGCGACTTCCGTCAATGAACAGATCCGCAACCTGATTCATCCAGCAAAGGCACGTTCCTGCGGCGGCTGGAGCAGATCGCGATCAGACTGGGTCGTCTGATCGCGATCTGCTGGATGGTAAGAGGTTGATGAGCATTTCGCGATCCCGCAGGGTCGCGAAATGCTCTCTAGGAGAGCGAGCGGTTGTCAACTAGCGGAAAACATCCTTCATTCACTCTGTTTCACAGTCGGCAGAGTCGTGCCTTTCGTGTCCTCTGGACATTGGAAGAGCTTCAGTTGCCGTACAGGTTGGTCTACCTGCCGTTCCCCCCGCGTGCGCGGGCTGCCTGGTTCCTTAAGGAAAACCCGCTGGGAACCTTACCCCTGTTCATCGACGGTGATGCACGCCTGACAGAATCCGTAGCGATTTGCCAGTACATCTCCGGTAAATATGACGACAGGCTCGGTGTGCCACCCGATTCGGCTGAGTATGGTCAATGGCTGATGTGGGCGGTCTTCGCCGAAGCGACGATGAACTACACGTTGTCGGTGTGCTTGCGCTATGGATGGATAGAAAAGGAGGAAAGACGCAAACCAGACGTGGTGGAATACTACAAATCCCGGTTTGTTGAAAAGGCGCACTATCTGGCCGAGGGCCTAGGCACCCGGAACTTCCTCGTGGACTCACGTTTGACGATCGCTGACATCTGCGTGGGATACAATTTCGTTCTCGCTGAATATATGGGGTACATGGGTGACCTGCCTGGCGTCGTCCAAGCCTATTGGAACCGGCTTAAGGAATTCGCTTCGTATCAGCGGTGCATAAATCTCGAACGTGAGGCGCCGCTTGCCTTCCAACGGCCGGACAACATCTAGCCCAAGTACGTGACCGATCACATGGAAAACCGTGACCCAAATAGGAATTTGGTATTAGTTAATGAACGTATTTGTGCGTCGGCATTCCATCTCGCGCGTCATGAATGCGAATTGCGCCTCTAAGAATTCCTGGCCGCAATTCCTGAATTCAGCGTCGCGGCCGATGCCGACAGTACCTATTTATCCGGCGTCGATCATCCAGCCGACCCACCTTGTCTCTAGTCTGGAATTCCTGAAAATGGCGAAGATTATTTACCGCGACTCTGCCGGGCGCGAGCATGTCAGCGATGTTCCATCAGGCCATTCGGTGATGCGTGGCGCGCTGGACGCAGGCCTGGACGGCATCCTCGCGGTGTGCGGCGGGGCGGCGGCTTGCGGCACCTGTCGGGTTAAGGTCGACGAGGCTTGGCTCGATCGGTTGCCGGCGCCTGAGGATCTTGAGAACTCCATGCTCGACGACGAAGACCGAGCCGCGCGTATTCGCCTGTCCTGTCAACTCTTGGTGACGCCGGAGTTCGATGGCTTGGTCGTCGAGATTCCCGCTTCACAGTTCTGAGCAGACGCCAATCGGCGCCGCACACAAGGCCGGGCTCCTGTTCGCCGCGGTGGAGGCTGCGGGTCGAAGCCGCGTGACTCACCAGGGTCTTGTCAGACCTTCGAGCCTGACCGGGTGTCATTGAATCTAGCAATGGCAGTTGGTCGTGAAAGCGGACTCGGCTGGGGGCTCCTACACATTGAGCCGAAGCCGTGTTCCATCGAGACGACGCCCCTGCGCAGCTTGGGGCGTCAGTCGGACGACCGTCTCGCGCTGCCGATCCGCGTTGCTTACTTCCGAGTTCGCGCCGGGCGACCACCGCCGCCTGGTTCACAACGCGCAATCATGGCGCCTCATCGTTGTTCATCGAGGCAGGACTGAACGATCTGCCTGATCCACAATCCAGCCTGCACGATGGCGCCCCGTCCCGATGTCGGCAAATCCGCATGGAACAACGGCCAGGCGTGCGGCTGATGCTTCCAGACGCTGAGCTGCACATCCCCGCCGCCCAGGGCGACATTGCGAGCGAATACCAGAGAGTCCTCGAGCAGGATCTCCGCGCCCCCGACCTGAATCAGGGTCGGGGGGAAGCCTGCCAACTCGGCATACAGGGGCGAGATCTTCGGATGTGTCGCCTCCACCCCGCAACGATAAGCTGCGCTCCACGCCCGGAGCGCCTCAGGGTCTAGCAGCGGGTCACGCTCGAACGAATAACCGGCGCGTGGAGGCTTCTCGCCGAGATCCAGCCAGGGACTGATCAGATGCACGCCGGCCGGGCTCGGTAGCCCCTCCTCGAGTGCCTGAAGGACCATGGCGACGGTGAGGTTTCCACCTGCCGAATCGCCGGCGAGGATGAGCCGCTCTGGCGCGACGCCCTGATCCAGCACGAACCGGTAGTTTGCCACCGCGTCATTGACGCCGGAGGGATACGGACGCTCTGGGGCGAGCGAATAGGCCATGTTGTAAGCGGCCATTCCGGCCGCCTCGGCAAGGCGGGCAACGAGGTGGCGATGTGTGGCGGGGCTGCCAAAAACATGTCCTCCACCATGATGGTAGAGGATGGCACTGTGCGCGTCAGCTCCCGAGGGTAGAATCCGCTCCCCGCGGATCCCGGGTCCGTCCACCGGTCCGATCAGGCACGCCTCTGGCAGCGCTACCCTCGCGAATTCTGCTTCGGCGTTTCGCCGTAGATCCTGAAGCGTCTCGGACCGCGCCAAGGCTTGGGTTGGCCAGCGCGCGAAGAACCGCGCCAGCTCGATCTCGGCCGGCGGCACCCGATCTGCCCAACTTTCCATTTTGTCACGTCTCAATCGGCCGACGCGCCACCGTCGCTCGCCAAGCAGGCGCCATGAATATTCGACGCACGCTCTGACGCCAGATAGACCATCAGGTCCGCGACCACCTCCGGCCCCACGGGGGGGCGCAGCGGCATGAAGCGCTCGACGAGGGGCCGCTCCCAATCCTCCGGGAAAACCGTATTGCCCATCCCGGCCGTTTTCATGGCGCCCGGCGCGATCGCATTGATACGCACGGTCTTGTTCATGAACTCCATGGCCATGGATCGCGTCATGTGGATAAGCCCCGCCTTGCTGGCCGTATATGGCACCGTATAGGCCTGCCCCCGCAGTCCGCCCGAGGAAGCAACGTTCACAATGCTTCCATTCCGCGCCACGAGGGAGGGGAGCGCCGCCTGCGAGAGCCAAAAAGGCGCGCCCAGATTGATCGCCATCAATCGGTTCCAACTATCCTCTGTTATGTTTTCGACCCGGCCCACGCCCAACATGGCGGCCACGTTGCAAAGCGTATCAACGCCGCCGAACCGCTTCACCGCGGCGTCGATGAGCGCTTGGCAGGCTGCACGGGTGGACAAGTCAACGACGCTGCACAGAACCTGTGTGCCCCGTACGCGCAGCTCGGACTCCAGTTGCGTCAGCCCTTCGGCCGCCATGTCGGCAATGACGAGGTTGGCGTTACGCTCCCCGAAGGCCGTCGCCGCCGCGCGTCCAAGCCCCGACGCGGCGCCCGTAATCACGACTGTCTTAGCCGAAAAATCTTCCATTGCTTCCCTCCTGAACATCACGCTTTCGGCCGTCGAGAGTCCAACCCTGCAGGGCTCTGCAGGGTTGGACCAGGTCGCTCACTCGAAGCGGTAGCGTATGCTCGCACCATAGGTACGCGGAGGCGCGTAGTTGAAAGACTGAATGGCCGTGAGTTCCGAAGAGCTGGCAGTACCCGCTGCGTAGAGTTCGTCGAACATGTTCTTGACGAAGGCCGTCACATCGACCTTCCCGTCATTCAGTCCGGCCAGGGTGATCTGACCATCCGCGGTCTGCCACTTCGGAACGAGCAACTGCCCATTCACGTAGCTCGACTGATAATGGTAGTCGATATTGAAGCGAAGGTCGGCGTCGGCCACCAGATGAGGCAGGACATATTCCGCACTCGCGCCGGCCTGCCATTTCGGCTGGTTCCCCACCGTGACTAGTCGGAGACCCTCGGTCGGCGCGGCGTTAAGCTCGTACTCCTGCAGGAGCGAGGCAGGGATGTTAACTTTATCGACGTCGATTGAGGTGTATGCGGTGTTGGCGCTGAGCGTCAAACCGGTCATCGGTCTCACGGAGAGCTCAGCCTCGAAGCCTTCGATCGTCAAGTCCGCCTTGTTGAGCAGAAAACCACCAGCCGGAAGCGTCTGGACGCCGGTCGTACTTTGGTAGTACTGAAAATCGGTATCCTTGCCACGGTAGACGTCGAAATTGAATGCGATGGGCATGGTCGCGACCTCGAAGCGGGTCTTGACGCCGAGTTCGACGTCGGTGAGGGTCTCCGGGCTGAACGTCTGCAGGTCGACAACACGGGGATTCAACTTCGGTGTGTTGTACCCACCGGCTTTATAGCCGCGTCGCGAGGTGACGTACAACAGCGTGCTCGGCGTCACCTGCCAGTTGAGTGCCACCGTCCAGGTTGGACTCGAACTCTTCGCCGAGAAATTGTCCGCCGTGGTCGTGCCCGGCGACGCATTCGGATCGGGCGTGAAACTCTTGTTGGTGCATTGATCTTCCGTCGGAAGGAAACCGTAATTGCCCGCGAGCGGAGGCTGTCCGCCGTTGATCACGGAGTAATCCGCGCCGTAGCCGCACCCTTCGGCGGAATCCCACGTATACCGATAGCCGAGCGTAATCCCGAGGCCATCGAGAAGATACTCGGAAAGATCATAGTCGGCCTGACCGTACACCGCCTTGCTCTCTTCTGAGTAATAGTTTGCCGCAGTGCTATCACTGAGCCCGCCGAAAACAAACGTATTAATGGATTGGAAACCGCCCAAGCCGTTCGGCTGTTGTTTGTAATAGAAGCCGCCCAGCACGTATTTGAGCTTTCCGTCCAACGTCGTTCCAGAGAGCTGGAGCTCTTCGGTCCATTGCTCCAATCTGACACGATTGGTAGCGTCAACGATCGGCAAAGCGACGCCATCGATATCGACGTTTGAATCGTTCGCGTTCGTACGGTAGCCGACGATGTTCTTCAGCGTCATGTCGTTGGAGATATCGTAGCTGGTGTTGTTGGACACGCCGAAAAGCGTGCTGACCTGGTACGGCAGCATGTCCGTGCGCTGGACCCGTGCGCCATCCTTCTTCGCCTGCTGGGTCGCCAGGTCGATATCGCAGCTCGGCGAAGTCCCGCAATGGAAGACCGGATTGAGCAGCGATCCCAGCCCCAGCCCGTTCAACACTGACGACGGCAACTGGTACACGGCCGTCACGCCGGGGAAAAACCCACCGACGAACGGTTCACTGTTCATGCCCTCGATGCGGTACCAGTCGATGGTGGTGGTGTTGTGCAGCTTGCTGGTCGGTTCGAACAGGACCGTCGCGCGGAAACCCTTGTTCTTGTATGCGTCGAAGCCTGGGGAGGACTGCAGCTGCTGCCCCGGCTGGGCCGTGAAGGTGGAGCGGGAGACCACCGTCGGCGCATAGGCGATGGTTTTGGTGTAACCGTCCGTGTCGCTCGACTGCACGGCGAGCCTGACCGCCAGCTTGTCCTGGACGATCGGAATGTTGACCGCGCCCTCCGTTCTGAGCGTGTCGAAATTTCCATAGGACGCCTCGACATAGCCGCCAAAGTCGTAGGTCGGCCGCTTCGAGTAGGTGAGCAAGGCGCCGCCGACCGCATTACGGCCGAACAGGGTGCCCTGCGGCCCTTTCAAGACCTGGATGTTGTCCATGTCGAAGGTCGCGATCAAGCTCCCGTATGTGGGCATGGGAACTTCGTTGAAGTAGGTGATCACTCCAGGAGCGCCCGCACCGGCAAGACCGCGCGATTGGCCGCGGATCGTAACGAACGGGTTTGCGTTCGATCCGGCGGTGACAATGTTCAGCCCGGGCGTGAGTTTGACCAAATCCGCAGTGTTGAGGATCTGCTTGCTCACCAGCTGGTCGGACGAGAACGCGGCCACCGAAACCGGAATCTTGCTGAGATTCTCTTCGCGGCGACGGGCGGTAACGACGACTTCCTCGAGCTGAAGCCGGGACTCCGGCGCTGCCGCCTCCGTTTGAGCGTCGGCCGGCGCGACGAATGATGCGAATGTAGCGACGCTGACCGTCGTGGCCAAAATTTGCTTGTACGTCATCTTATGCCCCAATGCTTGTGTTTCTGGATCCCTCGTCAGCCCCCCGCGACAATCACGCCGAGGCCCCCTATCGGTCGTTAGTTTAGTACCACACGCCATGCAGGAGCAATCCACATTGGACCTTCTCGTGTGGTGGCGCGGATTTGAGGTCTGTTTCGAGACGCGGTACGTTAAAATTTCCAGTCAAGGCATCACTAAGGTGATCGGCCGGCATGGGCTGTTCGGCTCGCTCTATTACGTGCTGTCGATTCCCACCCCCCGGCCGTCCCGCCATTTTTCTAACGAGTGATCATCAAAAACTTGACCGCCGTCAATGCCGTGGCGCAGAGTGGACCCAGGGTCCGGGCAGCGCCGCGAATTCACCGAGTTCACGTCCTAAGCCCCGGTGCCACCCTCCCCGCGCAAGAGGGGGGATAAGCGGCGCGCACCAGCCGCGTTAAGCTTCAGAGGATCACTGATGGGGAAAATCGTTGAATCAATCGCATTCGCCTCCGCGTATTCGAGTGTCGAGGACGCACTCGTCGTGGCGGATCCCTCGGCCGTGTCGTGGGACGAGGAGGCCGATTTCGTCGTGGTCGGCTACGGCGGAGCTGGGGTGGCCGCCGCCAACCAAGCTCTCGACGGAGGGCTGAGCGTCATCGCCCTGGATCGGTTCGCCGGTGGCGGCGCGACAACGCTCAATGGCGGCATCATCTACGCTGGCGGCGGAACCACTGTCCAAAAAGCGGCCGGATACGATGATCCGCCGGAAGGCGTCTTCGAATATTTGTCACGCGAGTTGCACGGTATTGTAACGGACGAGACCTTGCAGCGTTTTTGCGAAGCCGGGCCGGAGACGATCGAGTGGCTCCAGGCTCACGGCGTGCGGTTCGGCCCGAACGCGTATCCCAAAAAGACGAGCTACCCGCCCAGAGGTTACTTTCTCTACTTTCCGGACAACTCGCTGCTGAAGAGCTACCGCGGCAAGCATCCGCCCGCGCCTCGGGGTCACAAGGTCCAGTATGGCGATAACAATATGGAAGACGGCTTTGGGCGTGGGATCTTCGAGCCGCAGCGCGACGCCGCCGCGGCCGCGGGCCTACGGCTCTTCAGCCAGACCGAAGCTCGCCAGCTCGTGGTGGATCGGAGCGGAACCGTCATCGGCCTGAAGGCGCATCGCGTGTTCCCTGACGACCCGCGGCAAGCGAAGCTGGCCAAGGCGCAGCGCCAGATGATCAAATGGTTGATGCTGCTTCCCCAAACCATGCCCGGCGGAAATATAACTAGCGCCGTTGCGCGTTTCTACGAGCGGCGCGCCATGCGTTTGGAGGCGGCGGCGGCTAAGCCCGTCTTCATCCGCGCACGCCGCGGCATCTGTCTGTCGAGCGGCGGCTTCATATT
>Ga0065707_10083138_pt1 | contig 10270 bp, 10 predicted proteins | sample SwiRhicommuniRL3_FD_59094 | JGI IMG/M metagenome (GOLD analysis project Ga0065707, IMG submission 59094) | Switchgrass rhizosphere bacterial communities from Rose Lake, Michigan, USA - RL3 v2 (version 2) | ecosystem: Host-associated > Plants > Roots > Rhizosphere > Soil | place: East Lansing... | reverse complement strand
CAGCGACGATTCCGGAAATGGAGACTTCCGGCCACGCGCGCTCTACGGCCGCGGCCATCGTGGCTGCCGCCTTGCCGGCACCTACGACCACACACTTACCTTCGGGGCGTTGCGGTAGATGAGAAGCAAGCGTCGTCGACGGATCGGCGCGGCTAATCGCGGCCAGCAGCATGCGATGGAGTAGCTGCCGAGCGCGAGTGTCCATATCTGTATCAATTGACATGTGATTGACGAGGCATCATCAGCACTCCGTAAGGTACCGAGAGTCGTTCTATCGAAAGTAAAGTATATATGGGTAATATTTGTTACCAAATATACAAAAGGCTATTCTAAATGTCCTTGTGCCACGCCGATCGCCAACACTCACATACAGCACGGCAGCTTCAAACCGCTGCAAGCGGCGCGTCTGGCGGCGCGTCTAACGATCTTGACCTAGCGATGAACGCGGCCAACACTTTGCACCATTCGCACTGTCGGGTTCACGCATGAGTCGATCTTCCATCAAACCTGCAAAACTGGCTGACGCGATTGCCGAGCACATCAAGCAGCTCATCCTCGAAGGTACGCTGCAACCTGGGGAACGTCTGCAGTCGGAGCGAGAGCTTGCGGTGAAGTTGGACGTCTCGCGCCCGTCATTGCGCGCAGCCCTCGATGCGCTGATCGCGGAAGGCCTATTGGTCACCGATACGCAGGGCGTGGCCTACGTTAGCGACGCGTTGGGTAAAGCGTTAAGCGATCCTTTGCTATCGCTCATGGAGACTCCGCAAGCGCGTATCGATTGTATGGAATTACGATCAGTTGTCGAAGCCGCCGCCGCGGGCCTTGCGGCGGAGCGTGCTTCGAAAGTGGATCGCGAGATACTCACTACACGGTTTGCTGCGATGGCAGCCGCGCATAAACGCGACGATGTCGAGGGAATCGCGACGGCGGACGCCGAATTCCACTTTGCGATTTACGAGGCCAGCCACAACTTGATGATGCTGCATTTCATGCGCAGCCTCGAATCCATCCTTCGGTCCAGTGTCTATATGAACCGGAAGAACCTCTATGAGCACATGCGTGAGTGGGATTCACAGTTGCAGGAACATCAAGCTATCGTCGATGCAATCATGGCGGGGGATCCGAAGCGCGCCCGCGAAGCTGCCGGAGTGCACATGACCACTGCGATGCGGACACAGGGTGAGATTCAGCAGGCGGAGGAGCGGCTGCAAGCATCGATTCGACGAATGTCTCGAACGGATTTGGTTGCACCGCCAAAGAAGCGAAAACTCGCTCGTTGACCCCTGGGACCTGTTCGGCCTGTGCCGGTTTTTTATTTCGCGCTCAACTCCGCCACCAACGTATTTCGCAATGCCAGTAATCGTTCTGCTGCGGTGTGTTGCAGTTGTTCGAAGCTGGCGGCGTTCATCGGCATGGTCAACGCCAGGCGATTTCCCAATGCGTCATTGAATCCCACGCCGATGGCAAAGATGCCGCTGATGTTCTCCTGCATCTCCTGGGCAATACCACTGGCGCGGGTTTCGCGAACGTCCTCAAGCAAATCCATAAGCGTGGTGCGGGTGAATTCGGTGCGTGCGGGAAACTGCTGGCCGACTTTTTGTTCGATCTCGGCATCACTCATTAATGCCAGCATGGCTTTGCCGGCGGCAGTGCAATACAGCGGTGAGGTCTCGCCAATCGCCGGGCTGTTTGCCGGATGTTGCCCACCGATGGCTTGATCGATACACACCGCCTGACGTCGACTCAACATCGACAGATCGACGGTCTGATTGAGGTCGCGAGCGATTTCGGTCATGTAGGGTTTGGCGATCCAGCTAATGGAGCTTTCCATCGATGTCGATAAGCGCAATAGCGCCGGACCAAGTTTGACGCGGCCTGCCGGCGATGCGGCAATCAATAAGTTTTCTGCTTCAAGCGCACCGACGATGCGTTGCACTGTCGAGCGGGGCAGCTTTACCCGTTGCGCAATGGCGCCGAGACTGAGTCCACTGGGCTCGCGTTCCAACAGGCGCAACACCGAGGCGGCGCGTGCGATGACCTGTATCTTCGTCTTGCGATCTTTGACGGATTCCAGAGCGGTTGTTTGATCATTCATTCGAGTGTCCCGGCCGTGAATGTTGCAGCAAAATTCAGGTGGCATGCCAATAGCCCATCTCCTCATAACAAGAGATTCGGTCCGTTGCCTTGAAGTCTTCCAACGCAAACCCACCATGCAGTAGAGAGTTGCTAAGGTCGGTAGTTCGAAGCTTTTTTGAGGTTATTGCTGTAAGACAAACGATGACATCGCTGTCTCCATGACTGGAAGGTTGCTATAGGACTGGATCGGTAGTATCTATTGAATCGTTTTTCAACTTGAGCTGGTGTTCAGACATATGTCGATTTCAGTGACGCCATCGGCGGCCGAGCGCATCAAAAACTTTCTGAATGTCCGTGGGCATGGCGTGGGCTTGCGGCTGGGCATCAAGAAGACCGGCTGCTCTGGCTATGCGTATGTGGTGAACTACGCCGACGAAATCAAGGACGCCGATGTGGTGTTTGAAGAGCAGGGCGTCAGAGTGATCGTCGATAAGGAAAGTCTCGGCTACATCGATGGCACCGAAGTGGACTTCGTCAAACAGGGTTTGAATGAAGCCTTCAAGTTCCGCAATCCCAATGTGAAGGGCGAATGCGGTTGTGGCGAGAGCTTTACCGTTTAGCCGCCAGGCTCATTGACGTCCTGCCGGTTCATTTGGGGCGGGAGGATCAAGACGTCTAAACCCGCGTTCCGGCTCATTTTCTTGCTGCCATTGGCGGCGGTCGGTACACTCCGCGCCTCCTAAATTCAGCGCCGACAGACTTCTTCAATTGCAGGATGGGTCTGGCGGTTTTTTCCATTGGTTTTTCCTTATATTTCTTGAGAAGGCCGCCCGGCCTGAGGTTGATTTCCATGGCGATTGAACGCACTTTTTCGATTGTGAAGCCCGATGGCGTCCGTAAGAACCTGATCGGTTCCATCCTGCAACGCTTTGAACAAGCCGGCCTGCGCGTCATCGCCGCCAAGATGATCAACATGAGCCAAACCCAAGCTGAAGGCTTCTACGCCGTGCATCGTGAGCGTCCGTTCTTCAAAGATTTGGTCAAGTACATGACCTCCGGTCCGGTGCTGGTGCAAGTGTTGGAAGGCGAAGGCGCAGTATTGAAGAACCGCGAACTGATGGGCGCCACCGACCCGAAGAAGGCAGCCGCCGGCACCATCCGCGCCGACTTCGCCAGCAGCATCGAAGAGAACGCCGTGCATGGTTCGGATAGCCCTGAAAATGCGGCCATCGAAATTGCTTACTTCTTTGCTGGTTCCGATCTTTGCCCTCGTGGTTGATTGCGACTAAGAACTTCTCATGACTCTGTTGACTGACAACGGCACACCGACTGATCGCGTGAACCTGCTCGGGCTCACCAGCGCGGAGATGCTGACGTTTGTCACCGATATGGGTGAAAAGCCGTTCCGCGCCAAGCAGCTGATGAAGTGGCTGTACAAGCGCGGCATAGGCAACTTCGATGCGATGACCGATCTGGCCAAGTCGTTTCGCGAGCGATTGAAACAAGTGGCCGAGGTGCGAGTGCCCGACGTCACCCTGCGTCAACACTCCACCGACGGCACGCGCAAGTGGCTGCTCCAGGTGGATCGCGGTGGCGACAAGTCTGTGCCGCAAGCCATTGAAATGGTTTATATCCCTGAGCCCGGTAGAGGCACGCTGTGCATCTCCAGCCAGGTTGGCTGCGCCATGGATTGCAGCTTCTGCTCGACGGCGCAGCAAGGCTTTAATTCCAATCTCACCGCCGCCGAAATCGTCGGCCAAGTATGGTTGGCGAATCACGAGTTACGCGCCGGTGAACCGGCTTCCAATGACACCGCAGAACGGCTGATCACCAATGTGGTGTTCATGGGCATGGGTGAACCGCTGGCGAACTACCGTAATGTCGTCCCGGCTGCAGAGATCCTGATGGACGATCTGGGTTTCGATATTTCACGCCGTCGCGTCACCGTCAGCACCTCGGGCAATGTGCCGCAAATGATGAAGCTGGCGGAGGAAACCAACTGTGCGCTGGCCGTGTCGCTGCATGCACCCAACGACGCGTTGCGTGATGAGTTGGTGCCGATCAATCGCAAACACAAGATTGCCGAGCTGCTGGATGCCTGCTGGTACTACCTGCAACGCCAGAATGCCCGCAGCATTACGTTTGAATACGTCATGCTCGATGGCGTTAACGACCAACTCTCGCATGCCCGCGAACTGGTGGCCTTACTGAAGAACAAGCCGGCCAAGGTGAACCTGATTCCCTTCAATCCGTTTCCCGACACGCGTTACAAGCGCTCGCCTGCGGAAGTGATTTCCCGATTCCGCGATTACCTCAACGCCAACGGCGTCATCGCGACCACGCGCCGGACGCGCGGCGATGACATCGATGCCGCCTGCGGTCAGTTGGTGGGGCGTGTGCAAAATCGCACCACCGTGCGTCTGGGTTCCAAACTCGTCTCGGTGGTTGCTCAGTGATGAATAACTCAGCGCGGGCGAGCTCGATCCTTACCGCAAGCGGATTACTGCTGATCGGCTGTGTAACGAATACTCCGCAATTTGGCGACAAGAACGACGAGTCTGCCGCTGCTTACAACCTGCAGTTGGGCGTCGATTATTTTCGGCAGGGCAATTTGTCACTCGCCAAGGAAAAGCTGGATCGCTCGATGCAGCAGAATCCCAAAAGCGCCCAGGTGTATGTGGCGTCCGGCATGCTCTATGACCGTTTGGGTGAGACCAGCAAGGCCGATCAATACCTCAGCAAAGCAGTGAGTCTTGAACCCAAAGACGGCGACATTGTAAATAGTTACGCCGTTTTTCTGTGCAGAAAAGGCGATTACAAAAAAGGCGAAGAGCTGGCCCTCAAGGCGGCAGGCAACGCGCTTTACAAGACACCCGAAGCGGCTTACTTCAATGCGGGCAATTGCGCCATCGATGCCAAACGGCCTGCCGATGCCGAAAAGTATTTCCGCAGCGCACTTGCCGTTCGTCCCAACTTCACACCGGCGATGTTGGAGCTGGCGCAATTGGAGTTCAAAGCGGGCAACTATCTTCCGGCACGCGGTTTCCTGGAGCGCTTCCAGCAATTCGCCAAACCTACTTCGGCTTCGTTGTGGTTGCTGGTGCAGGTTGAATACGCCTTGGGCAATGCCGGCCTGTCCGCCGATTACGCACGTCGGTTAAAACAGGACTTTCCGACTTCGGCAGAAACCAGATTTCTGATTGAGTTCGAAAACAAGAGCCGGTCCTGATCATGAGCGACACAGATACCCCCGGCGCCGCAGCCAGTGCGGGCGAGCGGCTCAAACTGGCGCGCGAGCAGGCGGGGTTGTCGGTGGAGAAGGTCGCCAAGGATTTGTTTCTCGACACGCGCGTCATTCACGCCATCGAAGTTAATCGTTTCAAAGATTTGGGTGCACCTGTTTACGCCAAAGGTTATCTGCGGAAGTACGCTCGCTTGCTCGGCGTGTCTGAAGAAGAAGTGCTGGTCCAGTATCAGAAATCACCCGATGCGACCCCAGCGCCAGCGATGATTCCGGTTGCGTTGGGTTCGATTCCCGACGCACGTCGTTCGCTACCGGGTTGGGTACGTTGGTTGGTGCTGGCCATCATTGTGCTGGCTGGTGTCGCGACATTGATGAATTTGCGTTCGTCCGACGACGAGCCAGTGCATGAGGCAACGATTTCGCATCCATTACGTGATGCCACCAGCGGCGCTGCGGGCAGCGAGACCGACACCTCAGTAGTGGAGAGCGATTCGCCTCTGGCCAATATCGCAACCAACACGTCTGCAACTGACACGCTTACTTTGCGTTTCGGCTTTACCGGTAACTCCTGGATCGAAGTAAGCGATGCGCAAAATCAGTCGCTCCTGCGCGAGATGGGTAACGCCAATACCTCGCGAGAAATAACCGCCGCGCCGCCAATTCATGTCTTGCTTGGCGCTGCTGCCATGGTGCGAGTGAAGGTGAACGGCCAGGACATCAACATTCCGGCCTCGGCAAAACAAGGCGACGTGGCCAAGTTTGTGGTGAAAGCCGACGGCTCGCTGGAGTAAGTGGCGGCCCGTAATCGAAAGCGCCTTGAAGTGTTAGGAAGAGTTGGAGTGACTGTTGAGTACTGAAGCGAAGTTGCAACCGGTTCGCGGCATGAATGACATTCTGCCGACCGAGATTGCTTACTGGCAGCATCTCGAAGGCGCGGCGCGTTCGCTGTTCGCCGAGTACGGCTATCAGGAAATGCGTGTGCCGATGCTGGAAAGCACAGGCCTGTTCAAGCGTTCCATCGGCGAGCTGACTGATGTGGTCGAAAAGGAGATGTACACCTTCGATGATCGCAACGGCGACTCGCTTACCTTGCGTCCGGAGATCACCGCCGGTCTGGTACGCGCCATGATCTCGAATGGTCTGCTGCATAACCAGCGCCAAAAGATCTGGACCTGCGGACCGGCGTTTCGCCACGAGCGTCCGCAGAAGGGTCGCTATCGGCAGTTTCATCAGATCGATTGCGAAGTGTTCGGTTTCGCAGGCCCCGATGTGGATGCTGAGTTGATTCTGATGACGGCGCGCCTGTGGCAACGACTCGGCATTCAGCGTTTAACACTGAACATCAACTCATTGGGCACACCTGAATCACGCAAGCTCTACCGCGACAAGCTGCGTCAATACTTCACCGAACACAAAAGCAGACTGGATGAAGACAGTCTGCGTCGTCTCGACGGCAACCCGCTGCGCATTCTCGACAGCAAGAACCCCGACATGGCCGAGGTCGTCGCCAATGCGCCGTTGATCACCGATCATCTCGATGCTGAATCGTCTAAACACTTTGCGACCTTGCGTCAGCATCTCGATGCTGTCGGGATTCAGTACGTCATCAACCCACGCCTGGTTCGTGGCCTCGATTACTACAGCCGCACGGTGTTCGAATGGATGACCACGGAGCTGGGCTCGCAGGCCACTGTGTGCGGTGGCGGTCGTTACGATGGGCTGGTGGCGCAAATCGGCGGTGAACACACACCGGCGATGGGTTGGGCCTTGGGCGAAGAACGCATCATCGCCTTGATGCAGGCGCAGGGCATTCAGATTCAGGGCAATCAGCCGGATCTATACATTGCATTAGTCGGCGAACGCGCCGAAGCTGCCGGGCTGGCGCTGGTTGAGACTTGGCGCAATGTGCTACCAGGTGTGCGCATCGAAACCAATTGCGGTGGCGGTAGCTTTAAATCGCAGTTGAAGCGTGCTGACAAAAGCGGCGCGCGTTATGCCGTGATTCTTGGCGATGGTGAAACCGAACAACAGGTGGCTGGTCTGAAAAACCTGCGCGCGGATGAGCCGCAAGCGCAAGTGCCTTGGACGCAGTTAGCTGCCGAACTTAAGCAGCGTCTAATATGAATCTGAATAATTGAATGTAGGCTGGGATGAAATCCCAGCTCTGGTTGTGTGCAATAAATGAATTTGCTGGGATTTCATCCCAGCCTACGAGAGAAAAATGGTTGACGAATATCTGACAGACGACGAACAAGCCGAGGCGCTTAAAACCTGGTGGCGTGAGAACTGGGCCTGGGTGGTATCGGGCATCGTGCTCGGCATCGGCTTGTTGAGCGGCTGGAGTTACTACCAGCGCTCGACCACGCAAAAATCCGAATCGGCCGCCGCGGCGCTGGATGAATTTGCGAATGTGCAAGCCAATGACAAAGCCAAGGCCGATACGCTATTCAAGCAATTGACTGAAGACTACAAGTCCACGCCCTATGCCATGCAGGCGCAATTGCTGCAGGCACAACAAGCGGTGGAAACCAACGATCTGCCGCGCGCCGAAGCGGCATTGCGCATCGTGATGGGTGACAGCAAGGATCCGGAGCTGGCACAGGTTGCCAAGTCGCGTTTGGCGCGCGTGTTGATTGAAGAAGGCAAGAGCGACGAGGCACTGGCGGTGCTCGATGTTGCGAAGGCGGGTGCCTTCGCTGCGCAATTCCACGAAGTTCGCGGCGATGCGCTGTATGCCAAGCACGATCTCGCCGGCGCTCGCGGTGAATATGAAACAGCGTTGGCGGCGTATAAAGCCGACGGTCAAGCGGATACGTCATTGCTTGAATACAAGCTGCAAGATGTCAGCGGCACTGCGGTGGCAGTGGATGCCGCAGTCGAAAACAAAGCGAGTGCGAAATGAAGTCTCCCAAGCCAGCGTTGAAGCTTGCATCTCAGCTCGCATTGGTTGCCGTGAGCGGATTGATGCTGGCCGCATGTAACAACAGCAAAGCAGTGGATCCACCCGCGAAGCTGGTGGATTTCAAACCAACACTGCAAGTGAAAAAGTTGTGGAGCGAAGGTCTTGGCGGCGGCGGTGATCGCCTGCGCCTGGGTCTGCAACCCAGTGTGGCTGATGGCGTGGTGTATGCGGCGTCGCATAAAGGCGTTGTCGTGGCGATGAGCGCCGACAAGGGCAAGGAGTTGTGGCGCACCAAAACCAAACTCGAGCTCTCCGCCGGTCCCTCGGCTGCCGATGGTTTGGTGGTAGTGGGTAGCGCCAATGGTGAGCTGGTTGCGTTGGCGGCCGATACCGGCAAGCAACGCTGGCAGCATCAACTCTCCGGTGAAATGTTGTCCAAACCGCTGGTCGGCAAGGGCATGGTGATTGCGCGTACTGTCGATGGTCATCTGCAGGCATTGAGTGCTGCAGATGGCACGGTACGCTGGACCGTTGAAGAAGCGATTCCGAAGTTGACGTTGCGCGGCACGGCAACGCCGATCTTTGCCGATGACACAGTGATTGCCGGTTTCGACAACGGCAAGTTGATGGCCGTCGATGCGAACACCGGTGACACCTTGTGGAATGTCACCATCGATTCGCCCACGGGCCGCACGGAACTGGATCGCCTGGGTGACATCGATGCACCTGCTGCGTATTCAGGCCGCGATGTATTCGTTGCCGGCTTTCAAGGCCGCGTTGCCATGCTCGATATTGGCAACGGTCAGATCTGGTGGGCGAAAGACGCGTCGAGTTATCGCGGCTTCGGTCTCGATGAACGCGTGTTGTATCTCACCAATTCAAATGGCTTGATCACCGCGTATCGACGCACCGATGGCAACCAGCAATGGGAACAAGCCGTGCTGCGTCAACGTGGTTTGACTGCGCCTGCCAGCGTCGGCGATTCAGTCGTTGTCGGCGACTACGAAGGTTACTTGCACTGGCTCAGCAAAGCCGATGGTTCAGTGCAAGCGCGCACCAGCACCGACGGCGAACGCATCACCAATGCACCCGTGGTTGCCAATGGTCGTGTATACGTGCAGACCGATGGCGGCAAAGTGCTGGCATTCGAAACCAAGCCTAAAAGCTGAGCTTCGATTTAACGTGTAGTTGTAGGTTGGGCTGAGTCCGCGAAGCCCAACGTTTCCGACCTATGGTTGTTCCATTTCATGCTTCCCGTCATCGCTCTCGTCGGCCGACCCAATGTCGGCAAGTCCACATTGTTCAACGCGCTTACGGGTACGCGCGATGCACTCGTGGCCGACTTGCCGGGGCTGACGCGCGATCGCAAATACGGTTACAGCAAGGGCGATTATCAACCCTGCATCATTGTTGATACCGGTGGTCTCACACCCGGCGCCGATGGCGTCGAGAAGCTCATGGCCGAGCAATCGCTTCGCGCCATGGAAGAAGCTGATCGCGTGTTGTTCCTGCTCGATGCACGACAAGGCTGCACGACCACCGATCACTTTGTCGCGCAACTGATTCGTAAAAGCGGCAAGTCATGCATCGTTGTTGTGAATAAAGCCGAGGGGCAGGAAGGCTTTTCCGCCGGCGCTGACTTTCATCAACTCGGTCTCGGCGAACCCATGGCCATCTCCGCCACGCATGGTTCCGGCCTGCGTAATTTGATGGAAGCCGCGCTCGAAGGCTTCGACACCAACGTTGCCGATTTGCCGGATGATCGTGATCGCATTCGTGTCGCCGTGATCGGCCGACCCAACGTCGGCAAGTCGACCTTGATCAATCGCTTAATTGGTGAAGAGCGTGTCGTTGCCTTCGATATGCCGGGCACCACACGCGACTCGGTGGATGTGCCCTTCGAACGCGATGGTCAGCAATTCACCTTGATCGACACCGCTGGCGTGCGTCGCAAAGCCAAAGTGGAAGAGGCCATCGAGAAGTTCAGCATCATCAAAGCGCTGCAAGCCGTCGACTCGGCCAATGTCGTGATCGGCATTGTCGATGCG
>Ga0065707_10083137_pt1 | contig 10273 bp, 8 predicted proteins | sample SwiRhicommuniRL3_FD_59094 | JGI IMG/M metagenome (GOLD analysis project Ga0065707, IMG submission 59094) | Switchgrass rhizosphere bacterial communities from Rose Lake, Michigan, USA - RL3 v2 (version 2) | ecosystem: Host-associated > Plants > Roots > Rhizosphere > Soil | place: East Lansing, MI... | reverse complement strand
GGCCAGCCAGACCAAGGTGAGCCGCGTCGCCGCCACGAGCAGGAAGCCGATGAGCAGGAACAGCAAGAAGATCGCACGCGAGTACGCCTTGACCTGGAAGATGAAGATCGCGAGGCCCAGAAACGCGGTCAGGTAGCCGAAGGCCCAGAGGAGCGCCGCGACCGTCGACGCCCGGCCGCGCATCGCCGCGGGATCGTACAGCCTTTGCCCCGTAGCCAGCAGCCAGTAGGCCGGAATGCCGACGGTAAGGAGCCAGATGTGCGTGCCGAGATCGATGGAAAGCCCGTCGGTGAGAAGCGGCAACGGCACCAGGCTGCGGACGCCGAACGCCAGGAACAGCGCCAGCACGAGCAGCATCGCATCGACCAACCCGAAAAGGTAGCTCGCTTGCTTGGCGCGCTGGCTGATCACGGGAGTAATTCTACCGCGGCCACAGCCTCGCGCGAAGCACGATCCACGCGAATCGCAAGTTGCCGACCAGGTAGCGCCGCCACATCCGCCGCGGCTCCTGCGCGAACCGGTGGAACCACTCCAGCCCGACGCGCTGCATCCAGCGCGGCGCACGCGTCGTCTTCCCCGCCCACACATCGAAGCTCCCGCCCACGCCCATCGCGAGCAACGGACCCAGCCGTTGAAGATTGCGGGCCAGGAACCGCTCCTTCATCGGGCTCGAAACGCCGACGAGCAGGACGCGCGCTCCAGAATTGCGGATCGCCCCCGAGATCACCGGCTCGTCCTCGATACGGAAATACCCGTTGCGATGCCCGACGACCATCAGCCGGGGATGACGCCGCTGCGCCTCTGCCGAAAATGCCGACAACACCGCATCCGTCGCACCGAGAAAGTAGACCGGCCACCGCTCGGACTCGCAGAGGGCGAGCAGGTGCCCCATCAGATCGATGCCGGCGACCCGCTCCGGCACCTGGATCCCGAACAACCGTGCCGCCCACACCACGCTCTGCCCGTCGGCGTTGACCAGGTCGCACCCCTTCACGATCTCCCGAATGTCCGCCTCCTCGTCCATGAGCACGCACTTCCCCGCGTTCAGCACGACGTGCTGCGCAGCCCGCCCGGCGAGGACGAGCTCGCGGCAGCACGCCACCGTCTCGTCCATGGTCAGGGGATCGAGGGGGACGCCGAGGAAGAGGGGACGAGAATTCTGCCGGATTTCCACGTCGACGAATTCTAGGGCGATTCACATCGGTCCGGACCACGCATCCCAAATAGGGGCGGAACGCTTCTTAGGGCCGGTCTGCGTCGCGTTGGGCGGCGTGTTAACGTCCCTGGGCTTATGTGCGGCATTTGCGGCGTCTTTAACTACGGAACCGGGCGCCCCGCCGATCCCACCCTCCTGGCCTCGATGACGGATTCGATGATCCATCGCGGTCCCGACGATCGCGGGCAGATCGTGGACGGCGCGCTCGGCCTCGGTATGCGTCGGCTTTCCATCATCGACCTGGACGGTGGTCACCAGCCGATCGCCAACGAAGACGGATCGGTCCACATCGTGGTCAACGGCGAGATCTACAACTTCCGTGAACTTCGCGTAGAGCTCGAGGGAATGGGGCACATTTTTCGAACGCGTTCCGATAGCGAAGTCGCCCTACACGCGTACGAAGAATGGGGTCTGGACGCTCTCACTCGGTTGAACGGCATGTTTGGGCTCGCGGTTTGGGACTCGCCCCGGCGGCGCCTCGTGCTGGCAAGAGACCCCTTCGGCGTCAAGCCGATCTACTACAGGGACACGGGCCACGAGTTGTCGTTCGGCTCCGAGATTCGCGCGATCTTCGCCGACGCGGCCGTCGAGCGCGCCATCGACCCTACAGGGCTCGAGTTGTTCCTGATGCTGCGATTCGTCCCGTCGCCGTGGACCGCATTTCGTGGGATCCGAAAGTTGCCGCCCGGACACGCCCTCGTCGTCGAGCGCGGGGAGACCAGGCTCGTCCGATACCACCATCCGTCCTTTCGGGATCTATCTCGATGCTCGCCAGATGAGTTGGCCGAGCAATTGTCGATCAAGATTTGCGCCGCGGTCGATCGCCAGCGAGTCGCGGACGTTCCGGTCGGTGTGCTCCTCAGCGGCGGCGTCGATTCCACGGCCATCACGTCGATCGTCCGGTTTGTGACCGGTCAGTCACCGAAGACCTTCACGGTGGGATTCGCAGACGAATTCGATCGGGATGAGCGGGCCGCCGCACGCGAGACCGCGATCCGGCTGGGGACCGAGCACCATGACATCGTGATGACGGAGCAAGACTTCGCTTCGCAGCTCGAAGCAAGCGTTGCTCAACTCGAAGAGCCCATTGCCACGTCCTCCACGCTGCCTCTTCTCCAGGTCTGCCGGCTCGCGCGCGAGCACGTCAAAGTCGTCGTCACCGGGCAAGGCGCGGATGAGCCGTTTGGCGGTTACGCCCGCCACCTCGGTGAGCGGTGGGGGCAGCTCTTTCGTTCGATTCCCGCACCTTTGCGGCGCAATGTTGTGGCGCCCGTCGTGGCGGCGCTCCCACGCGGCGAGCGTCTAAAACGAGCCATCTCATCACTAGGGGAGGCGGATGTCGCACGGCGACTGCGTTCGGTCTACTCGATCTTCGACGATCGTGATCGCGAGGCTCTCTTGGGCGGCCGGGCGCAGTCGGCGGACGCTGTCGATCAAGTGATTGCAATGTGGCGGCGTGGCGTCGAAACGCGAAGTCCATTGGCGCAAATGCTCTACGTAGATGTGCGCTTCTCGCTTCCGGACAATCTGCTCACCTATACGGACAAGATGTCGATGGCGGCGTCGATCGAAGCAAGAGTGCCGTTCTTGGACCTGGAACTCATGGACTATGCCGAAAGCATCCCATCACGGTGGAAGGTGCGCGGTCGAACCGGAAAGTGGATATTGAAGCGCGCGCTCGATCGTTGGTTACCGGGCGGACTCTCGGACCGAAAGAAGATCGCCTTCGAGACGCCGGTTTCAAACTGGTTACGGGCTGGCAAGCTGGGAACATTACGCGAACGCGTCGTCGGCAGCGGGTCGGCCTGTTCGCAGCTTCTGAGTCGCGCCGAGGTGGGCCGCCTGTTCCAACTGCACAGTTCAGGCAAACGCGACCTGCATTGGCAGTTGTTCTCGTTGATCACACTCGAGTTGTGGCACGACTCGGTCCTGTGGCGGTCCGAATCGCCATCAGGGATTTCGGTAGCAGCGCCACGCGTTCCGTAAGAATCGCCGCATCAGGAAACAGACTTGACATCATTCGCCGATTGACGAGGCGGGCACTTTGGACGGCAGTCACCGCGCCATCGATTGACGTTGCTCGGGGGTAATGACCGAGTCCAGTCGACAACAACATCCGCGCCCGCACGGGTTCCGGTAGCCAGTGGAACAGCGGGAACATGAAGTGCGGTTCCAGCGGGAACCAGAAATTGGGAGTTTGAACGAAGTAGCGTGGCGCGAGCCGTCTGACCTCGTGCGCGAACGCCTTCATTCGGCTCCAGTCTCCGACGTGTTCGAGCACCGAGTTCGAATGGACAACGTCGAAGCTGTTGTCGTCCAGTTTCGTAAGGTTACATCCGTCACCGGCGACGAAACGAAAGACGGAATCTTCAGGGTCGCCTAGTTCCCCAGGCAGGTTCACGATCGTGATCGAGAGTCTATTCTCCGCCAGGAGATCCTCAGGAACGACTCGCCAATAAGTGCGGGTACCGCCGATGTCCAGAATGCGGATGGCCTTGGCCCCTGGCTGCATGTCGTCAAGCAGCGTCAGGAATCTACGAATGCGGCGCGCGCGAAGGCGAAAGCCGATTGACTGTCGATTGCCGTAGTCGGAGACGCGTCGAGCGAGACGATCGTTGAGTGGCATCTCACGCGGCTCGATTCGAAATGGCGAGGCCTCGGTAGATGGACTTCAAATCCCGGACTACGGAATCGCTACGAAACTCTGAGGCGTCCGAGATGTTGTTTTTCGACATGTTCTCGCGGAGCCCCGGCGAGGAGAGGAGGCGGCCAATTGCCTCCGCAAGGGCGGCAACGTCGCCTGGCGGTACGAGCAATCCATTGCGTTCGTTCTTCACTATGAGAGGCACACCGCCCACGGGACAACTGACTATCGGTGTGCCGCACATCATCGCTTCCAACAGCACCATCGGGAGCCCTTCGCTGTAAGACGGCAGGGCCATGACGGTACAGCGACGAAGGAGGTCGGCTACCGCCAGTGTGCCCAGCCACCCACGAACCGAGACTATCTCCGCAACATTCAAACGCTCAATCGTCGTGACGAGTTCGCCATCACCCTTGCCGCCGGCCAAGGTCAGCGTCACGGCGACACCACGATCATGGAGCAGTCGCACCGCCTGCAATACGTCGAATACCCCTTTCTCTCTCGCGAATCGACCGAAGAACGCGACGTGTGTGGAATCGCGGACGACACTGTCGCTGGGCTGGAACACGCCAGGATCGACTGGGTTCGGCATGACCCGGACCTTCACGTTGGGCAGGCGTGCTTGTGTCATCGCCTTCATTTCGGGGGTCAATACGAGTATCACGTCTGCGCGTCGGAGAGACTCGTAGATGATTCGACGAAACCACGGGGCCTGCTGATCGACGAACACATAGAACCGCGACGGATGAATGTGAAAGACGATCTTGGCACCGCGGAGATGCGCGACCCAAGCATAGAGTGATTTTCGCACGCTGCTTCCTCGCCAACTCGTATGGAGGTGTACGACTACAGGGAAGCCCCGTGGACGAAGCGTGAATCGAGCGAGCCGCCACGCCCCGTAGAGCGCACGCGCAACGAGCGTTCCATCGCGGGTTGATGGGAAAAACCGCACTCGAAGATCTTCGCTGTCGTCCGAGAAGAGTCCCGCCGAGAGGTAGTTTCGGTTGACGGTGGAGACGCCCCCCTTGTCGTTCAGGTGAGGACCGATGACCTCGACGTACTTCACGGCGCGCCCGCCGACTCGTCGGCGCGTGTCAAGGTCCCCTCGCATGAACGCGTTGCCGCAGACCCCGATACCCGGCTTGATGCCGAAAGGTCGCCACTGGCGATGGGGCACCTCAAGTACTAGTCCAATCTCTCCAGTTCGGACGAAACGCGCGCGAATTCCATTGAGCAATGGCTTCGATGGTCAGCCCCCATTCATGGCCAAGTCGAGGATTCTATTGTTTGGGAGGCTAGAATCAACCCCTTGGCGACGGGCGGCGTCGCTGCAATTGGTGACCGCGTCTCCTGCTTCCGGTGAACCGTTGGGTGATGGCGAGAACCTGAGTGCCAAATATCGCGGGCGTCGACCAAGAACGTGAGCCCAGCCGCAGCACAATCATGAAGTCTGACTCGAGAGTACATCACGCGTTCGGACTCGCCATGGGCTGGACCCTGGCACTTCGAGGCCTGGGCATCCCCATTCAAATCGGGTTCTTCGCGTTTGCAGCCCGCATTCTCCCCCTCGCCGAATTCGGCTGGTTCGCCATGTCCAACGCCGTTTGGCAGGCTTGCCGTGGGTTGGGACCTCTCGGTTTCGATCAGGTGGCACTGCGATTTGTGCCGCAACTGCTCATGAGCGGGCGCGCGAGTGACGCCGCCCTACTGGAGCGATTCTCGCGGCGCCGGGTAGTCGCGGTCGTTGGATTGGGCTCCGGCGCGATGCTCATTTGCTCGGCGGTCCTGTGGGGTCTTGGACAAGACACGGTCGGGACTTGGTCTGCGCTTACTGCGTTGGGTATTCCGGCCTTCAGTCTTGCTGGGCTTCAGGCCGCACAACTCCGATCACGGAAGCGCGTTCGGAGTGCGCAATGGCCCGAGTCCATTGGGTTCTACGCGTTCGCTGCCGGTGGGGTCGGTATCGCCGTCATCTTTGGTGCCGGCTCGCTGACGGCTGTACTCATCGCGGAGATCATCGCAGCTTACACAATGTGTGGGGTGTGCGCGGTATTGCTACGTGCGCGGTCAGAATCTACGTCGCCCGCGGATTTTGCAGAGCTTCGGTCTCAAGTAGCCGGCACTGCGCGCGAGTTCTTTCTTGGTCAGCTGGCCACCGCATTGAATGGACGAGTTCCCACCTTGCTAGCCGGTGCCACGCTTGGGACCGCCGCGGCGGGTCTACTCGAGGCAGCGATGCGAATTGGTCAGCTCGGTGGAATCGTCACCTGGGCTTCGGGGATCGCCGTGTCGCCAATGATCGCTGAGGCGCACGCGCGTCATGATGAACCTCGACTTCAGCGCCTCCTTACGTTGTCAACGCTTGCGACCCTAGGCCCGGGCATCGCCTTGCTTACCGTCGTCGTAGTCGCGGGACATTGGATTTTGCGAATCTTCGGTCCCGGGTTCGGAGTCGCCTACGCCCCGATGGTCTTGATCGCGGCTGCCGCGGTGGTGAATGCGTCGGGCGGTCTCTCCGGGACAGTGCTTTACATGACCGCAAAGCAACGACTAGTTGTCGTTTGGAGCGCGCTTGGCCTGGCCACGCTACTCCTGGTTGGATTCGCCCTCGGAAAACTTCTCGGAATCGTCGGCATCGCAGCTGCCGTTCTTGTCTCCAGTCTGGTCCGAGATGTTGGGCTGAGCGTTCTCCTCAGCCGCCTTACCCCCATTGCTGCGCCGATTTGGACGATTCGGGGGCTTCAGGGCTGTCAGAATGCGCTCGTCGAATTCGTTCGGATCCTCCGCGGGAGGCTTAATGGGACTCGAGATCCAAGCTGAAGAGTTGAGCAATGACTTCCGCGGTGCTCGTTGTTACAGGTCCCGCATCGATGCGCTGGTACGAGCTTGCGCGGGAAGGACTGTAATTCACATCGGTTGCGTCGACGCGGGCTTCTACCGGCGACATAGCGACGCTGGGCGACTACTTCATGCGGAGTTGTGCAGGGTCGCGAAGCAAGTGATCGGCGTCGATGTCGATGGTGACGGCATCGACGTAATGCGCCGGGATGGATTTCAGAACTTGGTCGTCGCTGACATCACCGAGTTAGCTGGCAGATCGGCAGTCCTTCAGGCCGCGACCGAAACCAACGGTATTGAACTCATCATTTGCGGTGAGACAATCGAACACGTCCCTGATCCACTTAGTTTCATGTCGGGCGTGCTCGCCATCAGCCGCGGTACGGGCGCCGAAGTGATACTCACGACTCCGAATCCGTTCTATCTGTCGAACTTTGTCAATGCGACTCGGGGTGTTGAGGTTGTTCACCCAGATCACAATGCGTATTTGTCAGCTGCCAACCTCAAGACGCTGATTCGAAAAGCCGGCGGCGCAGCTGAGTGTCGTGTCGACTACTACGCGAACTTGAGCGAGCGTCGTTGGCGTGCGTGGATCAAGACCCTGATCACAGCGAGGTATCCCATGCTTGCCGACGGCGTCCTCATGACATTGCGTGCCTAGTTGCCGGTCGGCCGATCCGATTCGTGCCGGTTCGCAGCGTCTTGTTGGACCGCTACCGTGCGCCAGCACATTCCGATGGGGATCATCGCAAGTGCCGATTGCATGGTCGAATTGTAGACCTGGCTCGAGGTTGATTCCGAAAGTGAGCCGACCAATAGGAATGACGCGGCGAGCAGGAGAAACCGATGTTCGCGGGACAGCTCGATGCGTTTCGCTGCACGCCAGAATTGCGTTGCCAGTAGCAAGAAGAACCCCGCGTATGCGACAAGCGTCGCGATTCCGCCCTCGCCCAGGACCATCGGCCAAAACGTATCCGTGATGTACTCCGGATACTGCGGCGAGAGGCCCCAAATTGTAGCCAGTCCGTATTGAAAGTAGACGTCGCTGTAGTACAGGCGAGAGGCGTGGCTCGCGAACGAGGCGAGACCTGTACCAAAGGGGAAGTGGTCCATTGCAATCAGCATTGAGGTGCGATGCAGAGCAAAACGGGCAGTTGAGTACGGATCGGTGGCGTACTCCGTGACGGTGTAACTCCAGAGAGCGGCGAGGTACGGTGCGAGCACCGTCGCCGCCATCAGTGCGACAACGCTGACGATTGCAAATGCTCGCAGCCGGCCCCGCGCTGTAAACCTACCTTGGAGAATCGTGGCTAGAACAAGCATCGCCACGACTCCGATTATAGATTTCCGGCGCCACGCGATGAGAGTGAATAGGCCGCTGATGCATGCGGCGTACAGGTAAAACTTGCGACTGAACGAGAGGTATGCCGCGTAAGCAATCGCAAAGGTCGCCGCGCAAAACCACGAATACGGACCGGGGCCGTCGAAGAAGCCCTGAGCAGAGACGAGGCCGACTCGCACATCAGGCCCGCGGACATCCCCGATGTACGCGTCTTGCAGCGCTGGAAATGCCATGAAAACAACTGCGAACAGGATCACCCCCAACATCATGATGAGTGCCGGCCGAAGGCCACGTTCAAACTCCGGTTGCTCAAGCACGATGCTGGTGCCGATTGCAAAGAGCAGGAAAGGCTTGGAGAACAGAGCAAGATCCAATAGGGCCGGCGCGAGTTGCGCGTGTGCCAGCACAGTAGAAATTCCGATGGCCGCGTAGCACGCCAAGATGACGAGGCCGAGTCCGTGTGCGCGGAGAGCCCGATGCACGAGTCTGCTAGAAACCAGGACCCATGCGCTGAGAGCGTAAACCACCGCTTCGTCTAGTCGCTTGACGACGAATCCAATGGTGGTCTCGTCGCCCCGGAATACAAGCCGCAGCGGATCTTGGATGATGATGAACGCCATGACGAGCACGATCGCGGGTCGAGGCATTTGAAGCAGTAGGGCGAGCGCGATGCCAAACGCTAACGCGCAAAGTGAAGCGAATGGCCACAATGCGAGCGCAACGCCGGAAACGGCACAGATCACCAGGAGCGTTGCGATCGTAGTGGAGTCCAGTCGCTTGGCGTTGAAAACTCCCATGAACGTGCCCGCGCGATGAGCACGGCTCGTTTCCGCTCGCAAAGAGGAAAGCAACGGCGTCATGGGCGACTCTCAGCGGGCGGCTTCGGCGACGCGAGCGCGAACCGCTGCCGCAGCCACGGATCATCGGGGAGGAGTTCCGCCGCTCGACGATACTCGTCGAATGCGTCGTCGACTCGACCGAGCCGCTCGAGTGCTTCGCCGCGTTGCCTATACAGTCGCGCGCGGTCGGTGCCGCGTCCACCCGCAGTCGCCAGCGCGCTGAGCGCTTGGCGGAACGCGATTTCAGCCTCGGCCGGCTCGCCGGCAGCAAATGCCATTTGACCCGCGAATTCGAGCACTCCCCAATCCGAAGGGGAAAGTACTCTCGCTCTGGCTGCCGCCGTTGCCGCAAGGCTCCAGGCCTTGAGCGCGAGATTCGCCCGCCCGATTGCGATCTGACGCTTGGCCTCAGCGGTGTGCTCTGAAAGCTCGCCCAGTTGTTCGATGTGTTCAAGCAGCCGAGTCTCTGCACTTGACGCCAAACACGCGTCCGTATACGGCGCTAACAACTCACCTGGATATTGAGGCAGCAGCCTTTCCGCGCTTCGGATCCAATCCGAAGTGTGGCCGGCTCGGGCGAGGTCTGCGCGAAGCAGAACGAGGAGAACTGCCGTCTGTGGCAGCGTCGTTGCGATCTCCTCGGCTTCCACCCCACCTTCCTTCATCAGGGCAACCACCCGATTTGTCATGCTTGGGGAAAGTTCAAGTGCGCGCCGCATGAAGGGAGCCGCCGCATTAGGATTTCCCATCCTGTAGAAGAGCGAGCCGAGATCGGCTTGAATCTCGGGAATCCGGGGTGCTCGCTCAGCCGCAATCTCGATGAGTGACAGGATGGGCTCGGTGCTCGGAACGCCCTCGAGCGCTCCCAACTCCCACCGAACCATTGCCAATCGCTGGATCGACGCGGTGTCCGTGGGATCCAATCGAAGCGCATCACGCAAAAGCGCTTCAGTCGCATTGAGCCCCTCACGATACGCTGCCATGCGGCCCGTCGAATCGCGAGCGTCGTCGTCGAGCGCGGCCAGTGCCTTCTTGAGGGTCTCCCGGGCGAGAGAGCGAACCGTCAAGCCACTCGGACTGTAGGACGCCATCGATGCTGCGCCGAAGGCTGTTACCGCAACGGCTGCAGCCGCGATTGCGAGGGTGCGTAGCGTCCCGCTCGTGCGTCGCAATCCAGCAAGTCTCCGTACCGACCATTCAGGCCGGGTAGCGTAGCCTAGTTACGCCAACTACCGTGCTTCATCATCCTTGAACCAGAGTCTTTCGTGGTTGAGTGCGCCCGGCCAACCATGGCCACCTGATCTGGAACCTGCTCAACCGCGAGCTCTGGTTCGACTCGTTCATCGACGGCGGCGGGAAGGCCCTCGTCGCCGCCCGCGACGCCGTCGCGGCGG
>Ga0065707_10001343_pt1 | contig 10274 bp, 11 predicted proteins | sample SwiRhicommuniRL3_FD_59094 | JGI IMG/M metagenome (GOLD analysis project Ga0065707, IMG submission 59094) | Switchgrass rhizosphere bacterial communities from Rose Lake, Michigan, USA - RL3 v2 (version 2) | ecosystem: Host-associated > Plants > Roots > Rhizosphere > Soil | place: East Lansing... | reverse complement strand
GCCGACGAGTGAATCGGGTCTTTCCGCGCTGTCTGCCGGCGTGCTGCTCGCATTGCTGGGCGTCATCCTGGGTTCCGCGCACCGGACGCAGACAGCCCTCGTCGAAGGCGGCAAGGGCCAGCAGCTCATCAACCGTATTTCGGAGGTATTCAGCATGAGCATCGCTCGTTCGCTCGTGTCTCTCGTCGCAGTGGCATCGACGCCGACAAGCACGATCTTCGTTGCACTCTTCGCGCTCTCCGGCTGTGGCAGCATGGCACCAACAGCACCGTCGGCGGTCTCGCTCGTCGGAACTGTCACCGCTCAGGATGGCGCCAAGCTCTCCGGCGCGACTGTTCGAATCGGCGACGGCTTGAACGCTGGAAAGTCCACGACGACGAACAACAACGGTGAGTATCGCTTCGACGACTTGGCTGTCAGCAACGGGAGTGTCAGCGCCGTCGCTGAGGGCTACGATTCCGTGATCACGAGCAGATACATTGATGGCGCGATACCGCTGAATTTCACGCTCCGCGCAAGCGTGCCATGGAGCCAAGCGGGGACCGGCAGTGCTGTGTTCGACATGCCCAACTACATCACGGCAGTCCACGTGATCGGCGTCTATACGGGTGTCACGTCCAATTTCACTGTTCATGTCGGCAATTGTTTGATTATCGAGGATCAGCTCGGTACGGGCGCCCGTCGGACCATAAGTGATGGGACCTATCCTGTGACTCCTGCATTGACCCCCTCCAGCCGTGTCGTCGAGATCATCGTCGATTCTCCAGACGTGTCATGGTCTTTCACAGAGGACCGAAGCTCGAGCGGGGGGCTCTGTTTCGGATATTGACGCTGCCAGGAATCCATTTCACCGCGGCCTCGAAGTCACCGGCCGAGCAGTCGCTTTCCTCCGGCTTCGCGAAAAGCCGCCAGCGCTTGCTGTCGGCCACTTCCGCTTCCGCCAGGATCGCCTGGAAGCGTGAATCGCTCCGCAGCGGATCGAACGACCGAATGGCCGAGAGAGTCGGCGCCACAAAATACGCCTACATCTCCTAATGTTCTCCGATCACTTACGGCGATCTTGTTGAGGCGGCTGGCGTTTCCGGAGCGAGTTCAGGTTCGGGTGCCGTGCAGCTCGCCGCACTCGGACGATTTTTCGCAACTGGCCACTCGTGTCGGCTTTCCACTCACGCACACGTCATGGGCCAAAGGTGAACACGAACGCTCGGAGGCCAGGATCGGCCGCCACCAAAGTCAGGACATGTCGTCCGCTCGACGCCCCCGCCACCAGTCGAAGCATCCCCGAGCGGTCGAAGCGCGCGACACCATCGGTGCCGACATCTCCGCCGCGGGCTTCGCCGACCGGCTTTCCGTCGAGCAATACGGTAACCGCCGCCTTTCCCGATGCCCCCGGTACCATGACCACGTTGACCTCGCCGGCAGTGAAGGGAAGGACGATCTTGCCAGTGCCCTTCCGGAGTTCAAGGTACTGGCGCCCGCTGCGCCAATCACCTTCAAGAGTGATCGTGCCACGGTCCCCGCGGTCAGATCCGATGTACGTCTCGTTGGTGATCCCCGCGTAGGAAGGCTGGCCGGTCCTTGCAAACGCCGTCGTCTCGTGCGTCGTCGGCGGTAATTGGCTGCCTGGCTTCGCCGCAATCAACTGGCGCCGGATCTCCTCCTCGATGTCGTCGTAGTGCCCCTCGCCGACCCATCGCTTCACCAGTCTTCCTTGATGGTCAAAGAGGTACTTCGATGGCCAGGCGTCATTACCCAAAGCCCGCCAGGTCGCAAAATCGTTGTCGAGCGCGATCGGGTAGGTCAGCCCGTGGTCGCGGATGCCACGGTCAATGTTGTCGGCGCGCTTTCCGAACTCGAACTCAGGTGCGTGCAGGCCCACCACGACCAGACCGAGCGCGGCGTAGTCGCGATGCCACGCCTTCACATACGGCGAGGTGCGAATCCAGTTGATACAGGTGTACTCCCAGATGTCGACCAGAACGACCTTGCCGCGCAGGCCCTCGGCAGTGAGAGGCGGTGAGTTTACCCAGCGCTCCACTCTGAAGGCTGGCAATTTGGTGGCCGCGCCAACCAGGCACGAACCCGCAATAACACCAAGGAACACCAGCGGCAGAATCGCTCTCATGATGGACCTGAGGCGGCGGCTGTCTCGAGCAGGCGATCGACCTTCGCGTCGAGATCCCTCGCGACGGCCAGAGTGGGCTCATTCCCGTACGGAGCGAGGAGGCTTGCCATCGAGTCGTACGACAAGTGCACTCCATCCTCGCGCTCGTCAACAAGGATCGTGATCGGCGCGTATGCCGCTGCGTCAGGGACGGCCCTTGCCATCTCCTTCATGATGAGCGGATTTCCGACGATGAGGCGGAGGATCTTCGGGCCCTCTCCGTTTCGTTCCTTCCGCAGGACCTCACCCGCGTCAAAACGGACAAACTCCATCAGATCCGACGAGCCGATCGCCCCATGGACTACTGCTTCAAGATCTGCAGCGGTCCTCGCGGCGCCAATGTCGCTGTGAAACGCGTTCAGGTCCGGACGGCCGAAGGTCGACGTGAGCCTTCCCACGACTTCCTCGAATGGCCTGACCGACACCACGCTGAATCTTCGCAGTTGCACTTCTATCGTCGGCATTGGCTCGCTCCAATTTCTGGCCAGGCCACCGTGGTAAGAGGATCGTTCGCCCCTTCGACAGCGACCGATTGGTTGTGGACTGCGCGGTCGTGAACGTGCGCTGCAGGGGTGCAGTCGATCAGGAGACTCAGTAGTTCTGGCCGGCTGTAGTGGCCGCGCGAGTCCATGAGCTGCTTCCGCTTATCGACGAGGGCGAAATCAAGGTCGGCGATGACTACCCCTTCGCCCGAGCGGATCGGCTCGCCGATCAGGGTGCCATCGGGCGCGACGATCGCGGTAAAGCAACCGCCAGAAATCGGGCCAATGCTGCCGCCGGTGTCCTTGATGATTTGTGCCTGCTGATCGGCATCCAACCAGGCTGTCGCGCAGACCACGAAGCACGCAGATTCCAGTGCATGCTGCCGGATGTTGATCTCAGTCTGTTCCGCAAATAGGTTGCCGAAAATCGAACCGGGATACATCGCCGAGTGGATCTGCTCGCCGTCGGCCATCATGGCGTAGCGCGCCAGTGGGTTGTAGTGCTCCCAGCACGCCAGCTGCCCAATACGGCCAATCTGGCTGTCAACGGCGCGCAGGCCTGAACCGTCGCCCTGCCCCCAGACCATGCGCTCGTGGTAGGTGGGCGTGATTTTGCGGCGCCTTTGAATCACAGTGCCGTCGGCATCAAAGAGCAGCTGAGTGTTGTAGAGACTTCCGCCGTCACGTTCATTGATGCCGATGGACACGACCACGCCCGACTCTTTACAAGCGTCGCCAATGGAGTTGGTGGCAGCAGACGGCACCGTCACAGCCTGATCGAGCAACTTGAGGTGCTCCACTCCACCAACGATCTGGTAGGCAGGCTGGATAAACGAAAAATACGGATAGTACGGCACCACGGTCTCCGGGAAGGTGGCGAACTGCACTCCCTTTCGGCCGAGGTCGCGGATCGTTCCCACGACCTTGGCGACTGTTCCCTCGCGGCTATAGAGGACGGGACTCAGTTGGACCGCTGCCGCTTTAACGATTGTCATCACCGCTTCCCGTAATCCGTGAACACGTAGTCGCGCGCCCTTGCTCTCGTGTGGCACGCGAATCCGCACTTGGCATCATTCCCCTGCGGCGGCGTGCCGGCCATGGTGCCGGGGGTGAACGTATCTGACGCGTTGTCGTAGTCGAATACTGCGTAGCCCCATCCGCCGCTATCCGCGAACCTCTTGCTGTCCTTCATCATGAAGTCCACGTTCGCGAGGCCACCCGGCACCGTCGCATCCGGGAAGAACGTGTTCTGCCTTGGGCTCCAGTGGATCTTGGCCATCTTGACCCCGTCCGGGAAGGGCTTCCCGTTACCGGGAATGCCGGCCCTATAGGCGTCGATCATCGCGGGGTTGCCCACGATAACGGCGACAAACTTCTCGTTCCGGCTCAAAGCGATGGTCTGCCACGCTTCGTATCCCCGGAACTCAGAGAACGCGAGCCCGCCCGGCACGCTTACCGCGTACTTGCTCGCCGCGGAGTCCTGCGCGGACATGGCCAGGCCGCCAAGGGTCGCGAGCCAGAGCGTTGCGATTCCAATTGTCAGCATGCTGATGCGATTCATTTGCAATCTCCAGGATGAAGTGCGGATTTCGCTTGCGACTGCGCGGTCGAGACCAGGACCACACAGCCAATCGGCTCACCGTTGACAATGGCGACATAGTCCTCGAGGAAGCCGTTGTCGCCGGAGGGACCGGCGAACGTGAACTCCTGATGCTGATATTGTGAGCGGATGGTGAGTACGACTGATCGGACGGCGTCCGCGCCCTGCAAAGCGCCATTCAAAATCGATCCCTCCACGGTCGCGTCGTCGGCTATGTTGTTCACCCACGCCGGGTAGTAGTCTTTAAGAGCTGGATCGCCGCTAGCAAGATATTGGGCGGATGCGTTGTGTGTGGTGGACATTGCTAAAGTCCTCTCTATTGGGATCGTCCGACTGCGGCCGACGCGCGCTTGCGTATCGCGCCGGCCGCTGATTCCACGCGTCACCGCAGCGGCTTGAACGCCGCGCGCAGCTCCGACGCGAAGAGGGCCGGTTCTTCCCATGCGGCGAAGTGTCCGCCGCGATCGACCTGGTTGAAGTAGGCAAGGCCGGGGTAGGCAACTTCGACCCAGCTGCGCGGGGCCGGGAAGATCTCGCCAGGGAATGCCGTAAAGCCGACGGGAACCTTGACCGGCGGAGGAGCCTGGCCGGCCGCCCGCGCTCCAGCCCGTCCGGTCTCCCAGTACCACCGGGCCGCCGAGGCGCCGGTACCCGTCAGCCAGTACAGCGTAATGTTATCGACGATGCTTTCCCGGGTGAGATTACCCACAGGCTTGCCTTCGACGAACACGCGGGAGATCTTGTTATAGCTGTCCGTGTCATGGTCGAGCATCCAGGCCGCGAGCCCGACCGGTGAATCCAGCAGGGAGTAGCCAATCGTCTGCGGTCGCGTGACCTGCTCCTGGAAGTAGCCAAAGCCGTCCGTCGTGAACGTCGCGAGTGCGGCATGCGCCGCGCGTTCCTGCTCGGAGGTCTTCGGCAGGTGATCGACGATGAACGGCGCCCCCGCGAGCAGGTTGAGGTGGATGCCGAGCAACCCTTGGGGCGCCTGGCGGCCCATCACATCGCTGACGAGCGCGCCGACGTCGCCGCCTTGGGCGACGTAGCGCGTGTAGCCGAGGCGCTTCATCAGCTCCGCCCACGCGTGGGCGATGCGGCCTGAATCCCAGCCGAGTTCGGACGGCTCTCCCGAAAAGCCGTAGCCAGGCAAGGAAGGCAGCACCACGTGGAACGCATCGGCGGCGGTGCCGCCATGCTTGGTCGGGTCGGTCAGGGGACCGACGGTGTCAAGCAGTTCGATCACCGAACCGGGCCAGCCATGCGTCATGATCAGCGGCATCGCGTTCTCATGCCGAGATTTGACATGGATAAAATGAATGTCCACGCCGTCGATCTTGGTCACGAACTGCGGGAGGGCGTTCAGCTTCGCTTCCGCCTTCCGCCAGTCGTAGTCCGTCGCCCAGTAGCGGGCGAGCGCCTTGAGCGTCGCGAGCTGCACGCCTTGCGACCGATCCTCGACGAGCTCCTTCGTAGGCCAACGCGTCGTCGCGATCCTGCGGCGAAGCTCAGCGAGTTGTTGCTCTGGGATGGTCACCCGAAACGGCCGGATCGCGGTGTCGTTGTTCTCGGCCGCTGTCGGCGTTGACGAGAGTGCGGGAGATGTCACTGTGGCCATGGCGATGACTCCAATTCTGATGGCGTGGATCAGTTGTTCGAATCGCTTCATGCGACCCCCTTCCTCGAGCATCAGAACAGACATGGGGGAGTTGGATCCATCAGACGAAGGTATCGACGATACCTTTCTATTACGGCGGCCCCTTGCGGTGCTGCGCGCATTCGCCCGGTCGCCAGCGTCTGATGGACTTCTGCCCGTGAGTGGCGCATGCTCTCGCCAGTGGTTACGCAAGACCATATCGTTCTGGTCGTGGACGATGACCGGCGGCTCTGCGAAGCGCTGACCGACCTGCTATCGACCTACGATCTGCAAGTCGTCACGTTTGGTTCTGCCGCGGAATACAACGCTTTTCCGAAACCAGATGTACCGGCCTGCCTCCTCCTGGACGTTGAACTTCCGGACGTCAATGGGCTCGACCTGCTAGACCAGACCGGCGAGCGACCTCACCCACACGTCGTGTTCATCACCGGACACGGCGATATTCCCACGTCGGTGCGCGCCATCAAGGCTGGGGCGGTCGACTTCCTGACCAAACCGCTCAAAGAGCCCGACTTGATACGCGCCATTCATGACGCCATTGCGAAGGATCGCATCGCCATGCGGGAGATGGCCGAACTCGCCGCACTACGGCGGCGCCTCTCGTCTCTGACGCCCCGCGAGCGCGAGGTCCTGCCGCTGGTGGTGTCAGGGCTTCTCAACAAGCAGGTCGCTGGCGAACTCGGGATCAGCGAGATCACCGTCCAGATTCATCGCGGGCGGATCATGAAAAAGATGGGCGCCGGCTCGCTGGCGGAGTTGGTGAGAATGGCGGGGACGCTCGAGATTCCGCTTAGCCGCGTAAGGTGACCGTCACGAACGGGGCGCGCGCGGACGAGGACTCTTCACCATGTGGGCGACGGCCGTGAGCAGCTCCTGCCCATCGAACGGCTTCTTGAACACACGATACTGACCCAGCCCGTTGAGGGGCGACCGACGCAACAGATCTGGGCGACCGGTGACCAATATGACTGGCAGCGCGGGCTGCGCCGCCTGAACGACTCGCGCGAGCTCGAAACCATCCATGAGGGGCATCGCCACGTCCGAGATCAGGCAGTCAATTTCCGGGAGGCCACCGCTCTCGAGCAACGCCGTAGCGGTAGAGAAAAGGCGTACTTCATAGCCGGCAGAATTCAGCAGGCTTTCGATCGACTCGAGAATCCCCTGATCATCGTCGACCACGGCAATGACAGAGCGGCGACGATGGTCGGTCATGGCCACGCAGGAATTCTGGCAGATCGATGCGCGGGCCGTCTGTAACAGAAAGATGTGATAGCGCCAGGACGAGCCGTCGCCCGAGAATGCCTCGAGGTCGTTGGTCATGTTGCACGCTACACCCATCGTATTCGTCGTAGACGACGACATCTCGGTGCGCAAGTCGCTGGAGTCATTGATCGACTCCGCAGGTTGGCAGCCGGAAACCTTCCCGTCCGCGCAGGCGTTTCTGCACCGTCCACGGGTCGTTGGTCCGAGCTGCCTGGTGCTCGACGTGAGTCTTCCCGACCTCGATGGCCTCGAACTACAGAAGCGCGTGGCTCCAGACCGGACTGACATGCCCATCATCTTCATCTCGGGCCACGGCGATGTGCCGATGACGGTGCGGGCCATGAAGGCTGGAGCCGTCGAGTTTCTGACGAAGCCCCTGGCGGGTGACGTGCTCGTGGGCGCCATCCGGCAGGCCATCGAGCGGAGTCGAAGCACGCTCGATCGCGAGGCCGCAATGCGCGAGCTTCGGGACCGTCAGGCATCACTCAGCCCGCGCGAGCGGCAGGTCATGGCGTTGGTCGTGTCAGGACTGCTGAACAAACAAGTCGGGGGCGAGCTCGGCATCAGCGAGATCACCGTCAAGGCACACAGAGGTCAGGTGATGCGCAAGATGAAGGCCGACTCGCTTCCTGACCTGGTCACGATGGCCGCGCGCCTTGGCCTGCGGTCTGCGTCGAAGCACTGACGCGCGGGAGAGTGGATAGTGTGTCATCTACGTTCAGGGTGAATTGAAATACTGCGCCCTGCGGCGTATTGGGGGTCACCCACAACCGACCATCGTGAGCCTCGATAATAGAACGGCAAATCGCCAGGCCCATTCCCATGCCTTCAGGTTTTGTCGTGAACAGCGGATTGAATATTCGATTAATGTCGTGTTGATCGATGCCCAGGCCAGTGTCAGCAACGGAGACTAGTATCCCGCCCTCTTTGGATGCCTCGGATCTGATGCTCAGGACTCGCGGCTCATCTTTTGCCGCCATCGCATAAATCGCGTTCGTAATCAGATTGAGAAGCACCTGCTGTAGCTGAACACGATCGCCGTGCACTTCCGGCAGTTGTCCTGTCGTCGCCGTCTGCACCAATATCTTGTGCTGACGCAGATCGTCATGCTCGAATCTGAGCGCCTCCTGAATGATCGCATTGACGTTCAGCGGCACTTTGTTCCGAACACTGTTCTTGAATGTCGAGCGAACGCTTTCAATCACCTTGTCGGCACGATGGCCATCAGCGGCGATCCGCTTTAACGACTCCATGGCTTTGTCAAGAGCGGGCGTCGAGCGATCAAGAAAACGGAGGCCGGCATCTGCGCTCGTAACTATGGCACTCAAGGGCTGCCTGACCTCATGAGCAATTGCTGCTGCGACGGCATCACCGGTCAGCAGGCGCGCCTCGCGCTCGCGACGCTGGGCATTGATGGCCAGCAGTAATCGGCCATAGAGGGTCGTTAGCTCGTACAGCAGAACAACCAAGACCAAGCTGCTAGCGAAGATATCGATGCCACGGAACGTATACCAGCTGATGCTGAAGCGGGCCGGATGTGGCCAAAAGCTTAGTGGCACCTCGATCACGAACAGGCACATCACGACCATCAGCCAAAGATCAAGCAGTGAGCTTCGCCGAAACCAGAGCACCGTGACGGCGAGACCACCCATCACTAACACGGGGCCGCCGACATAATAGGGATACAGCGTGCTGGAACTGAGTTCTTCAAAGAACACCCTTGGCAAGGTATGCCTCGCCAAGATGTTTAGAAATATTGCTGCAACGACGAGGCTGGCCGCCACGGCGACACCGATAACGAGGGGCGCGCTCACCGTGCCCCGCCAGTATGCCCTTCCGGCATCTGCACTTTTCAACAGCGCATAGCCGATGAGAAAGCCAGGGAAACCAGTACGCCACAGAATGAAGAACCATGCCGTACTAAATGGACCGTCGATCACGCCTGTGGAGCCAAATAGACCCGGAAACGTCAAAAGGTACGGTATCAAGACAAGCGCAGTGAAGGCATATCCAATCGCAAGTACGAGGATCGCGCGCGACCGCAGAATGACAAATTGCGTGAATAGAAGAATGGCAGTTATGGAGTCGGTCGCGATCATTGCCGTCACATAGATCGGAAGAAAGGCGGGGACGGGTGACGTCCGCAAGTGCGACAGTGGTCCGGTGACTATGAAAACGACGACCAATATGCCGAGCAAGACAGCAAAAGCCAGCTGCTGCTGCGCCTTACTTGGCGGCAAGCTCGATAAAATGAATGGCTGTACCCCGGGGCCAACGGCATTCGTGTTTGGCATTGGAACGCTGCTGTTCAAACTCACAGCCTCGATCAGCACGTCAGTCGAATCGCCACGATGCGATCCGGTTGCTAGCGGCCTATTATCAACTGAATGCCGGTCTCGCGAGACGGACCCGGACGGCCGCCGAACGCCACCGGCGATGCGCCGAACGCCCCGGTGATGTAGTCCGTGTTCGTGATGTTCCGTGTGTACACGTTGACGGCCCACCGACGATTGCTCGGGCCGAATTCGCCTCGGGCACCCAGCAGGCCGTACGGGAGCTGGCGCTGGATCGTGTCATTGAAGGGTGTGTAGAAGACGGTCGACTGCGCGGTCGCGTCCGCGGTGAGCCTCAACCGTGTCGAGCGGCCAACGTTGCCGGTCCATTCGAGCCACAGACGGCCGGACCACTCGGGCGCGTTGTTCAACCGCTTGCCTGCGACATCGCCGGTGACGCCTCCAATCCCAACCGCGATGTAGCGATCGTAGGTGGCGTCCAACCACGCGAGGTGCCCTCCCGTTTCGAGGCCGCCAGCAATGCGGCCGCTGGGCTCGATCTCCAGACCCTGAATCGTCGCCGCGGCAGCATTGCTGATGTCGAACACACCAATACCAATCGCTGTCTGTACCTGAAGATTCGTATAGTCCATCTGAAACGCGGCCGCATTGATGCGTGCTCGCCCGTTCATCAACGTCGTCTTCATACCGCCTTCGTAATTCCAAGCCCATTCGGGCGCGAAGCCACGACCTGGCTGCGTCGACGACAGGTTAAACCCGCCGCTCTTGAATCCACGCGTCGCCGAGACGTACGTCATGGCATCGTGTGCCAACTTCA